>Ga0079984_1021685_pt1 | contig 12607 bp, 23 predicted proteins | sample Hof3ISUMetaT_18_FD_73498 | JGI IMG/M metagenome (GOLD analysis project Ga0079984, IMG submission 73498) | Enriched soil aggregate microbial communities from Iowa State university to study microbial drivers of carbon cycling -... | ecosystem: Environmental > Terrestrial > Soil > Agricultural land... | reverse complement strand
AGGAACTCGAGATCGTCGGCATCCGCCCGACCGCCAAGACGACCTGCACCGGCGTCGAGATGTTCCGCAAGCTGCTCGACCAGGGCCAGGCCGGCGACAACATCGGCGCGCTGCTGCGCGGCGTCGGCCGCGAGGACGTGGAGCGCGGCCAGGTGCTGTGCAAGCCGGGCTCGGTGAAGCCGCACAAGAAGTTCAAGGCCGAGGCCTACATCCTGACCAAGGAAGAGGGTGGCCGCCACACGCCGTTCTTCACCAACTACCGTCCGCAGTTCTACTTCCGCACGACGGACGTGACCGGCATCGTGCAGCTGGCCGAGGGCACCGAGATGGTGATGCCCGGCGACAACGTGACGGTGGACGTGGAACTGATCGTGCCGATCGCCATGGAAGAAAAGCTGCGCTTCGCCATCCGCGAAGGCGGCCGCACCGTCGGCGCCGGCGTCGTCGTGAGCATCACCGAATAATTAGAATTAACCGATCTGTCGCGGGCGCGGAACATCGCCCGCGCCGCGCCAGAACAAGGAAATGACGATGAACGGACAGAATATCCGCATCCGCCTCAAAGCGTTCGATCACCGTGTGCTCGATGCTTCGACGCGCGAGATCGTGTCGACGGCCAAGCGCACCGGCGCAAACGTTCGTGGGCCTATTCCGCTGCCGACGCGGATTGAGAAATTCACTGTCAACCGCTCGCCGCACATCGACAAGAAGAGCCGCGAGCAGTTTGAGATGCGCACGCACAAGCGGCTGCTTGATATCGTGGATCCGACCCCGCAGACCGTCGACGCTCTGATGAAGCTCGACCTCGCCGCCGGCGTCGATGTCGAGATCAAGCTCTAAGACGGGTGCAAGAGGCGTGGAGGGGCGTTTGCCCCGACAGGGAACTCTGAAAAGGAAATTGAACCGATGCGTTCAGGTGTTATCGCACAGAAGTTGGGCATGACCCGCATCTATAACGATGCCGGCGAGCATGTTCCCGTTACGGTTCTCCGCATGGAGAACTGCCAGGTCGTGGCGCAGCGCACGAAGGAAAAGAACGGCTACACCGCTGTTCAGCTCGGCGTTGGCCTGGCCAAGGTCAAGAACACGTCGAAGGCCATGCGCGGTCATTTCGCCGCTGCCTCCGTCGAGCCGAAGGCCAAGCTTGCCGAATTCCGCGTGTCGGACGAGAACCTGCTCGACATCGGCGTCGAGATCACCGTCGACCACTTCGTCGCCGGCCAGAAGGTCGACGTCACCGGCACCAGCACCGGTAAGGGTTTCCAGGGTGTCATGAAGCGCCACAATTTTGGTGGTGGCCGTGCAACCCACGGTAACTCGGTGGCCCACCGTACGCACGGTTCTACCGGTCAGCGCCAGGACCCCGGCAAGGTGTTCAAGGGCAAGAAGATGGCCGGCCACATGGGTGCAACCCGCGTGACCACTCAGAATGTCGAGGTCGTGTCGACCGACAGCGATCGTGGCCTGATCCTCATCCGCGGCGCCGTTCCGGGCACCAAGGGCGCCTGGATCCTGGTTCGCGACGCGGTCAAGGAAGCGCTGCCCGAAAACGCTCCGAAGCCGGCCGGCATTCGTGCCGCGCAGAATGAAGCTTCGGCCAAGGAAGGAGCCGAATAATGGATCTCAAGATTTCAACGCTTGGCGGCGAGGATGCCGGCAAGGTGAAACTCTCCGAGGAGATTTTCGGCCTTGATCCGCGCGAAGACATCCTCCAGCGCGTCGTTCGCTGGCAGCTTGCCAAGAAGCAGCAGGGCACCCACAAGGCCAAGACCCGCGCCGAAATCTCGCGCACGGGCGCCAAGATGTACAAGCAGAAGGGTACGGGCCGCGCCCGTCACTCTTCGGCCCGCGCCCCGCAGTTCCGCGGCGGTGGCAAGGCGCACGGCCCGGTCGTGCGCAGCCACGAGCACGACCTTCCCAAGAAGGTCCGCGCGCTCGGCCTGAAGCATGCCCTGTCGGCCAAGGCCAAGGCTTCGAACCTGATCATCCTCGATGATCTGGCTCTGGGCGAGGCCAAGACCAAGCTTCTCGTCGCGAATTTCGAGAAGCTGGGCCTGACCAACGCCCTGGTGGTGGGCGGCGCCGAGCTTGACGTGAACTTCAAGCGCGCTGCGTCGAACATCCCGAACATCGATGTCCTGCCGATCCAGGGCATCAACGTCTATGACATTCTGCGCCGCGGCACGCTGGTCCTCTCGAAGGCGGCCGTCGAGGCTCTCGAGGAGCGCTTCAAATGACGGATCTTCGCCACTACGACGTGATCGTCACCCCGGTGATCACCGAAAAGTCGACCATGGCTTCGGAAGCCAATCAGGTCGTGTTCAATGTCGCCCGCAAGGCGACCAAGCCGGAAATCAAGGCTGCGGTCGAGGCGCTGTTCAGCGTCAAGGTCACGGCGGTCAACACCCTGGTCCGCAAGGGCAAGGTCAAGCGCTTCCGCGGCACGATCGGCCGTCAGAGCGACGTGAAGAAGGCGATCGTGACGCTGGCCGACGGCCAGTCCATCGACGTCGCGACCGGGCTCTGATTGGCGCGAGGACAAACAGATGGCATTGAGACATTTCAAACCCATAACGCCTAGCCTGCGCCAGCTGGTCATCACCGACCGCTCCGGGCTGTACAAGGGCAAGCCGGTCAAGGGCTTGACCGAAGGCCTGACCAAGTCGGGCGGCCGCAACAACCTCGGCCGCATCACCGCCCGTTTCATCGGTGGCGGCCACAAGCGCACCTACCGCATCATCGACTTCAAGCGCCGCAAGTTTGACGTCGCGGCGACGGTCGAGCGGCTGGAATACGACCCGAACCGCTCCGCCTTCATCGCGCTGATCAAGTACGAAGACGGCGAACTGTCCTACATCCTGGCGCCGCAGCGCCTGGCCGTTGGCGACAAGGTCGTGTCGGGCGAAAGCGCCGACGTGAAGCCGGGCAACGCGATGCCGCTGTCGGCCATGCCGGTCGGCACGATCGTGCACAACATCGAGCTGAAGCCCGGCAAGGGCGGCCAGGTCGCCCGCTCGGCTGGCGCCTACGCCCAGCTGGTCGGTCGCGACCAGGGCATGGCGATCCTGCGGCTGAACTCGGGCGAGCAGCGCCTGGTCCACGGCTCCTGCTTCGCCACTGTCGGCGCGGTGTCGAACCCCGAGCACGCCAACATCAACGATGGCAAGGCCGGCCGCACGCGCTGGCGCGGCAAGCGCCCGCACAACCGCGGCGTGACCATGAACCCGGTCGACCACCCGCACGGCGGTGGTGAAGGCCGCACTTCGGGCGGTCGCCACCCGGTCACCCCGTGGGGCAAGCCGACCAAGGGCAAGAAGACGCGGTCCAACAAGGCGACCGATAAGTTCATCGTTCGCTCGCGCCATCAGCGCAAGAGCTAAAGAGAGGTAGTCTGACGTGACCCGTTCAGTTTGGAAAGGCCCGTTCATCGACGGCTTTCTTCTCAAGAAAGTTGAAAAGGTGCGCGAAGGTGGCCGCAACGAGGTGATCAAGATGTGGAGCCGTCGCTCCACCATCCTGCCGCAGTTCGTCGGCTTGACTTTCGGCGTCCACAACGGCCAGAAGCACATCCCGGTCTCCGTGTCCGAAGACATGGTTGGCCACAAGTTCGGTGAATTCGCTCCGACGCGGACCTACTACGGCCACGGCGCGGACAAGAAGGCGAAGAGGAAGTAAAATGGGCAAGGCCAAAGCTCCGCGCAGGCTTGCTGACAACGAGGCGCGCGCCGTCCTGCGCACGATCCGCGTCAGCCCGCAGAAGCTGAACCTGGTGGCCGCGCTGATCCGCGGCAAGAAGGTCGGCACCGCGCTGTCGGATCTGGAATTTTCGCGCAAGCGCATCGCCGGCACTGTCAAGAAGACGCTCGAATCGGCTATCGCCAACGCTGAGAACAATCACGACCTCGATGTCGACTCCCTCGTCGTGGCTGAGGCCTATGTCGGCAAGTCGATCGTGATGAAGCGTTTCCATGCCCGTGGCCGTGGCCGCGCCAGCCGGATTGAGAAGCCGTTTTCGCATCTCACGATCGTCGTTCGTGAAGTCGAAGAGAAAGGGGAGGCCGCCTGATGGGTCAGAAAATCAATCCGATCGGTCTGCGCCTCGGCATCAACCGCACCTGGGATTCGCGTTGGTACGCGAACACCAACGAGTACGGCAAGCTGCTGCACGAAGACATCAAGATCCGTAAGTATCTTGAGACCGAGCTGAAGCAGGCTGCGATCTCGAAGGTCGTCATCGAGCGTCCGCACAAGAAGTGCCGCGTCACGATCCACGCCGCCCGTCCTGGCCTCATCATCGGCAAGAAGGGCGCGGACATCGAGAAGCTGCGCAAGAAGCTGACCGAGATGACCAAGGCGGAAACGCACCTCAACATCGTCGAGGTCCGCAAGCCCGAGACCGACGCCACGCTGGTCGCCCAGTCGATCGCGCAGCAGCTCGAGCGCCGCATCGCCTTCCGCCGCGCCATGAAGCGCGCCGTGCAGTCGGCCATGCGCCTGGGTGCCGAAGGCATCCGTATCAACTGCTCGGGCCGCCTGGGCGGCGCTGAAATCGCGCGCATGGAGTGGTACCGCGAAGGCCGCGTGCCGCTGCACACGCTGCGCGCCGACGTCGACTACGGCACGGCCGAAGCGCAGACGGCCTACGGCATCTGCGGCGTGAAGGTCTGGGTGTTCAAGGGCGAGATCCTCGAGCATGACCCGATGGCTTCGGAGCGTCGCGCCACCGAGGGCGATCATCAGCCGACGAGCGAGCGCGGTCCGCGTCGTCGCGAGAACGCCTGAGAAGCATAGGATTTTGGAGTAAGAACGATGCTGCAGCCAAAGCGCACAAAGTTCCGGAAGCAGTTCAAGGGCCGCATCCACGGCGCCGCCAAGGGCGGCACCAACCTGGATTTCGGCGGCTTTGGCCTGAAGGCGTTGGAGCCGAACCGGGTTACGGCGCGTGAGATCGAGGCGGCCCGCCGAGCGATCACGCGTGAGATGAAGCGTCAGGGACGCGTCTGGATTCGCATTTTCCCGGACGTTCCGGTCACCTCAAAGCCGACCGAAGTTCGTATGGGTAAGGGCAAGGGCGCGGTGGACTACTGGGCCTGCCGGATCAAGCCGGGCCGCGTGATGTTCGAGATCGACGGCGTGCCGGAAGATGTCGCCCGCGAGGCTCTTCGTCTCGGCGCCGCCAAGCTCTCGGTCAAGACGCGCTTCGTGCAGCGCATTGCTGAATAAGAAAGGTCAAGCGTCATGAAAGCCGCAGAACTCCGGTCAAAGACCCCTGACCAGCTGAACGAGGACCTGGGTGCACTGAAGAAGGAGCAGTTCAACCTGCGCTTCCAGAAGGCCACCGGTCAGCTCGAGAAGACAGCGCGTGTGAAGCAGGTCCGCAAGGACATAGCGCGCATCAAGACCATCGCCGCCGAAAAAGCTTCGGCCAAGAAGGCATAAGGACGAAAATCATGCCAAAGCGCATTTTGCAGGGCACCGTCGTCAGCGACAAGAACGAGAAGACGGTAGTCGTCAAGGTCGAGCGCCGCTTCACGCACCCGGTCATGAAGAAGGTCGTGCGTATGTCGAAGAAGTACAAGGCGCACGACGAAAACAACGCGTGCAAGGTCGGCGATCAGGTGTTCATCCAGGAATCGGCCCCGATCTCCAAGGACAAGCGCTGGGTTGTCATCACCGACGCCCAGGCTTCGCAGTAACGAAATATTTGGACAAGCCGGGTAGGGCGCTGCGCCACTACCCATGAATAAAGAAGGCGGCCAGTCATGATTCAGATGCAAACAAACCTCGACGTCGCGGATAATTCCGGCGCCCGTCGTGTCATGTGCATCAAGGTGCTGGGCGGTTCGAAGCGGAAGTACGCCTCGGTCGGCGACATCATCGTGGTGTCGATCAAGGAAGCCATTCCGCGCGGCCGCGTTAAGAAGGGCGATGTGATGAAGGCGGTCGTGGTTCGCACGGCCAAGGACATCCGCCGTCCGGACGGCAGCGTGATCCGGTTCGACAAGAACGCAGCCGTTCTCGTCGACAACAAGAAAGAGCCGATCGGCACCCGTATCTTCGGACCGGTTCCGCGCGAACTGCGCGCCAAGAACCACATGAAGATCATCTCGCTCGCGCCAGAAGTGCTGTAAGGAGCCGGAAAAATGCAGAAGATTCGCAAAGGCGACAAAGTCGTCGTTCTGGCCGGCAAGGACAAGGGCCGCTCGGGCGAGGTGCTCCGCGTGATGCCCAAGGACGACAAGGCCGTCGTTCGCGGCGTCAATTTGGTGCGCCGCCACCAGAAACAGACCCAGTCCCAAGAGGGCGGGATCATCAGCAAGGAAGCGCCGATCCATTTGTCCAACCTCGCGCTGGCCGACCCGAAGGATGGCAAGCCGACTCGCGTCGGCTTCCAGATCCAGCAGGACGGTACCAAGGTGCGAGTGGCAAAGCGCTCGGGAGAAGTGATCAATGGCTAAGGCACAAAATCAGCCCCGCCTTCGCAAGGTCTACGAAGAGACCATCCGCAAGGCTATGCTCGAGCAGTTCAAGTACGAGAACGAGATGCAGATCCCGCGTCTCGACAAGATCGTGCTGAACATGGGCGTCGGTGAAGCGACCGGCGATTCGAAGAAGCCTTCGGTCGCTGCTGCCGACCTGGCCCTGATCGCCGGCCAGAAGCCGGTCATCACGTATGCGCGCAATTCGATCGCCGGCTTCAAGGTCCGCGAGAAGATGCCGCTCGGCGCCAAGGTCACGCTGCGCAACGAGCGCATGTACGAATTCCTGGACCGCCTGGTCACGATCGCCCTGCCGCGCGTGCGCGACTTCCGCGGTCTGAATGCCAAGAGCTTCGATGGCCGCGGCAACTTCGCCATGGGCATCAAGGAACACATCGTGTTTCCCGAGATCAACTACGACAAGGTTGATCAGATCTGGGGAATGGACATCATCGTTTGTACGACTGCCAAGACGGACGACGAGGCTCGGGCGCTGCTCAAGGGCTTCAACTTCCCCTTCCGGCAGTAACGGCAGCGAGAAAAGGATTTATCTGAAATGGCAAAGACCAGCTCAGTCGAGAATAACAACAAGCGCCGGAAGCTTGTGGACCAGTACGCTGCCAAGCGTAAGGCCCTCAAGGCTACCGTCATGGACAAGAGCCTCCCGATCGAAGAGCGTTTCCGCGCTCAGCTGAAGCTCTCGGCCCTGCCGCGCAATTCGGCGAAGATCCGCATCCGCAATCGCTGCGAGGTCTCGGGTCGTCCGCGCGCATATTATCGCAAACTGAAGATGTCGCGTATCGCACTGCGCGAACTGGGCCTGTTGGGCGCGGTCCCCGGGCTGGTCAAGTCGAGCTGGTAAGGAGCACAAGCTATGTCCCTAAGTGATCCTCTCGGCGATATGCTGACCCGCATCCGCAACGCCTATGGCCGCAGGAAGACCAAGGTCTCCACGCCGGCCTCGCGTCTGCGTGCCCGTGTGCTGGAAGTTCTCAAGGCTGAAGGCTACATCCGCGACTACAGCCAGGTCGACTACGGCAACGGCAAGTCGGAAATCGAGATCGAGCTGAAGTACTACGACGGCTCTCCGGTCATCCGCGACATCGCTCGCGTTTCCAAGCCGGGCCGCCGCGTCTACGTGTCGGTGAAGTCGATCCCGCATGTGGCCAATGGCCTCGGCATTTCGATCCTGTCCACGCCCAAGGGCGTGATGACGGACCATGAAGCGCGCGAACAGAACGTCGGCGGGGAAATCCTCTGCCAGGTGTTCTGATCGGGCGGGTGTAAGACAGAAAGAACGAGGACAACGACATGTCTCGTATTGGCAAGAAACCCGTTCAGGTGCCTGCTGGCGTCACCGCGTCCGTCAACGGCCAGACCGTGACGGCCAAGGGCCCCAAGGGTGAGCTGAAGTACGTCGTGAACGACGAGGTGCTGGTCAAGTTCGAGAACGGCGAAATCGCCGTTCAGCCGCGTGATGACTCGAAGGATGCCCGCTCCAAGTGGGGTCTCTCGCGCACGCAGATCGTCAACATCCTGACCGGCGTGAAGGACGGCTTCGAGAAGAAGCTCGAGATCAGCGGCGTTGGCTACCGTGCGGCCATGCAGGGCAAGAACCTGCAGCTGGCGCTTGGCTTCAGCCACGACGTGGTCTACCAGACGCCGGAAGGCATCACCATCTCCGTGCCGAAGCCGACCGAGATCATCGTGTCGGGCTCGGACAAGCAGGTGGTCGGCCAGGTTGCGGCTGAGATTCGCAAGTATCGCGGCCCCGAGCCCTACAAGGGCAAGGGCGTCAAGTATGCTGGCGAAGTCATCGTCCGCAAGGAAGGCAAGAAGAAGTAAGCCGCGGTGCTCGGTCGCGGGAGGCGCCTATCGCCTACCGCACATGGCCGGGCCCGTTTCAGAAGGCAAGGAACGAATACAATGGCTTCCAAGGATTCCACCCAGCGCCGGGCCGCTCGCGTCCGTCGCCAGCTCAAGAAGGTCTCCGGCGACCGTCTGCGCCTGTCGGTCTATCGCTCGTCGAAGAACATTCACGCGCAACTGATCGACGACACCAAGGGCCACACCGTCGCCGCCGCTTCTACGCTCGAGAAGGAGCTCAAGGGCTCCCTCAAGACCGGTGCTGACGTTGCCGCCGCTGCTGCTGTCGGCAAGCTGATCGCAGAGCGCGCCGTCAAGGCGGGCTACAAGGAAGTGGTCTTTGACCGCGGACCTTACATCTATCACGGCCGCGTCAAGGCGCTGGCCGACGCCGCCCGCGAGGCCGGCCTCAGCTTCTGATACGATCTTCGACGAGGCGCATTGCGCCTCGTTGCACGATCGGCAGTTGAAATAAATCCGGCGACGTTATAGACGCCGGATTTCAGTTTTTAACCCGTGCTTCCGGAAAAGAATAAGGACAGGAAAATGGCACAAGAACGTAGGGATGGCGGCCGCGAGCGCAGCCGTGACCGCGAAGAGCGCGACAGCGAATTCGTCGACAAGCTCGTTCATATCAACCGCGTCGCCAAGGTGGTGAAGGGCGGCCGTCGCTTCGGCTTTGCTGCTCTCGTCGTCGTCGGCGACCAGAAGGGCCGCGTGGGCTTCGGTCATGGCAAGGCGCGCGAAGTGCCGGAAGCCATCCGCAAGGCCACCGAAGCCGCCAAGCGCGACATGATCTTCGTGCCGCTGCGTTCGGGCCGTACCCTGCATCATGACGTTGCCGGCCGCCACGGCGCTGGCCGCGTGCTGCTGCGCACCGCCAAGGCCGGTACCGGCATCATCGCCGGTGGCCCGATGCGCGCCGTTTTCGAAACGCTCGGCATGCAGGACGTCGTCGCCAAGTCGATGGGTTCTTCGAACCCGTACAACATGGTGCGCGCAACTTTCGACGCTCTGAAGAACCAGATGCATCCGAAGGATGTGGCTGCTCAGCGCGGTATCAAGTACTCGACCCTCCAGGCACGTCGCGGCGCCGCCGTTGCGGCCGACGAGTAAGCCTGAAGGGGAAGGATTACGACAATGGCAAAGAACGCTACCAAGACCATCACGGTCGAGCAGATCGGCAGCCCGATCCGCCGCCCGCAGGAACAGCGCGCGACGCTGATCGGCCTGGGCCTCAACAAGATGCACCGCCGCCGCACCCTCGAGGACACCCCGGCAGTGCGCGGCATGATCGCGGCCGTGCAGCACCTCGTCCGCGTCGTCGACGAAAAGTAAGCCGGACGCAGGAGAAAGACGATGAAACTCAACGAACTGCGTGACAACGAAGGCGCTACCCACGCCAAGAAGCGCGTCGGTCGCGGTATCGGCTCGGGCTCGGGCAAGACCGGCGGCCGCGGCGTCAAGGGTCAGAAGTCCCGCTCGGGCGTCTCGATCAATGGCTTCGAGGGTGGCCAGATGCCGCTCTATCGCCGCCTGCCGAAGCGTGGCTTCAACAACATCTTCGCGAAGGATTTCGTGGAAGTGTCGCTGGGCCGCATTCAGACTGCGATCGATGCCAAGAAGCTCGACGCTGGCGAGACCGTGACCGCCGAAGCGCTCGTCAAGGCCGGTGTGATTCGCCGCGTCAAGGACGGCGTGCGCCTGCTGAGCGACGGCGACCTCACTGCCAAGGTGTCTTTCGACATCGCCGGCGCCTCCAAGGCGGCCGTCGAGAAGGTCGAAAAGGCCGGCGGATCGGTCAAGGTGCCGGAGAAGGCGGACGCAAAGTCCGAGTAATGACACAGACAAGCGGCTGCCCCATCGGCAGCCGCTTGCATCTTTGCCGCGTGGAGCCTATCTCGGGGCTTCGTCTACACGTGCCGCCCGGCGCGGGCTTCCAAGCGTGACCAAGCGGAGACTTTCCCATGGCATCGGCTGCCGAACAACTTGCCTCAAATCTCAATTTCGCAGCCTTCGCCAAGGCCGAAGATCTAAAGAAGCGAATCTGGTTCACCCTGGGTGCGCTGCTGGTCTACCGTCTCGGCACCTATATTCCGCTTCCGGGCATCAATCCCGATGCGTTTGCGCAGGCCTTCACGCAGCAGAGCGGCGGCGTGCTTGGCATGTTCAACATGTTCGCCGGCGGCGCAGTCGGCCGCATGGCCATTTTTGCCCTCGGCATCATGCCGTATATCTCCGCCTCCATCATCATGCAGCTCATGACGTCGGTCATCCCGTCGCTTGAAGCGCTTAAGAAGGAAGGCGAGCAGGGCCGCAAGATCATCAACCAGTACACCCGCTACGGCACGGTGCTTCTCGCGCTCGTCCAGGCCTATGGTATTTCGGTCGGACTTGAGAGCGGCAACGGCATCGTCGCCGATCCGGGACTGTTCTTCCGTGCCTCCACCGTCATCACCCTGGTTGGCGGCACCATGTTCCTGATGTGGCTGGGCGAGCAGATCACCGCCCGCGGCATTGGCAACGGCATTTCGCTGATCATCTTTGCGGGTATCGTCGCAGGTCTTCCGCACGCTATCGGCGGCACGCTGGAACTGGGCCGCACCGGTGCCCTTTCCACCGGCCTGATCATCGGCATCATTATTCTGGCGGTTGTCGTCATCGCCGCCATCGTGTTCTTCGAGCGCGCCCAGCGCCGCCTGCTGATCCAGTATCCGAAGCGCCAGGTCGGCAACCGCATGTTCCAGGGCGACACCTCGCACCTGCCGCTGAAGCTCAACACCTCGGGCGTCATTCCGCCGATCTTCGCCTCGTCGCTGCTGCTGCTGCCGGCCACCGTCGCTGGTTTCTCCAACACGGAGTCGATGCCTGGCTGGGCCAGCAGCATCCTGGCCGCTCTCGGGCATGGCCAGCCGGCCTATATGGTCTTTTACGCGGCAATGATCGTCTTCTTCGCGTTCTTCTACACGGCCATCGTGTTCAATCCGAAGGAAACGGCCGACCAGCTCAAGAAGCATTCCGGCTTCATTCCGGGCTATCGCCCGGGCGAGCGCACGGCTGAGTATATCGATTACGTTCTCACCCGCGTCACGGTCGTCGGTGCCATCTATCTGGTGCTCGTGTGCCTTCTGCCCGAGTTCCTGATTTCCGCGACCGGCGTGCCGTTCTACCTTGGTGGTACTTCGCTGCTGATCGTCGTCAGCGTTACGCTCGACACGGTTGCGCAGATCCAGGGCCACCTCATTGCCCACCAGTACGAGGGGCTGATCAAGAAGTCGAAGCTCCGTGGGGGCAAGAGGGGAAGATGAGGCTTATTCTGCTAGGACCGCCCGGCGCGGGAAAAGGCACCCAGTCGCAGCGGTTGGTCGAAAGGCACGGCATTCCGCAACTTTCGACGGGCGACATGCTGCGTGCCGCGGTCGCCGCGGGAACCGAGGTCGGCAAGCGCGCCAAGGCTGTCATGGATGCTGGACAGCTCGTGTCCGACGAAATCGTCAACCAGATCGTGTCCGATCGCGTTGACGAGCCGGACTGCCGCAAGGGCTTCATTCTCGACGGCTTTCCGCGCACCGTGCCGCAGGCACAGGCCCTGTCCCGGATCCTGGCCGACAAGGGCCAGCAGCTTGATGCGGTGATTGAGCTGAAGGTCGACGAGTCGGCCCTGCTCAAGCGCATGGAGCGCCGGGTGGCCGAGACCATCGCCGCCGGCGGTCAGGTCCGTGCCGACGACAATCCCGAGTCGTTCAAGAAGCGGCTCAGCGAGTACCGCGAAAAGACGGCGCCGCTGTCTGCCTACTACGCAAGCACCGGCGAACTGAAAACCATCGACGGCATGGCCGACATCGACGTCGTCACCGCCGAGATTGAAAATATCCTTTCGGAAGCTGCCCGCTCCAGATAGTGTGGGCAGTTGACTAAAAGGGTCTTGTGGACTATAGCGGCGCGTCTCCCATCAGACGCGTTTTGCTCGGCCGCACAAGCATGTGCCGATCGCATCGGAACAGGAACACCCGCAAGGGCCGGCCTCCACCGGACGCGGGGCAACTCAGTGGCCGGCAAGCCCGGCATACATGGAGAATGAGAATGGCTCGTATAGCCGGCGTTAACATCCCGACCAACAAGCGCGTCATCATCGCGCTGCAGTACATTCACGGCATCGGCCCGAAGTTTGCCGGCGAGATCGTCGAAAAGGTGGGCATTCCGGCCGAGCGCCGCGTGAACCAGCTGACCGACGCTGAAGTTCTGGCGATCCGCGAGACCAT
>Ga0079984_1018364_pt1 | contig 12745 bp, 10 predicted proteins | sample Hof3ISUMetaT_18_FD_73498 | JGI IMG/M metagenome (GOLD analysis project Ga0079984, IMG submission 73498) | Enriched soil aggregate microbial communities from Iowa State university to study microbial drivers of carbon cycling -... | ecosystem: Environmental > Terrestrial > Soil > Agricultural land... | reverse complement strand
CGCAAATTTCGCCTGAAGGCGACCAAGCACTCGCTGTGGATACTGGTCGCGCTGTGGACGGGCTTCACGTTCATTGGTTACTTCGCCCCGATACGCGAGCTTGGCGGTCAGGTCCTGAGCTTCTCGCTGGGGCCGTGGCAGGCGTTCTGGATGCTCTTTTACGCGTTCGCGACGTGGGGCAATGCGGGTTTCATGCGCGAGCAGGTGTGCAAGTACATGTGCCCGTATGCGCGATTCCAGAGCGTGATGGTGGACCGCGACACCTACGTGGTCACCTACGACGTCGGGCGCGGCGAGCCGCGCGGGAGCCGGTCGCGCAAGATGGATCATCATCAGGCCGGGCTTGGCGATTGCGTTAACTGCAGCATCTGCGTGCAGGTGTGTCCGACAGGCATTGATATCCGTGACGGGCTGCAGTACGAGTGCATTGGTTGCGGCGCCTGCATCGATGCCTGCAATCAGGTCATGGACAAGATGGACTACCCGCGTGGGCTGATCCGGTACACGTCCGAGAACGCCATGCGCAAGGCGCTGTCAGCCGCGGTGGCGCGCAAGCGGCTGGTGCGGCCACGGACCATCATCTACTCGGTCATCTGGCTGGTGATGGTTGCTGGTTTCGTAGCGTCGCTAGCACTGCGCACGCCGTTGAAGGTCGACATCATCCGCGATCGCGGGGCGTTGGGGCGTGAGGTGGATGGGCGCTGGATCGAGAACGTCTATCGACTGCAGCTGATCAACACCACCGAAGCACCCATGCGCATCAGCGTGCGCGCCGAAAGCGACGATCTGAAGAACCTGACGGTCGAGTACGATCCCGACGCGAAGGCCCTGGCGCCGACGTCGAACAAGCTGGTGCCGATCCGGATTCGCGTGCCGATCGACGATGCCGCGCAGGGTACGCACAAGATCAGCGTGACGGTGACAAGCGAAGGTTCGGGGCAAGGTAGTGCGCAAATCAGGCAATCTACCAGTTTCATCGTGCCGCGCAATTTGTGATGCTAAGGGCGGTGCAGCGCATTGGTGCTGTGCCGGTCCAACCGCGAGCGCCTCGGTGAGGTGCCGACGAAGGGGGCAAGACGATGCAAGAAAGTAATCCGTGGTGGAAGGAGCCGTGGCCGTGGCTGCTGATGAGCGGCCCGTTGCTGGCTATAGTGGCTTGTGGCGTAACCATCTGGCTGGCTTCCACCCATCCTGACCGGCCGGTGGTCGAAGGTGTGTCCCGGCATGGCCTGGTCGTCGAGAAGGCGGAAGGGGTCCCGGGCAGCGCCAAGGCACCGCAAGCGAGGCGGCCATGAGGCTGCGCTGGCTGATGTGGGTACTGTGGCCGGCGTTCCTGATGGCCGGGGTGGCCACGGCAACGGTGTTTTCTGTGGTGGATCCGGGAGATCTGAATTTCTTCGGCCAGCCGATCGACGCCTCGCGAGAGGCCATCTATACGATCGGGTTCTTGCTGGCCTGGGTATTCTGCGCATTGTCCAGCGGACTGACGCTCTACACCATGCCGACGAAGCTCAGCGAAACGGACGAACTGGAGTGATGGGGTTGAAGCGGACCGCCTTGCCGGGCAAGGCGGTCAGACCGCCTCAGCAGGAGCGGCTGTAGACTTGCTTGATGCCTTCCATGTCGACGAGCTTGACGTGGCGTTGACGGATCTGGATCAGGCCGGCCTCGGCGAATCGCGAGAACAGGCGGCTGACCGTTTCGAGCTTCAATCCGAGATAGCTGCCGATTTCTTCCCGGCTCATGCGCATGACGAACTCGGTCGACGAATACCCGCGCGCGGACAGACGTTCTGACAAGTTGATCAGGAACGCGGCAAGGCGCTCTTCGGCACGCATGGACCCCAGCGTGACGAGCATGAGCTGATCATGCGATATTTCCTTACCCATCAGTCGGAGGAACTGCTGCTGCAGCGATGGCAGATCCATGGACAGCGCCTGAAGATCGGCCATGCGTACGACGCATACTTCCGTGTCTTCAAGCGCGGTGGCATCCGAGGCGTGCTGCATTTCACCCAGGCCGTCGAGGCCGACCACTTCGCCAGGCAAATGGAAGCCGGTGATTTGCGAGCGACCGTCTTCCGTGGTGACATGCGTCTTCAGGGTGCCGAAGCGAATGGCATAAACCGCAGTCAGCGGATCGCCCATGCGGTACAGGGTTTCGCCCTTATGGACACGGACGCGCTCTTGCACCAGGGTATCCATCTTTTGCAGATCCTGCTGGCTCATGCCCACCGGCAGGCACAGTTGCCCCATGCCGCAAGTGGAGCAACGGGGCGACATCTCGGTGACGGGGATGGATGTTAGCAATTGGAACCTGCAAGGAATGAGCGGCGAGGGCGCAATGCATGCATTTTAACGCGCGATGTGATGCGGTAGGGAGTTGCAATTGACTTTTGGTGTGCTTCTCAGTGTTTTCATGCTTGCCTTGCTGGGGGGCTTTCATTGTGCTGCCATGTGCGGTGGCGTTGCCCTCGCAGTCGAGCAGCGCGCCGCGGACGTGCCGATTGCCGTGGTGCGGCGCCCCCAAGACTGGCTCCTGGAGTTGCTGGTGATGCATGTGGGCAGGATTTCCACCTACATGCTGCTCGGTGCGATTCTTGGCGCGGTGGGGGCGACGGCCTGGCGCCAGGATTACCTGCCCGTTCAGCGCTGGCTATTCGGCGCCGGGAGCGCCATGCTGCTGGTATCTGGCTGGCGCCTGATACGCGGCGAAGCGTTTTCCATCGTGTGGCTGGAACGGTTCGGCGCGCGCGCGGGGACCGCCGTTGCCGGTAGCTTCGGCCGAATTCGCCGCAAAACTCCGGCGACGGCGGCGCGAAGCGGTGGTCTGGCGCGCCGATACGGCATGGGCTTGGCGTGGGGGCTCGTGCCCTGTGGCATGGTCTATGGTGCGCTTGCCCTCGCGTTACTGGCCGGCAATGCGCCCTCGGGAGCACTGGTAATGGGCGCGTTCGGGCTTGGCACGTTACCAAATTTGCTGGCGCTATCCAGCTTTTCGGGGCTGCTGCGCGCTTGGGCGCGCCGCCGTTGGGTCAGAATGGGAGCTGGATTGGCAGTCATGGTCTTCGGCGGCCTGGGAATCGGTCGAGCGGTGTTATTGCCACATTCGCTGGCCGAGCATGGTTTCTGCCTGGTGTTTTGAAGCCACCGTGAAGGCGCGCGAGTGCGCGGTGGTTGCAGGCGGATGCGGGAATGCCATACAATCGCCTGCATTGCGGTATCGCGCGGCGTGTTTCCGAGCGGCGCCTGGCAGCCCTTCCAAAAAAGGGGCGCGTCCGGAGTTTCGGGCAATGAGCCGACATTCGGCGCCGAACCCTTCCGCAGTCCATCCGGTTCATAATATCTGTTCAAAAGTCCGGCTGGCTCTGCGACCGTGGTGCGGTCATTGCTGGCCCTGATCCCGATATTCGTTTTTCTTGCGGCCCAGGCGGACGTTCGCCGGAAGCCATGTCCGCCCATGTGGGCGCGTGCAAGAGGTTCGTGCACTGGTACTTGCCGGTGACCGGGCAATCTCCTGCCGGAACACACCCGGCAAATCGAAGCAAAAGAAGGTGCACGGTCTCGAAGCGAAACGCTTTCGGGTTTGCTGCGCGATGAGATGGCGGTGGCTATCGCACCGTTGAATCCACAATGTCCAGGGCTCCGGATTCGTCCCTGAGCAGGTGCAAAGACAGGCTGCACACCCAACATGAATACCCAAGAGGCGAAGATCGTCCTCGAGACTGCGCTGATCTGTGCGCAGGAGCCCTTGCGCGTGAGCGACCTGCGCCGTCTGTTTGCAGACGATGTCGGCGCGGACACTGTTCGGGTCCTGCTCGATGAGTTGCGCCAGGACTGGCGCCAGCGCGGGGTCGAGTTGGTGGCACTGGCCAGCGGCTGGCGTTTCCAGAGCCGGCCTGAGATGCGGGAATACCTCGATCGCCTCAATCCAGAGAAGCCCCCCAAGTATTCCCGGGCCGTCATGGAAACGTTGGCGATCATTGCTTATCGCCAGCCGGTAACGCGTGGCGACATCGAGGAAATCCGTGGCGTGACGGTCAGCACCGAGGTGGTCAAGAAGCTGGAAGACCGCAGCTGGATCGAGGTCATCGGCTACCGCGATGTACCAGGACGACCGGCGCTCTATGCGACCACCAAGGCATTCCTGGACGATCTCGGCTTGCGTACGCTGGATGAGTTGCCTCCGCTCGAAGACGCCCAGGCGCAATCGCAGGCGGCGCTGCTGGACCAGCAGGCGATCGATTTTGAAGAGATGGCAACGGCGCTGCCGGTGGCTGGCGACGAAGAGGCCTTCCCTGAGCCGGAGCCGGTTACGCCGGCCGGTGAGTCGTCCGATGCCGCCAAGCCTGCCGGAGCAGCTCCGGCTGCTGGCGACGACCCAGCTAACGAAGCCGGGGGCGTCGAGCAGGCCAGCGCCGACGCCATGCACGTGGCGGATCTCGCGTCGGCTGTGACCGAGGCAAATGGCTTCCATGCCGAAAGCACGCCGGGCAACCAGGACGGCGGCAATTCGTCCGGCGACGATACTGCGCCGCCGCACGCGAGCGAGCACGATGATGAGCGCGTGCCCAACTGAACAATATGCAACATCCGATAGTGAATACTTTGTCTGATTCCGTTGAACAAGACACCCGGTCAGCCGGGACACCGGCTGCCGACGGCGCAGCAGAATCCGGGTCAGGCACCGATACGGCGCCGCGCCGGAAAGGGCTGAGACGCGGCCTGCGCAACCTGGTGGCTTCGCGCCGGCAGGGCGGGCAGGATAGAGAAGGCAATCGCGCCGAAGGAGCCGAGTCTGGCGCCCAGGCTGATGCTGGCGAGAGCAGGCCTGCCGGCGAACCCGGCGGACGTGCGGCCCCGCGTGGCCGCGGCAAGCGCAAGCCGATCAGGGCGGAAAATGCGCCGGCCCGGGAAGGCGGTCAAGCCGGGCAGGAGCGCGGCGACAAGGGCGAGCAGGCGGGCCGCAAGCGCAAGCCGCAGGGCCAGCGCGCTGCCAGGGCCACGCCGGAAGGCGATGCCCAGTCGGCGGGTCGGCCGCAGGGCCCGCGCAAGGGTGGTCAGTCGCAACGGAAGGGACCGGCCGGTCCCGAGAAGGCCGGCGCGAGCAGCGAAGACCTGTTCCGCTTCGTTATCTCGGATCAGTACGACCAGGAAGACACCGTCATCCCACGCACCAAGGCCAAGCCGGTGCGCGAACTGTCCGCGGACGACGATGCGCCGAAGCTGCACAAGGTCCTGGCTGAAGGGGGCCTGGGCTCGCGCCGCGAAATGGAAGAGCTGATCCTGCAGGGCCGCGTTTCCGTCAACGGATTGCCCGCGCATATCGGCCAGCGGATCCTGCCGGCCGATCAGGTCCGGGTGAACGGCAAGCTGATTCATCGCAAGATTTCTTCCAAGCCTCCGCGCGTGCTGCTGTACCACAAGCCGGCCGGCGAGATCGTGAGCCAGTCGGATCCCGAGGGCCGTCCGACCGTATTTGACAGCCTGCCGCGCATGAAAACCGGCAAGTGGGTCGCGGTGGGCCGCCTGGATTTCAATACCGAAGGCCTGCTGATCTTTACGACTTCGGGCGACATTGCCAATCGCTTCATGCATCCCCGCTATGGCGTGGAGCGCGAGTACGCGGTGCGTACGCTGGGTGAACTGGCGGAAGCAGATCGCCAGCGCCTGCTCCATGGCATCAAACTCGATGACGGCGAGGCCAATTTCCTGCGCATTGCGGATGGTGGTGGCGAAGGCGTGAACCAGTGGTACCACGTGGCGCTGACCGAGGGGCGTAACCGTGAGGTGCGCCGCATGTTTGAAGCGGTCGGCCTGACGGTGTCGCGCCTGATTCGCACGCGTTACGGGCAGTTCCTGCTTCCGCGCGGCCTGAAGCGCGGGCGTTGGCAAGAGCTGGAGGCGACGGAAGTCAGGACGATGATGGATGCCATCGGCCTGAAGGTGCCGGGCAGGGGTGAGCAGCAGGGTGGCAAGGGCATGACCAAGGTCGGTGGGCGCAAGCAGCGCACCGAGGCGGCAATTGCAGGCATGCCCATGCATACCGGTATGGACGGCCTGCCGCGGGTCGACAAGGGCGGTGCGGGCCGTGGCCAACCCGATCCTATGCGGACGTCGATGGGCTACATCAGCCATGGTCCCACCGTGCTGACGTCGCACGCCGCTAATCTGGGTGGCGGACGCGGACAGGGTGGCGGACGCGCTGGCGGCGGGCGCGGCGGTGCAGGTGGCGCAGGCCTCGGTGGCCAGGGCCGGCCTCAGCGCCGCGGCGGCGGCGATGTCAACGGCAATGTGATGCCGAAGGCTGCAAAGGGCGGCGGTGGTAATCGCTCGGGTCGCAGCAAGGGCGGTGGCGCTGGCGGTGCTGGCGGCGGCAACCGGGGCGGTAATCGAGGCGGTAACCGCTAAGCGGCAGCCCCGGCGGCCATTCACTGCCGGGCTCGATCAGGCGCCGATACATGCCCTTTTGCCTTTTGGACATAATCTGCGTATAATTAAAGTCTATTCAAAAAGTCATCCTCCTAGAGGATGGGCGAATGATGGGCATTGTGCCCATTTTTTTTTGGTTCGCCCGTTTGACGCATGTGCGCCGGAGGCTGACTGGCAGGTGGCTTTGCCCATGTCGTCCCAGGCGGCGGCAAGCCCAGCCTGCCCTGGAAGTTGATGGCCATTACTTGGGAATACAGTGCATCTGGCAGATTTGATCGAAACCACCCTTAACGGCATGGGATACGAGCTGGTTGAGCTCGAACGTGCTCCGGCCGGACTGTTGCGTGTCTATATCGATCAGCCTGAAACCGGCATCGTCATCGAGGATTGCGAGAAGGTGAGCCGGCAGTTGACGCACGTGTTGACCGTCGAGAACGTCGATTACGAACGGCTTGAAGTCTCCTCGCCGGGGTTGGACCGGCCGCTGAAGAAACTGGCCGACTATGCCCGCTTCGCCGGGGCAGAAGCGCGCGTGACGCTACGCCTGCCTGTCAATGGGCAAAAGAACTTCACGGGCATTCTGCGCGAGCCGACGGGTGAGGCTGGCGCCGAGAAGGTTGGCCTGGAGTTCGAGGGCAAGGACGGTCCGGCGCTGCTGGAGTTCACGGTATCTGATGTCGATAAGGCGCGCCTGGTGCCCGTGATCGACTTCAAAGGAAATCAAAGAAAAGGGAACAAGCAATGAGCCGCGAAGTTCTGTTGCTCGTCGATGCGCTTGCGCGTGAAAAGAACGTCGACAAGGATGTGGTATTTGGCGCGCTGGAGGCTGCACTGGCCTCCGCGACCAAGAAGCGTTTCGAGGAAGACGTGGATATCCGTGTCGCGATCGACCGCGAATCGGGCGAGCATGAGACGTTCCGCCGTTGGCTTGTCGTCCCCGACGATCAGGGCCTGCAAGAGCCGGACAAGGAAATTCTGCTGTTCGAGGCACGCGACGACAACCCGAGCATCGAGCTGAACGACTATGTCGAGCAGCAGATCGAGTCCGTCGAATTCGGCCGCATCGGCGCCCAGGCCGCGAAGCAGGTGATCTTGCAGCGCATCCGCGACGCCGAGCGCGAGCAGATCCTGAACGACTACCTTGATCGCGGCGAGAAGATCATGACCGGTACGGTCAAGCGCGCCGACAAGAAGGGCCTGATCGTCGAATCCGGTCGCGTGGAAGCGCTGCTGGCACGTGACCAGATCATCCCGAAGGAAAATCTGCGCACCGGCGACCGTGTCCGTGCGTATATCCTGAACGTGGATCGCGCGGCCCGCGGCCCGCAGATCGAACTGTCGCGCACCGCGCCCGAGTTCCTGATCAAGCTCTTCGAGAACGAAGTGCCCGAGATGGAAGAAGGCCTGCTGGAGATCAAGGCGGCAGCCCGCGACCCGGGCGTGCGCGCCAAGATCGCCGTGGTGGCGCATGACAAGCGTATCGATCCGATCGGTACTTGCGTGGGTGTGCGTGGTACGCGCGTGACGGCCGTTCGCAACGAGATCGGCGGCGAAGCCGTGGACATCGTGCTGTGGTCGGAAGATCCTGCGCAGTTCGTGATCGGCGCGCTGGCGCCGGCGCAAGTGCAGTCGATCGTCGTGGATGAGGAAAAGCACAGCATGGATGTGGTCGTCGACGAGGAAAACCTCGCCGTGGCCATCGGTCGGAGCGGGCAGAACGTGCGCCTTGCGTCCGAACTGACCGGCTGGCAGATCAACATCATGACGCAGGAAGAGTCGGCGGCGAAGCAGGCCGAGGAAAGCGATGTCGTGCGCAAGTTGTTCATGGCCAAGCTGGACGTCGACGAAGAAGTGGCCGATATCCTGATCGACGAAGGATTCTCCACGCTGGAAGAAGTGGCCTACGTTCCCATCAGTGAAATGATGGAAATCGAGGCGTTTGATGAAGACACCGTCAACGAGCTGCGCAACCGCGCACGTGATGCGCTCCTGACGATGGAACTGGCCCGGGAAGAAAAGGTTGAAGAGGTGTCGCAAGACTTGCGCTCGCTCGACGGCCTGAACCCGGAACTGATCGGCAAACTGGCCGAAGGCGATATCCATACGCGTGACGACCTGGCAGAACTGGCCGTCGACGAACTGGTCGAGATGACAGGCGTCAGCGAGGAAGAAGCCAAGGCGCTGATCATGAAGGCACGGGAACATTGGTTCAACTGAGGGACACGTCCGGGCATGTGACAACATTTCCGGACGCGCTTTCCACATACGATTTGTCCCGACGAAGAAACCAAGCATTGAAAGGGTTTGAATGGCAAGCACAACAGTTGCCCAACTGGCCGCAGAACTGAGTCGCAGCGCAGCTGCCCTGCTGGAACAATTGCAGGCGGCTGGGGTGGGCAAGGCGACGCCAGAAGATATCGTCACGGAATCGGATAAGACCAGCTTGCTGGACTATCTGAAGCGTTCGCACGGCCAGGCCGATGACAGCGCACGCAAGAAGATCACGCTGACCAAGCGTGAAACTTCCGAGATCCGTCAGGCCGACTCCACCGGCAAGACGCGCACCGTTCAGGTCGAGGTGCGCAAGAAGCGCGTGCTGATGAAGCGCGACGAAGCGACGTCCGACCATAACGCCGAGACGGAGCCGCATACCGCGGACGCCGACGCCGCCGACCACGCGCGCCGTGAGGAAGAGGAGCGCAACCAGGCGGAACTGCTGGCACGCCAGGAAGCCGAAGCGAAAGCGCGCCGCGAGGCCGCCGAGCGCGAGGAAGCCGAGCGCCGTGCGCAGCAGGAAGCCCTGGAAGCCGAACAACAGCGCCAGAACGCTCTTCTCGCCAAGAAGGCCGAAGAGGAAGCTGCCGCCGCGCGTGCCGTGAACGAGGCCGCCGAAGAAGCTTCGCGCAAGAAGGCCGAGGACGAGCAGGCACGCGTTGCCGCCGAGCGCGCGGTCGCGCAGAAGGCTGCCGACGATGCGAAGGCAGCCGCCGACAAGGCGCGTGTCGAGCAGCAGGACGCCGCACGCAAGCGCCGCGAGGCTGCCGAAGCCGAAGCCCGTGCCATCCAGCAGATGCTGAATGCGCCGGCACGCGTGCTCAAGGCACCGTCCGAGCGCAAGGCGGAAGAAAAGAAGGCCGAGCAGACCGGTACGCTGCACAAGCCGGTCAAGCCGGCCGGCGCCACGGCCGAGGCCAAGAAGGATGAGAAGAAGCCGGCCACCACTGCCGCACCCAGCACGACGGTCGATAAGAAGACCGGCAAGCCTGGTGCCCCGGGGTGGAAGGATGACGCCTCGCGCGGCAAGAAGGGCGGCCTGAAGACACGCGGCGATTCGTCGGGTGGCGTGGGCGGCTGGCGCGGTGGTCCGCGTGGCCGCGGTGGTCGTCACCAGCGTGACGACGACGGCCGCAGCAATTTCCAGGCGCCGACCGAGCCCGTGGTGCGTGAAGTGCACGTGCCGGAAACCGTCTCGGTGGCTGATCTTGCCCACAAGATGGCCGTGAAGGCATCCGAGGTCATCAAGCAGATGATGAAGCTCGGCCAGATGGTGACGATCAACCAGGTGCTGGACCAGGAAACCGCCATGATCGTGGTGGAAGAAATGGGCCACAAGGCGTTCGCCGCCAAGCTGGACGATCCGGAAGCGCTGCTGGTGGTGGACGGCGAAGAGCACACCGATGCCGAGCAGCTGCCGCGTCCGCCGGTGGTGACCGTCATGGGTCACGTCGACCACGGCAAGACCTCGCTGCTGGACTACATCCGCCGCACCAAGGTTGCAGCGGGCGAAGCCGGCGGGATTACGCAGCACATCGGTGCCTACCATGTGGAAACCGACCGCGGCGTGATCACGTTCCTGGACACACCGGGTCACGAGGCCTTTACGGCCATGCGTGCCCGCGGTGCCAAGGCCACCGACATCGTGATCCTGGTGGTCGCGGCCGACGACGGCGTGATGCCGCAGACCAAGGAAGCCATTGCGCACGCCAAGGCTGCCGGGGTGCCGATCGTCGTGGCGATCAACAAGATGGACAAGCCGGATGCCAACCCGGACCGCGTCAAGCAGGAACTGGTGGCCGAGCAAGTGTTGCCGGAGGAGTACGGTGGTGATTCGCCGTTCGTGCCGGTGTCGGCCAAGACCGGTGCCGGCATCGAAGACCTGCTGGAGCAGGTGTCGCTGCAGGCCGAAGTGCTGGAACTGAAGGCACCGGTCGACGCGCCGGCCAAGGGTCTGGTGGTGGAAGCCCAGCTCGACAAGGGCAAGGGCCCGATCGCGACGATCCTGGTCAGCAGCGGCACGCTCAAGCGTGGCGATGTGGTGCTGGCTGGTAGCGCCTATGGCCGCGTGCGCGCCATGCTGGACGAAAACGGCAAACCGACCAAGGAAGCTGGTCCGTCGATCCCGGTGGAAATCCAGGGTCTGTCGGAAGTGCCGGCTGCCGGTGAAGAAGTGCTGGTGCTGCCGGACGAGCGCAAGGCGCGCGAAATCGCGCTGTTCCGCCAGGGCAAGTTCCGCGATGTGAAGCTGGCCCGACAGCAGGCTGCGAAGCTGGAAACGATGCTGGAGCAGATGAGCGAAGGCGACGTCCAGACGCTGCCGCTGATCGTGAAGGCAGACGTGCAGGGTTCGCAGGAAGCGCTGGTGCAGTCGCTGCTCAAGCTGTCGACCGCCGAAGTGCGCGTGCAGATGGTTCACGCCGCGGTGGGTGGCATCACCGAATCGGACGTCAACCTGGCGACCGCTTCGAAGGCTGTCATCATCGGCTTCAACGTGCGTGCCGACGCCGGTGCGCGCAAGCTGGCCGAGAACCATGGCATCGACATCCGTTACTACAACATCATTTACGATGCGGTAGACGAGATCAAGGCGGCCATGTCGGGCATGCTGGCGCCGGAGAAGCGCGAGACCAATATCGGTCAGGTCGAGGTGCGCCAGGTGTTCCGCGTGCCGAAGATTGGCGCGGTGGCCGGCTGTATGGTCACCGACGGTCTGGTCAAGCGGACCTCGCTGGTGCGCGTGCTGCGCAACAACGTGGTCATCCACACCGGCGAACTCGACTCGCTCAAGCGTTTCAAGGACGACGTCAAGGAAGTCAAGCAAGGCTTCGAGTGCGGTCTGTCGATCAAGAACTTCAACGATGTTCAGGAAGGCGACCAGCTCGAAGTGTACGAAATCACCGAGGTGGCGCGCACGCTGTAAGGCGGCGCAACAACGGCGGGCTTCGGCCCGCCGTTGTCGTCTCGACAAGATGGTATTGAATGGCCAAGAAAGGCAGTATTTCCTCCCGTAACCTGCGTATCTCCGACCAGATCCAGAAGGACCTGGCCGAGATGATTCAGCGCGAGCTGCGCGATCCGCGCCTCGGACTGATCACGCTGCAGTCCGTCACGCTCACGCCGGACTATGCGCACGCCAAGGTCTACTTCACGGTGCTTGGCGCCGATGCCGTGGAAGCGGCAGCGATCCTGAACGAGAAGGCGGGTTACCTGCACTCGTTGTTGTACAAGCGCCTGCATATCCATACCGTGCCGACGCTGCGGTTCTTCCACGACACATCGGTCGAACACGCGATCGAGATGTCCAAGCTGATCAACGAAGCGAACGCCACGCGTTCCAACGACGACTGATCCGATTCCGGCCCCGCCGGAATGCACAGTTGCGGCGCGGGCAACACGCCCGCCGCCCTGCATTGTTCCCATGACCGATTCCGCCAATAACCGTCCGCCCCGGCTGCCGCGCCGCGAGGTGCATGGTGTGCTGCTGCTCGACAAGCCGCTCGGGTTGTCCTCAAACGATGCGCTGGTGCGCGCCAAGCGGCTGCTGCGCGCGCTCAAGGCTGGCCACACTGGAACGCTAGACCCGCTCGCCACCGGTCTGCTTCCGCTTTGCTTCGGCGAGGCGACCAAGTTTTCGCAGGACCTGCTGGAGGCCGACAAGACCTATGAGGCGGTCGTGCGGCTTGGACAGAAGACAACGACAGGCGATGCCGAAGGCGAGGTGCTGGCTGAGCGTCCGGTCACTTGCGATCGCGCTGCGCTCGATGCGGCGATTGCGCGCTTCATTGGCGAGATCGACCAGATTCCCCCGATGCATTCGGCGCTGAAGAAAGACGGCCGTCCGCTGTACGAGTACGCGCGCGCCGGACAGACCGTGGAGCGCCCGGCCAGGCGCATCACGATTCATGCGATCGACCTGCTCGACTGCGCATTGCCGCAAGCGCCGGTCTTTACTATGCGTGTGAAATGCAGCAAGGGTACGTATATCCGCACGCTCGCCGAGGATATCGGCGAGGCGCTGGGTTGCGGCGCGCACCTTA
>Ga0079984_1004190_pt1 | contig 12895 bp, 15 predicted proteins | sample Hof3ISUMetaT_18_FD_73498 | JGI IMG/M metagenome (GOLD analysis project Ga0079984, IMG submission 73498) | Enriched soil aggregate microbial communities from Iowa State university to study microbial drivers of carbon cycling -... | ecosystem: Environmental > Terrestrial > Soil > Agricultural land... | reverse complement strand
CGCACTTGTCTGCTTGTAGAGGACGTGCGTCATGCCGACTTCAAGACCTCGGGTCGCGATATTCGGTAATAGAGTTCCGAGCCTGAATCTTCCAGAGCTCGAGCACTTTACCGATCTGGGCAGCTTGTTGGCTGCCGAAGCATTTGATGTGGTGCTGCTGGACATGCCAGCGGCGTATGCCGGGAAAGTGCTGCGAAAATTGCGCACGCTTGCCCCATACCGCTACACGCTCATTTTCTGCTGCCGTGATCAGGATGGCTGGTGTGAAGCCTTGGGCGATGGCGCGTGTCCCGTCGAGACCAGCGAGATACGAAGGCTCTGGGGCGTGTGGCAGGAGCGTTTCAGGCTGCTTGACCGCGGGTCGGCACCTGAACGCTTTGAAAGCCGGGTACTTTCCTGGCTGTGGTTGCGCGACGGCGCTCAACTGCTTGCCCTGCGCGATCCGGAGGTGCCTCAGCACTATCGTTATCCATTGCTGGACGCCCTGGCGGACAGCGAGCAGGTCAACGCGTTCGTCTGGCTCAGCCTGATGGTGCAACAGGACTGGCTGGAAGAGGGGGTTCTGGTCGATCGCGTCCGGCTCTGTTCGGATTGTGGTTCGGGTCGCCTCAATTACATCGATGTGTGTACCGAATGTCAGGCCCTGGACATTGCACGCCAGCCTTCGTTGCATTGCTTCACCTGCGGCCATGTTGGCGCACAGGAGTCGTTTCTCAAAGACGGTGTGTTGCTGTGCCCCAATTGTCTTAATCGGCTGCGCCACATTGGCAGCGATTACGACCGCCCGATGGAGAATTATCGCTGCAGGTCGTGCCAGGCTTTTTTTGTCGATGCCGAGGTGCAGGCGCGCTGCCTCGATTGCGGCCTGTCACACACGCCCGACAAGTTGCGCATACGGGAAGTCAGGGATTTGCGCCTGTCCGAGGCCGGGCGATTTCGCTGCCGCCAGGAGTTCAGTGAAAAGGCGGTGGCGCATTTCGGTCAGCTCAACCTGTTGGGTGGCAGGGATTTCTATAACCTGCTGACCTGGCAAATGCAGATCGTGCGGCGCCACCCGGTGCCTGAGTTCTCACTGATCGGTTTGCGCTTCGTCAACCTGGCCGGTGCGTTGTCGCACCTGGGCGAACATCGCGGCCATGCCTTCATCGATAGCGTGGCCGATCGATTGAAGGAATCCGTCCGGGAAACGGATCGCTGTTCGCGCAGCACCGAAGAGTTCTTCTGGATCATGCTGCCCCATACCGACGAGAAGGGGCTGGAAATCGTCAAACAGCGCCTGGGCAGGGTCGCGGAGCTTTTTTCGGCGCCGGAGGTCAGCGACATCACCCTGCGCGTCATCAGCATCACCGCTCCTCAGGATCTCCTGGATCAAGAAGATGGCGAGCTGTTGCTGGCGCGCATGGCCGGTGAGTTGGGTGATACACCATGAGCCCTTTCCTGGAGCAACTGATGAGCGCACTGAGCGCGCTCGCGGGGCCCGATGGAATGAGCCGTCTGTTCTACATGCTTTTTCCAGCGTTTCTGATGTTCGAATTGCCCATGATAATCATCGTGCTGCTGGGGGTGTTGCGCTGGTTCACCCGTCGGCGCACCAGCGTGCCGAAGATCAGTGTTTATCGGCCCAAGGTCTCTTGCATCATTACCTGCTATAGCGAAGGCATGGACGTTCAGACCACGCTGTTGAGCCTGTGCGAACAAACCTATGGCGGCCACATCGAGATGATTCCGGTGGTGGATGGGGCCACGGTGAATCAAGCGACGCTCAATGCCGTGCGCAGTTTCAAGGTAGACCCGCAGTTGTACCCCAAGCGCCATTTACGGCCGATCGCCAAGTGGCAGAGGGGTGGTCGGGTGTCGTCCCTGAACGCCGGCCTGTCGCTGGCTGGCGGCGAAATCGTGATGGCGCTCGATGGCGATACATCGTTCGACAACAACATGGTCGCCTCCATCGTGCGGCATTTCGAGGACCCTAAGGTGCCTGCGGTAGCCGGTAGCCTCAGGGTGCGCAATGTCTGGGGTTCCTGGGTGACAGCGATGCAGGCGCTGGAGTATCTGCTGTCGATTCATATGTCGAAGATCGGTCTGGCCGAATGGAACCTGGTCAATAACGTTTCCGGGGCCTTTGGCGCGTTCCGGCGCAGTTTCCTGGTGAAGATCGGTGGCTGGAACACGCACACCGCCGAGGATCTGGACCTGACGTTGCGCATCAAGAGTTACTTCAAGCGCCATGACCTGAGGATTCCATTCGAGCCCGAAGCGGTCGGGCATACCGATGCACCGGCGACCCTGAGCCAGTTTCTGATGCAGCGCTTGCGCTGGGATGGCGACCTGTTTTTTCTCTACATCAGAAAGCACAATCACAATATCAGCCCCACATTATTGGGCTGGCGCACCTTTCTGATGATCCTGCTCACGGGCTTCTTCTTTCAACTGGTGCTGCCGTTCGTCATCTTCCTTTACACCCTGCTGGCGCTGTTCATTCTGCCGGGCAAGACGCTGCTGTTTCTGTTCGCGCTGATCTATCTGCTGTACCTGTTGATCACCCTGTTGATGTTCACCGCCATGTTGGTGATGGTGTCCGACCGGCCTCGACAAGACATGGTGCTGGGGCTGCTGGTGCCGTTGTTCCCGCTGTTCATGCTGCTCCTGCGGTGCTGGAGCGTGGTGGCCATGCTTAACGAGATACTGCGTCGTGGCCATGAAGAAAGCTCGATGGCACCTTGGTGGGTGCTCAGGCGCGCGACGAGGTTCTGACATGCGATCCCTACTCCTGGCCATGACGCTGTGGTTGCCCCCTCTGATGCTGGCGGTACAGCCCATGACGCTTGACGCGGCGCAATCGCCAAAGTGGTCCCAGGCCAGTTATGTCTGGGACAGCGAGGCGTTGCTCGATCCCGGGCAACGGGCCGCGGAATTGAGCGCACTGCGCACAGCCGGGATGGACAAGATCTACCTCGGCCTCACGGGCGCCCAGATCAAGGACCTGGCCGCGACGCGCCAACGCCTGGAGCGGTTGCTGCAGGATGCGGCCAACCAAGGGATACAGGTGAGTCTGTTGCTGGGCGATCCCGAGTGGCTCAAGCCGCAGGAACGCCATCAGCTCACCGATTTGCTCGACAAGCTCAAGGGACTGCCCTTCAGCAGTCTGCACCTGGACCTGGAAGTCGAGCAACTGGGCGTGCCGGTACCCGATCAGCGCTTGCAGGACCTGCTCGACACGTTGCGCCAGGCTGCCCGGGAGAGCCCATGGCCGGTCGAGATTTCCAGCCATCATCGCTGGTTCGCGGCCACCAAAACCGGACAGACCTGTGTGCCGTGCGGGCTGCCCGACGCTGGCGTGCGCCAGGTCAGCCTGATGATTTACACCCGCAACCCGAAAAACAGCGCACGGATGGCAGAGCAGATCGCCAGGCGCTGGCCCGATCTGCAGTTTCGCCTCGCCCAAAGCACGGAGCCGCAACTGGATGCCACGGAATCCTGGGCAGGCGCGTCGACTGAACAGTTGCAGCACCAGAGCAGTGTCTGGCGTGAGCAACTGCAACCCCTGGGGATTGCCGGCATCGACTGGCAAGCCTGGCGAGACTTTCCAAAACGGTGAGCCGTCATGAAGATTCGTTTCGATAGTCGTAAAGAATTGAGTCCGACTCAGGAGCAGGGTTTGACCGTACTCTACGCGCCGGGCAAACGCATGGCGTTCCGCGTGCGCTGGTACCTGATCCTGCTGTTGGTCGCCAGCCCGTTGATCTGGCTGGGTGGCAAGTTGGCCTACGGCATGCTGATGATCGATGCGCCGGCGCAGTTGCGCCTGCCGATTCTTGAGGTGCGTGCGCGTGATACCGGTCGGGTCGAGCAACTGTTCGTCAAGGCCGGTGATCAGGTCCGGGCTGACCAGCCCTTGGTCAATCTCGACAACCCGGAATGGCGCGCCAGGTTATCGCAACTGGCGGCCATGCCGACCAATACCAAGCCTGCGCGCAATATCAAATTGGGCGGCAGCGAACGGGCATTGCTGCAGACCCGCATAGGCCGCGCCCAGGAACGGGTGAAGGTGCTCGAAGACCTGGTTTATCGAGGCGCTGTGTCTCCCGGTGAAGTGTTGACGGCCAAATCCGAACTCGATGGTTTCAGGGCGGACCTGCTGGCATTCGAGCGCCGGGAACAATTGGCTAACCAGGCGCCGTTGAGCGTTGAGCGCGATGTTATTCAACAGCAGGCCGAGCAACAGTGGTTGAAGACTCGCCTTGCCGCGCTACCGATCAACGCCGCGCAAAGTGGACGCGTGGCGGAAGTACTGGTCAATCCCGGCGAGAACGTCGGTGCTGGCACATTACTGATGCGCATCGAGCGGCTGGAAGACCCGCTGCTGTGGATTTATCTGGAACCGTTGAACATCAGCTACGCCGCGATTGGTCAACCGCTGCGGGTACGCATGCCGGACGGCGAGTGGTTGAGCGCTCATGTGGTCCAGGCAGTCGACAGCGCCGGTCGCACGCCAACGGTATTGCGCGGGCCGTTCGCTGCCAGCGAAATGGGCTTGCAGGTCGCCGCGCGGTTTGATCAGCCGCTGTCGCCTCGTTGGCGCATTGATCAATTGCCGTTGAATGTTCGTTTTCCCACTGACTGGCCACAACTGCTCAGTGACAGCCGTGAGTTCATCAACCAATTAGGGGACTTGATTGCAATGGATCGACCACAAAACCCCAGCACCCGCGTATCGGAGGCTCAATGATGATGACTGCTGAGCGAATCCTGGTCACCGGTGGCGCCGGCTTCATCGGCTCGCACCTTGTCGAAGCCCTGCTCGAATACGGCTACAGCGTTCGAGTCCTGGACGATCTTTCCACCGGCAAATTATCCAACCTGCCGATTGATCGTTGTCATTTGACCTTGGTAGTGGGGGATGTCGCCGATGCCTCGACGGTAGCGCGCGCCATGAAAGACTGCACCGCGGTGGTCCATCTGGCGGCGGTTGCCTCGGTGCAGGCCTCGGTCGATGACCCGATTGCCACGCACCAGAGCAACTTCATCGGTACGTTGAATATCTGTGAAGCCATGCGCCAGGCTGGCGTAAGGCGGGTGGTCTACGCCTCCAGTGCAGCGATTTACGGCAACAACGGCGAAGGCACCGCGATCAGTGAAGACACGCCAAAAAATCCCCTGACGCCCTATGCCGCCGACAAGCTGGCCAGCGAACACTTCCTTGATTTCTATCGACGCCAGCACGGACTGGAACCGGTCATTCTGCGTTTTTTCAATATTTATGGGCCGCGCCAGGATCCTTCGTCACCTTATTCCGGCGTCATCAGTATTTTCAGCGAACGGGCACAAAAAAAACTCCCCATCACCGTTTATGGTGATGGGGAGCAAACAAGGGACTTCGTCTATGTCAATGACCTGGTCAAGATCCTGGTACAGGCGGTCACTGAATCAAAACCGCGTAATGAACCGATCAATGTCGGGTTTAACCGCTCCACCAGCTTGAACGATCTGGCGACGATGCTGGGCGAACTGCTGGGTTGGCCGCTTTCGCTGACCTACGATGCGCCGCGATCCGGTGACATCAGGCACTCGCGCGCCGAAAACAGTCGATTGCTGAGGCATTTTTCGTTGGAAAAACCAACCTGTTTTGCAGAGGGGCTAGGTCAGCTTCTCAGAAGTATTGATGCCGGCGGGCGCTAGAGGCGACTTCGGTTGCCAGCAGGTGCTCGGCCAATACGTCATTGAGAAAGCGGAACTGATCGTTGAGCCCGATCACTTCGTTGCTGAAGTGATGACCGGCTGCCGGAATCAGCAGTGCCTCGAATTTTTCGTCGAACATCAGGGTCAATACTTTACGAGACTCGAATGGCTGCGAGTAGTAGTTGTTGCCGAACACCGGAAAGCTCACGGCCAAGGTGACGTAGTTGATCATGACGTGCGCTCCTCAGAGAGAAAGAACCAGCCCAATACGCTTAACGTGAAGGCCGTCAGGGCCAGGCAGGTCAGGAGATGGATCAGCATGGTTCTACCCTCCGCTACAGGGTTTGGTGTGGGGTTGGTACTGATCCTACGCTGACGGTGGGTGGGCGGAAGGCAATCGTGGCGATGGTGAATATCGATGGGAGTGATGGTCTGATGTTGTGGGTGTTTCTGATGGCCCCATCGCGGGCAAGTCCGCTCCTACAGGGGGGCGGGTTGGAACACGATTGTTGTGTACACCTGTAACCATTGTGGGAGCGGGCTTGCCCGCGATGGCGGCCTCAAGAACACCATCAATTCTGAGCGGCTAACCGCCGCCACCTATACTCAAACCAGGGGCCTCAGAGCGCCGAACCTCCCGTTCGGCTCACACTTCAGGAACCGCGATCTTGAACCTGCGTTCGCTGATCGTCGCCGTGCTGGTAGTGTTGGCGGGATGCGTCACGGCCCCGCCTGCCCCGGTAGAAGTGCCGCAGATCATGATTTCTCCCAGTACCTGGCAACAGGTGGACCGGGAGATTATCGATGCCTCGCAATCGGCCACCGAGCAGGCAAAAATCTACGCCCACGGCGCCATGGATTACTGGCGCACCCGGGTCTATCAGTTGACCGAAGAAAACTTCATCCCCTGGTTCAGCAGTTACTGGACCCAGGAATGGTTATCGATGAAAGTCAGTTGGTACACCATCAGTTCCAAGGGCGAGCAGGATGCCTCGGAGAAACGCCTGGCAGCGTATCTTTTGGAGAAGTACCAGGAAAAAGTGCTGGCTCCGGCGGCGCTTGAAGTGGATCCGGATGCGATTCTCACCCTGGCAGCGGCATTCTACCTGGACATTCTCAAGGAAGAACTGCAGAAGATTTCCCAGCGTCATGGCGTGCCGATGGCCCAACTCAATGGTCGCATCCGCAAAATCCCCGCGATTGCCCTCGGGCCGCCGCCCGCCAGGGACGCTTCGCTTTACCAGGTGGTGCACGCTGAGCAGTTGAGCGCGTTGCCGGCGTACGCCGCATTGGTCGACAAGGTCCACAAGGCCGGTGGCGACAAGGGTGTGGGCTCGACGGACACCGCCATGGCGCCGGTGGCCAAGCGCGCCAGTCAACGCATCGAAGCCGAGATGGCCCCGCGCGGGGCGGCCAGCGCGGTTGCGGCGGCAGCGGGCAAGTTGGCCGGCGCGTTGATCTCCGTCGGCGTCGCGGGCGTTCGGGCGATCATTCAGGCCAACGACCGGCCGGACAGCGAAGCGCTGATTCGCAGCAGCCTGGGCAACACGTTCGACAAGGCCTGGACCAAGCTGCTGCAGAACCCGACCACCGGCGTGATGGCAGGCACCTTGTACATGGCCTCGCAGATAGAAGGGAGCCTGGCGCAGAGCGCCCAACCGTCGGTCGGTACGGACCCAGGGTCTGTCGATTGGAGCCCGACCCAGTCGACTAATCAACAGATCAACCCATGACCCAAGGAGAACCTCATGTCCTATGTTGATGGCTTTGTTATTGCCGTACCCACCGCCAACCGCGAAAAATTCCGCAAGCACGCCGAGATGGCCGCGGCCATTTTCATCGAGTACGGCGCGCTCAGCCTCGCCGAATGCTGGGGCGACGACGTGCCTGACGGCAAGGTGACCTCGTTTCCCATGGCGGTAAAACTGAAAGAGGACGAAACGGTGGTGTTTTCCTGGATCGTCTGGCCGGACAAGCCCACGCGTGACGCCGGGATGGCGAATCTGATGAGCGATCCGCGGGTGCAGCCGGACGTCAATCCCATGCCTTTCGATGGTCAAAGGATGATTTTCGGCGGTTTTGAAATGATCGTGAAGGCTTGAACCGATTAGCCGGATCACTCCGCCGCCGGGGTGATCCGGCAACTCTTGCGGTTGCGGATTTCGTCATCGGTCGGTCGCTCGCGGACAAACTCGAAACGCGGCTCGCCTTCGCTGTAATGCACCAGCCAGCCCCATTCCAGCTTGAGTTCGTCCTGACCGGGTTCAGGGGGCTTGGCCCACCAGGGTTCCTTACTGAGGATCTGTCGCATGCTTGCCTCCGGTTGGTTCGCTTGCATCAACTATAACTTGCATGCCGGCAGACGCCAGAAGCGGCCTTGCAGGTTGTAGACTCAAGTTATTTCCGGCAGAGATATCTGGCATGAATGACGATACCCATGAGCCGTTCAAGCGCTTGTTTTTCGCGCTCGGCTGCGCGCCGGCGCAACGCAAGGCCATCGCCCAGTGGCGCAGCGCCTTGCAACTGCGTAGCGGGCGTGCGGTGCCGGTCGAGAACTTTCATCTGACCTTGAAGTTTTTGGGAGCGGTCGCAATCGCGCAGATCGCCGATATCTGCACGGCGGCCGCGTCTGTGCGAACGTCGGGCGAACGCTTGACCGTGGAGCTCGATCGACTCGACGTCTGGCGCAGGGCAGGGGCCTTGGTGTTGGCACCCGAGCAGGCATCGCCCGCGTTGTTGCGGCTGGTGTATGACCTGGAGCAGGCCATGTTGCCCTTTGGCCTTGAGGATGCACCACGGGAATTTCGTCCGCATTTGACCTTGGCACGAGACTTTCGGGCGCCGGTGCCGGAGTCTGCCACGCCACCTACATTTATCCTGCGCGCCGATCGTTTCACCTTGTTCGAATCGCACAAGGGCCGCTACCGGGCGTTGGCCGAGTGGCCGTTGGGGGGTGTTTGACTTAAAGCTGGAACACGGAGCGTCCCGGGCTGCATTCCCACGCAGAGCGTGGGAACGATCACAAAAAAAGGCGCCCGAGGGCGCCAAACTTCACCTTAACCGAGGAGCCAGGTGAGGGATGCAGCGGTGGTAAGGCGCTGCATTAATGTAATGGTGCTGCGATGTGATCGTTCCCACGCTCTGCGTGGGAACGATCCTCAGTAGGGTTACTGGCCGAGTTTCACCTTGGTCCAACCCCGGGTCATGATCCGCTGTACCGCAATCGGCTGGTCAGGGATGGCATACAAGGTTGCCATCACTGCTTCGGGCGGATACGAGCCCGGCTCATTGCGAATCGCCTCATCCACCAACGGCGTCGCGGCCGAGTTGGCGTTGCTGTAGCCGATGTTGTTGGTGATCTCGGCGATGATGTCCGGGCGCATCAGGAAGTTCATGAACAGGTAGGCGTTCTCGACGTTGGCGGCATCGCGCGGGATGGCCACCATGTCGTAGAAACTGCCTGCGCCTTCTTTCGGGATGCTGTAGTCGATCTTCACCTTGTCCCCGGCTTCCTCGGCACGCGCCTTGGCCTGCAGCACGTCGCCGGAGTAACCGACGGCCACGCAGATGTTGCCGTTGGCCAGGTCCGAGATGTACTTCGAGGAATGGAAGTACGCCACCGATGGGCGAATCTTCATGAACAGTGCTTCGGCTTCGGCGATGTGCGCCTTGTCCTTGTCGTTTACCGGATAGCCCAGGTAGTGCAGGGCGGCCGGGATCATCTCGGTGGGCGCCGCGTCGTAACTGATGCCGCAGGCTTTGAGTTTTTCAGCATTTTCCGGTTTGAACAGCAGGTCCCAGGAGTTGGTCGGGGCGTTGGCGCCAAGCACTTGCTTGACCTTCTGCGGGTTGAAGCCGATGCCGATCGAGCCCCACATGTACGGGAAGGCGTGGGCGTTGTCAGGGTCGCTGGCGGAGGCGTTTTTCAGCAGCACCGGATTGAGGTTCTGCCAGTTGGGTAGCTTCGACTTGTCCAGCTCCTGATAGACCCCGGCCTTGATCTGCTTGGCCAGGAAACTGTTGGACGGCACGACGATGTCATAGCCGGACTTGCCCGCCAGCAAGCGGGCTTCAAGGGTTTCGTTGCTGTCGAACACATCGTAGGTTACGCGGATGCCGGTCTCGTCTTCGAACTTCCTGACGGTGTCCGGGGCAATGTAATCCGACCAGTTATAGACGCGCAGAACCTTGTCATTGGCCTGGGCGCCCGAGGCGATCGCGCCCAATAAGGACAGTGTCAGCAGAGTCCTGCCAAACATTTTCATCGGTACAACTCCATATCTTTTCTTATTCAAATCCTTGTAGGAGCGAGCCTGCTCCGGGCGGCGTTCCGACGAAAAACTCAAGGACGCCGCGTTGATTCAGGTTTCCCGCGTCATCGTTGACGTCCATCGCGAGCATGCTCGCTCCTACAGGGGGTGGGGCTAGGCCGTTGCTCCGACCATTGGCTTTTTCGGTTGTTGCCAGGATTCGCTGGCCGTCTGGTCCATCGCTTCCTGGATCGCTCGTTTACGGCTGGCTTCGGCACGGCGGCTGAAGTACCAGACCATGAAGGTCACGATCGACACGGCCAACAGGATCAGGCTGGCCACGGCGTTGATCTCCGGCTTCACGCCCAGGCGCACCGCCGAGAACACTTCCATCGGCAGGGTGGTGGAGCCCGGTCCGGAGACGAAGCTGGCCAATACCAGGTCATCCAGCGACAGGGCAAACGACATCATGCCGCCGGCCGCCAGTGACGGTGCGATCATCGGGATGGTGATCAGGAAAAACACCTTGAACGGTTTCGCACCCAGGTCCATGGCCGCTTCTTCGATGGACAGGTCCAGTTCGCGAAGGCGGGCGGAGACTACCACCGCCACGTAGGCGGCACAAAACGTGGTGTGGGCGATCCAGATCGTGACGATGCCACGCTCCATCGGCCAGCCGATCATTTGCGCCATGGCCACGAACAGCAGCAACAGCGACAAACCGGTGATCACTTCCGGCATCACCAGCGGCGCGGTCACCAGGCCACCGAACAGGGTGCGGCCCTTGAAGCGCGTGACGCGGGTCAGCACGAATGCCGCCAGTGTCCCCAACGCCACCGCTGCAATTGCCGTGTAGCAGGCGATTTCCAGCGAGCGCACCACCGAGCCCATCAGTTGCGAGTTATCGAGCAGGCCGGCGTACCACTTGAACGACCAGCCACCCCACACCGTCACCAGCTTGGAGGCGTTGAACGAGTAGATCACCAGGATCAACATCGGCAGGTAGATAAACGACAGGCCGAATATCAGCATGAACTTTGAAAATCCGAAGCGTTTCATCCCCGTGCCTCCATCTCTTTGGCCTGGCTGCGATTGAACAGCAGAATCGGCACGATCAGAATCAACAGCATCACCACCGCCAGGGCGGACGCTACCGGCCAGTCGCGGTTATTGAAGAACTCCTGCCACAGCACTCGGCCGATCATCAGGGTCTCGGGACCGCCCAACAGCTCCGGAATCACGAACTCACCGACCACCGGAATGAACACCAGCATGCAACCGGCGATGATGCCGTTCTTGGCCAACGGCACAGTGATTTTCCAGAAGCTGTTGAAGGTGCTCGAACCCAGGTCCGATGCCGCTTCCAGCAGGCTCTGGTCATGTTTGACCAGGTTGGCGTACAGCGGCAGGATCATGAACGGCAGATACGCATACACCACGCCGATGTAGACGGCGGTGTTGGTGTTGAGGATCTCGATCGGGTGATCGGTCAACCCGGTCCACATCAAAAAGCCGTTGAGCAGGCCGTTGTTGCTGAGGATGCCCATCCACGCATAAACGCGGATCAGGATCGCCGTCCAGGTCGGCATCATGATCAGCAGCATCAGCACGTTCTGTGCTTCCTTGCTTGCCTTGGTAATGGCATAGGCCATCGGAAAACCGATCACCAGGCACATCAGCGTACTGAACAGCGCAACCTTCAACGAACCGAGGTAAGCCGAGAGGTACAGCTCATCTTCGCCCAGCAACGTGTAGTTGCCGATGTTGAGCAGCAGATTGAATTTCTGCTCGGCGTAGGTGTAGATCTCCGAGTAGGGCGGAATGGCCAGGGCCGCTTCCGAGAAGCTGATCTTCATGACCAGGAAGAACGGCAGCATGAAGAACAGGCACAGCCACAGGAACGGGATGCCGATGACCAGTTTTCGACCGCTGGGCACCAGGCGCAGGAATTGCTGATTGAAGGTTCTCATGCGCGCAGTACCACGCCGCTGTCGTCTTCCCACCACACGTAGACCTGGTCATCCCAGGTCGGACGTGCGCCACGGCGTTCGGCGTTGGCCATGAACGATTGCACGACCTTGCCACCGGGCAGCTTGACGTAGAACACCGAGTGCCCGCCGAGGTAGGCGATGTCATGCACGGTGCCGCTGGACCAGTTGTAGCGGGTATCGGGCTTGGTGGTGCTGACCAGCAGTTTTTCCGGGCGAATGGCGTAGGTGATCGACTTGTCCTGCACCGAGGTGCTGACGCCGTGACCGACGTAGATCTTCTGCTCCAGATCCTGGCTGTGAATGATCGCGTGACCTTCCAGGTCTTCCACCACGGTGCCTTCGAAGGCGTTCACGTTGCCGATGAACTCGCAGACCATGCGGCTGACCGGTGCTTCATAGATGTCCACCGGGCTGCCGATCTGGGCGATCCAGCCCAGGTGCATGATCGCAATGCGCTGGGCCATGGTCATGGCCTCTTCCTGGTCGTGGGTCACCATGACGCAGGTCACGCCCACGCGTTCGATGATCTCTACCAGCTCCAGCTGCATTTGCGAACGCAGTTTTTTATCCAGCGCACCCATGGGTTCGTCGAGCAGCAACAGCTTTGGACGCTTGGCCAGGGAACGGGCCAGGGCCACACGCTGGCGCTGGCCGCCGGACAACTGATGGGGTTTGCGCTTGGCGTACTGGGTCATGTGCACCAGGCGCAGCATTTCTTCGACGCGGGCATCGATTTCACTGGCGGGCAAACGGTCCTGCTTGAGGCCGAAGGCGATGTTCTGTGCCACGGTCATGTGCGGGAACAGCGCGTAGGACTGGAACATCATGTTGATCGGCCGCTCATAGGGCGGCATGTCGGTGATGTCGACACCGTCGAGCAGGATGCGGCCTTCAGTCGGCCGCTCGAAGCCGGCGAGCATGCGCAACAGCGTCGATTTACCGGAACCGGAACCACCGAGCAGGGCAAAGATTTCG
>Ga0079984_1019324_pt1 | contig 12952 bp, 10 predicted proteins | sample Hof3ISUMetaT_18_FD_73498 | JGI IMG/M metagenome (GOLD analysis project Ga0079984, IMG submission 73498) | Enriched soil aggregate microbial communities from Iowa State university to study microbial drivers of carbon cycling -... | ecosystem: Environmental > Terrestrial > Soil > Agricultural land... | reverse complement strand
TGGATTCCGATCTGCCCCGAGCCCATTGAAGTCACTTCCGGAGCCAATCATGAGAACTCTACGAGCCCTTGGCAAGGCGACACTGGTAGGCGTTGCGGTAGCTGCCCTGGCGGGCGGCTGTTCCGATATGACGCCCAAGCAACGCAATACCGCAATCGGCGCCGCGGCCGGTGGCGTCGGCGGTGCCGTGCTCACCAACGGTAGTGCGGTCGGTACGCTCGGCGGCGCCGCGCTTGGTGGCGTGGTCGGTAACGTCGTGACGGACGATAATCACCATCACCGCTGATCTGCGCTGACGGCAATTGCTTACGGCAATAACGGGCGGGCCTGCCGCGTTGACAAAGGCAGGGCCCTCCCGTACATTGCGCGCATCCGACCGGGAGAGCGCGCACACATTGCGCCGCCGAAGGGGTATCACCCGAAAACTCTCAGGCACCATGGACCGTTCGGATCGGCATGCAATATGCACACGATGCATGCCGCACTCTGGAGAGCGGCACCCGCCAGCCATGGCGAGCGTGCCCACCGAAGGGGCGCGCGAGGATCGGACCTGCTAGGCGGGGCCACCTCGTAATCTCTCAGGTATCGAGGACAGAGGGGTCATCCGCCGCAGCGGATTGCGACGCTATTCGAGCGAAGCAAGCGCTGCGGCGGATGACCCTTTTTTCGTTTTCGAAACCGAGATTGCCCCCGAGGATTCCCATGACGCTCCAGGCCACGCCCCTCAACGCCATCCACCGCGCCCTCGGCGCCCGCATGGTCGATTTCGGCGGCTGGGACATGCCGGTCAACTACGGCTCCCAGATCGAGGAACACCACGCCGTGCGCACCGACGCCGGCATGTTCGACGTATCGCATATGTGCGTCGTCGACCTCGCCGGTCCGAACACCCGCACCTTCCTGCGCGGCCTGCTGGCCAACAACGTCGACAAGCTGCAGACGCCCGGCAAGGCGCTGTACTCCTGCATGCTCGACGAGAAAGGCGGCGTGATCGATGACCTGATCGTCTATTTCTTCGCCGAGGACCGCTTTCGCCTGGTGGTCAACGCCAGTACCGCGCTCGGCGATATCGACTGGGTCCGCGCGCGCAATGACGCCACCGGCAGCGGCGTGACCATCACCGCGCGCCGTGACGACGTAGCGCCCGCCGGCACGCTGCCGCTGGCCATCGTCGCCGTGCAGGGCCCGAATGCCCGCGCCAAGGTTTGGAGCGCCTTCCCGTCCACCCAGCCGTCCGACGCCCTCAAGCCCTTCAACGCCATCGTGGTCCAGGACCCGGCGATCGGCGAAATCATGGTTGCGCGCACCGGCTACACCGGTGAAGACGGTTTCGAACTCGTGGTGCCCGCCGAAAACGTTGCCGCCGTATGGGAAAAGCTCGACGCGGCCGGCGTGCGCCCCGCCGGACTCGGCGCGCGCGACACCCTGCGCCTGGAAGCCGGCATGAACCTGTACGGCCAGGACATGGATATCCACACCTCGCCGCTGGACGCGGGCCTGGCCTGGACCGTTGATCTGCTGAGCGAGCGCGATTTCACCGGCAAGGCGGCGCTCGCCGCCGCCGGCCAGCGCCAGCAGTTCGTCGGCCTGATCCTGCGCGACAAAGGCGGCGTGCTGCGCGCGCACCAGAAGGTCCTCACCGCTGCCGGTGATGGCGAAATCACCAGCGGCACCTTCAGCCCGTCCCTGTCGCAGTCGATCGCTTTCGCACGCCTGCCGATGGGCGTGGCGGTGGGCGACACCGTGCAGGTGGAGATCCGCGACCGCAAACTCGCGGCGACTGTGGTTAAACTGCCGTTTGTGCGTAATGGCAAGGCACTCGTGAGTTGAGGCGGCAACGCCCCGGCCCACCACAACGGTCGCCCATCGCGCCTGCCCCATCGACCGATGGCAGGCGCCTGAACCAAGAACAAATCTGAATCCGGAGAACCCTCATGAATTTCCCCGCTGACCTGAAATACACCGAGTCGCACGAGTGGGTGCGCGTCGAAGCCGACGGCACCCTGACCATCGGCATCACCGACCATGCGCAGGACGCGCTGGGCGATATCGTCTTCCTGGAACTGCCCGAAGTGGGCAAGTCGGTCGGCGCCGGCGACGCGCTCGCCGTGGTGGAATCGGTGAAGGCTGCTTCCGACATCTACGCCCCGGTGGCCGGCGAAATCATCGCCGTCAACGAGGCCGCCACGGCCGCGCCGGAAAGCGTGAACGCCAACGCCTTCGACGCGTGGCTGTTCAAGATCAAGCCGGCCAACAGCGACGACGTCAACGGCCTGATGTCGGCCGACGCCTACAAGGCCAGCGTCGGCGCCTGACGCCGCGCCCGCCGGCCCTGCACCCAGCAAGGGCTGGCCACTGTATTGATGCGCGGCGGCATGGCTGACCACCTGCCACCGCGCCCCCAACGAGGTTCTTGCCATGAACGCCCCGCTTCCCATGACCGCCGCCCAAGGTAACCGGCCCACGCTGGCCGCACTGGAGGCGCGCGACGCCTTCGCCTCCCGCCATATCGGCCCCGATACGCCCGAACAGCAGCACATGCTCAAGGTGCTCGGCTACGACAGCCGCGCCGCGCTGATCGACGCCGTGATTCCCGAAGCCATCCGCCGCCGCGACGGCATGCCAATGGGCGAATTCACCGAGCCACTGGCCGAGGAAGCCGCGCTGGCGAAGCTGCGCAAGCTGGCAGGCAAGAACAAGGTCCTGAAGAGCTTTATCGGCCAGGGCTACTACAACACGCTGACCCCGGCCGTGGTCCTGCGCAATATCTTCGAGAACCCGGCCTGGTACACCGCGTATACACCCTACCAGCCCGAGATCTCGCAAGGCCGCCTGGAAGCCATGCTGAACTTCCAGCAGATGGTCACGGACCTGACCGGCCTCGATATCGCCAACGCGTCGATGCTGGACGAGGGCACCGCCGCGGCCGAAGCCATGACGCTGCTGCAGCGCGTGAACAAGCACGCGTCGAACACCTTCTACGTGGCCGACGACGTCCTGCCGCAGACGCTGGAAGTGGTACGCACGCGCGCCAGGCCGCTGGGCATCGAAGTAAAGGTCGGCCCGGCTGCCGACGCAGCTTCGGCCCACGCATTCGGCGTGCTGCTGCAGTACCCGGGCGTCAACGGTGACGTCAACGACTACCGTGCCATTGCCGATGCCGTGCACACCGCAGGCGGCCTGGTGGTGGCTGCCGCCGACCTGCTGGCGCTGACGCTGATCGCCGCGCCGGGCGAATGGGGCGCCGACGTGGCCGTGGGCAACTCGCAGCGCTTTGGCGTGCCGCTCGGCTTCGGCGGCCCGCACGCGGGCTATATGGCGGTGAAGGATGCGTTCAAGCGCTCGATGCCGGGCCGGCTGGTCGGCGTGACCATCGACGCTCAGGGCAACAAGGCCTACCGCCTGGCCCTGCAGACGCGCGAGCAGCATATCCGCCGCGAAAAGGCGACCTCCAATATCTGCACCGCGCAGGTGCTGCTGGCCGTGATGGCGTCGATGTACGCCGTGTACCACGGCCCGCAAGGCCTCAAGCGCATCGCGCAGCGCGTGCATCGCCTGACGGCCACGCTGGCTGCCGGCCTGCAGACGCTCGGTTTCACGCGCACCAACGCGACGTTCTTCGACACGCTGACGTTCGAGACCGGCTTCAACACCGAGGCGATCCACGCCGCCGCGACTGCACGCGGCATCAACCTGCGCCATGCCGGTGCGACCCGCATCGGCGTGTCGCTCGACGAGACCGCCACGCGCGACGACGTCGTGGCGCTGTGGGAAATCTTCTCGTTCGGCAAGCCGCTGCCGGCATCGCTGACGTTCGACGCGATCGAAGCCGCGGCCGACGACGCCTTCCCGGCCGGCCTCGCGCGCACCAGCGAATACCTGACGCACCCGGTGTTCAACACGCACCACGCCGAGCACGAGATGCTGCGCTACCTGCGCATGCTGGCCGATAAGGACCTGGCGCTCGACCGCACCATGATCCCGCTAGGCTCGTGCACGATGAAGCTGAACGCCACCAGCGAGATGATTCCGGTGACCTGGCCAGAATTCAGCCAGATCCACCCGTTCGCGCCGCTGGACCAGACCGTCGGCTACCGCGAGATGATCGACCAGCTCGAGGCCATGCTGTGCGCGGCCACGGGCTACGCCGCCGTGAGCCTGCAGCCGAACGCCGGCTCGCAAGGCGAATACGCGGGCCTCCTGATCATCCACGCCTACCACGCCAGCCGCGGCGAAAGCCATCGCGACATCTGCCTGATCCCGTCGTCGGCGCACGGTACCAACCCGGCGTCGGCGCAGATGGCCGGCATGAAGGTGGTGGTGGTGGCCTGTGACGAGAACGGCAACGTCGACCTGGAGGACCTGGCGAAGAAGGCCGAGCAGCACAGCAAGAACCTGGCGGCCATCATGATCACCTACCCGTCCACGCACGGCGTGTTCGAGCAGGGCGTGCAGCAGATCTGCGAGATCGTGCACCGGCACGGCGGCCAGGTCTATGTCGACGGCGCCAACATGAACGCGATGGTCGGCACCGCGGCGCCGGGCCAGTTCGGCGGCGACGTCTCGCACCTGAACCTGCACAAGACCTTCTGCATCCCGCATGGCGGCGGCGGTCCCGGCGTGGGTCCCGTGGCCGTCGGCGCGCACCTGGCCGACTTCCTGCCGAACCAGGACAGCGTGGGCTATCGCCGCGACGACAACGGCATCGGCGGCGTATCGGCCGCGCCGTTCGGCTCGGCCAGCATCCTGCCGATCTCGTGGATGTACATCGCCATGATGGGTTCGGCCGGCCTCACCGCCGCTACCGAGAACGCCATCCTGACCGCCAACTATGTCGCCAAGCGCCTGTCGCCGTACTACCCGGTGCTGTACACGGGCCAGCATGACCTGGTGGCGCACGAATGCATCCTGGACCTGCGCCCGCTGCAGAAGGACACCGGCATCAGCAACGAAGACGTCGCCAAGCGCCTGATGGACTATGGCTTCCACGCCCCGACCATGAGCTTCCCGGTGCCGGGCACGCTGATGATCGAGCCGACCGAAAGCGAGGCTCTGCATGAGCTGGACCGCTTTATCGACGCGATGATCGCCATCCGCCAGGAAATCGGCCGCGTCGCCGACGGCACCTTCGACCGCGACGACAACCCGCTCAAGCACGCCCCTCACACCGCGGCCGTGGTCACGGCCAACGAGTGGACGCGCAAGTACACGCGTGAAGAGGCGGCCTATCCGGTGGCATCGCTGCGCACGCAGAAGTACTGGCCCCCGGTCGGACGCGCCGACAACGTCTACGGCGACCGCAACCTGTTCTGCAGCTGCGTGCCGATGAGCGAGTACGCCGAGGACTGAGCCGTGGATTGAGGCCGTCCAGCGCCTGGCGCCCGGTTCCGGTCGGCCGCCAGGCGCGCTATGCTGAACTTGGAGGCGCCGCGCGTCGGGGCGCCATCAGTACAGCGGAGGCTTCATGTGGAATCTCAGTGCGCCCTGGTGGGAGTTCGTACTGCGCGGGTTGATCGTGTATGGCTCGGTGCTGGCGTTGCTGCGGCTGTCCGGCAAGCGCCAGATCGGCCAGCTCACGCCGTTCGACCTGGTGTTGCTGCTGGTGCTGTCCAACGCCGTGCAGAACGCCATGAACGCCGGGGACAACTCGGTGACCGCCGGACTGATCCTTGCCGTCACGCTGGTGGGCGCCAATGCGGGGCTCGCCTATCTGACCTGGCGCAGCCGCAAGCTTGAGAATCTCGTGGAGGGCCGGCCGCAGTTCCTGATCCATGACGGCAAATTGCTGAAAGACGTGATGCGCGAACAGCGCATCAGCGTGGACGACCTCAACAAGGTGCTGCGCCATGCCGGCACCAGCACCTTGGCCGACGTCCATTTCGCCATCCTGGAAACGGACGGCACGGTATCGGTCAAGCTGCGCCAGCCGCCGGCCGAGGGCGCGCCGCTCAAGCCAGCGGCGTCGGTCTGGAGCCAGGTCGGCAAGGACGACGCCGTTTGAACCCGCAACGCGTGCTTGCCCTGTGCAGGCAGCAGTGACTTCAGGAGTGCTCCGTGGCAGTCAGCGTCTTCGATCTGTTCAAAGTGGGGATTGGCCCGTCGAGTTCGCACACTGTGGGCCCGATGCGCGCCGCCCTGATGTTCGCGCAGGGCCTGGAGCGCGACGGCCTGCTGCCGCTAGTCGCGAGCGTGCGCGTGGAGCTGTATGGCTCGCTCGGCGCGACCGGCAAGGGCCATGGCACCGACAAGGGCGTGATGCTGGGCCTGATGGGCGAGGCGCCCGACACCATCGATCCCGATACCATCGACGGCCGGCTGAAGGCGCTGCGCGCGAGCCGCACGCTGTCGCTGCTGGGTCGCCACCCGATCACGTTCGTCGAGAAGGAGCACATTGCCTTCTACCGGCGCGAGGCCATGGCCGAGCATCCGAACGGCATGAAGTTCCACGCCTTCGACGCACATGGCAAGCCGCTGCGCGAGGCGCGATATCTGTCGGTCGGCGGCGGCTTCGTCGTCACCGCCGGCGCTCCCAACACGCAGGTGCTCAACGCTGCGCAGCAGTTGCCGCATCCGTTCCGCAGCGGCAAGGACATGCTCGAAATGGCCAGCGAAAGCGGCAAGAGCATCGCGCGCCTGATGCTGGAAAACGAACTCACGTGGCGCAGCGAGGAAGACGTCACTGCGGGGCTACTGCATATCTGGGATGTCATGCAAGCCTGCGTGGTGCGCGGCTGCCGCACCGATGGCGAACTGCCCGGTCCGTTCAAGGTCCGCCGCCGCGCGCCGGAACTGTTCCGCAGCCTGACCGAGCGCGCCGAGCGCACGCTGTCCGACCCGCTGTCCGTGATGGACTGGGTCAACCTCTACGCCATGGCCGTCAACGAGGAGAACGCCGCCGGCGGCCGCGTGGTGACCGCGCCCACCAATGGCGCGGCCGGCATCATCCCTGCCGTGCTGCATTACTACGATCGCTTCGTGCCCGGCGCCAACGCGCAGGGCGTGGTGGACTTCCTGCTCACCGCCGGCGCGATCGGCCTGCTCTACAAGCTCAACGCGTCGATCTCGGGCGCCGAAGTCGGCTGCCAGGGCGAAGTCGGCGTGGCCTGCTCGATGGCGGCCGGTGCGCTGGCGGCAGTGCTGGGCGGCACGCCCGAACAGGTCGAGAATGCCGCCGAGATCGGCATGGAGCACAACCTGGGCCTGACCTGCGATCCGGTCGGCGGGCTGGTGCAGATTCCGTGCATCGAGCGCAACGCCATGGCCTCGGTCAAGGCCGTGAACGCCGCGCGCATGGCGTTGCGCGGCGACGGCACGCACTATGTATCGCTCGATTCGGTCATCAAGACCATGCGCGAAACCGGCGCCGACATGAAGACCAAATACAAGGAAACGGCGCGCGGCGGACTGGCGGTGAATATCGTGGAATGCTGAGCCCGCTGCGGCGTATCATGGCGCCAGTCTCCCCATGGCGCCACCGCGGGCGCCTGCCAGAACCAGAGCAAAAAGCGAGGCGGCCATGCAAACCTTCTTCCAGTTGTTCGACGACACCTCGTCGACCTTCACCTACCTGCTGATCGACGCCGCCACGCGCGATGCCGTGCTGATCGACCCGGTCGACCACCAGCTCGACCGCGACATGGCCGTGCTGCGCGACGCCGGCGCAAGCCTTGCGTGGGTGGTGGAAACGCATGCCCATGCCGACCACATCACCTCGGCGGGGCACGTGGCCATGCAGACCGGTGCGCATACCGCTGCGCCGTCCGGATGCGACATCCGGTCGGCGCAGAAGCAGCTGATCGATGGCGATACGTTGACCTTCGGTACACAGGTGCTGCGTGCGATCCACACACCGGGCCACACCGCCGGCAGCATGAGCTACTTGTGGGAAGAGACTACGCCGGACGGCACGGTGCGTCGCGTCTTCACCGGCGACGCGCTGTTGATCGACGGTTGCGGGCGCACCGATTTCCAGTCGGGCGATGCCGGCACGCTGTACGACAGCCTGACGCGCAAACTGTTTGCGCTGCCCGGCGACACGCTGGTCTACCCGGCGCATGACTACAAGGGCCGCAGCTCGTCGACGATCGCGCAGGAACGCGCAAGCAACAGCCGCGTGGCGGGACGCACGCGCGATGAGTTCATCGAGATGATGCGGGGCCTGAACCTGCCGCGGCCCAAGCTGATCGACGTGGCGGTGCCGGCCAACAAGCGGCTTGGGCTGCGCGATGGGGAAAGCGTGCCGCATGGTGCGTGAGGGGGTTGTGCGGGGGATTTGGATTTGGCTCTGGCTCGGGTTCTTGGCAGGCGCCGCTGTTTCGCAGGCGTAGCCTGCGAAACACTTTTTGTTGAAAAACCTGAACCGTCAGGCCGCCCAGCGTTCGCAGGCCTGGCGCACGGTTTCGCGCTGGCTGCGGGCGTCTGCGTCGACCTGGCGCAGCCATTCGGCATCTCCGTCGCGGCGCTCGGCCAGCGCGCGGATATTGGCCAGCGCCTGCAACGATCCCAGCGCCTCGGCATGCGGCACCAGCGCGTCGCAGATCGACAGGATGTGCTCGGCGATCGGCTGGCGCGTCAGTTCGTTGGGATGCACGTATTCACCCTCCAGCCCGAAGCGGCAGGCCTGGAAACGGTTGAAGGTGTAGACCAGGTAGTCGTCTTCCTGCGGCATGAACGGGCGCGACAGCAACAGGTAGCGCGCCAGCATCTGGATATACGCGGCGATATCGCAGGCCCGGCCGACCGTCAACGGCGTATCCATCACGCGCACTTCGATCGTGCCGAATTCGGGCTTGGGCCGGATATCCCAGTAGAAGTCCTTCATGCTCTCGATCACGCCCGTATTCCGCATCTTCTCGAAATACGCGGTGAAGGCTTCCCAGGTGAGCAGGAACGGCGCCCGTCCGCTCATCGGGAAGGCCGCGACCGAATTCAGCCGCGCCGAGGCGAATCCGGTATCGACACCCTGCACATAAGGCGATGACGCCGCCAGCGCGACAAAGTGCGGCACGTAGCGGCCGATGGCATGCAGCAGGAACAGCGACTCGTCCGCGCTCGGGCAGCCGATATGGACATGCTGGCCGAATACCGTGAACTGCTTGGCCAGGTAGCCATACAGTTCCGAGATGTACTGGTAGCGCGGCGAATCGGAAATGATGCGGTCGGCCCACTGCTGGAACGGGTGCGTGCCGCCCCCGCTGATGCCGATGTTGAGCGAGCGGGAGGCCGCCGACATCAGGTCTCGCATGGTGGTCAGCTCTTCCACCGCCTGGTCATACGTGTGGCAGATGCCCGTGCTGATCTCGATCATCGACGGGCTGATCTCCGGCTTGATGTCGCCGGCGTGCTGGGCGCCCTTCAACGCACGCAGCAAGTCGGGCGCGAACGGCGCCAGGTCGTAGTCGTGCCGGTTGACGAGTTGCAGTTCCAGCTCGACGCCGAAGGTCAGCGCCTCGGAATGCTTGAACGGTTCGAGCGACATCAGCGCCCTCCTCCATTGCTGCGCAGGTCGGCACGGACTTCGCCGGCAAACCGCAGTGCCCAGGCCGCCAGCACCGGGCCCAGCAGTTGCTCGATGGCCAGCGCGCACAGGATGATGGCGGCCAACGGTTCGCCGGTACCCGGATACAGGCGCGCGACATCGTTCATCAACAGGTACGCCAGGCCCGACATGGGCGCCAGCGCGAGCCCGAGCGCCACGCATTGGCGCAGGCTCAGCCCCGAGAACGATCCCAGCGACACCACGCCCGCCAGCTTGGCCAGGTGGCGCAGCAACACCAGCACTACAGCATAGACGCCGCCGACCACCCAGTCATGCGCCGTGAGCGGCAGGCCCAGTGACACCACCATGACGATGATCAGCAGGCTGCCGGCACTGCCGAAATGCGTCGGCCACACATGCGGCTGGCTGTCCTCGTGCTTGAACACCACGCCGGCCAGCAACAGCGTGATCGGCATCGACAATTTTAGTACCCGGGTCAGCGCCAGCGTGAACAGCACCAGGCCCACCAGCACCAGGAAGCTGTAGTGATCGTCCACCGACATGCGGCCGTAGATGGCGTGGCCGACCTTGCCCACCACCCAGGCCAGCAGGCAGGAACCGACCAGCAAGTAGAGCGGATGCAGCAGCGCGGCGCCCAGGTTGCCGTACTCGGAATGCAGCCAGCCGGTGGCCACCTGCACGATCACGGCGGCATAGATGCTGTTGAGCGCGGCCATGGCGAGCAGCCGCTCGGTAACCTGGCCCTCGGCGCGCAATTCGTTCTTGAGCTGCAGCACGATGGTCGGCGAAGTGCTGACCGCGATGCCCCCGGCCAGGATCGCAATGCCCGGCGAGGCGCCCATCCATTGCAGCACGGCGGCAACAAGGCCCCAGGTCAGCACGCTTTCGAACGCGCTCGTGAGCAGCAGCCAGCGGTTGGCGCGCAGCCAGGTCAGCGACAGACGGTGCCCCAGTTCGAACAAGGCCAGTGCCAGCGCCATATCGATCAAGATACGGGTCTGGGCGATCATGTTGTCGTCGACGATACTGCGCCCGAGCATGCCGGCGCACAGGCCCGCCGCGGCATAGCCGACAATGCGCGGGCAACGCAGCCAGCGGCGGCTTACCTCGCCGGCCAGGCCGGCGCCGATCAGCGCCAGGCCGACCCAGAACAGGCCGCCGGGCGCGAGCGGAAGTGACGGGAAAAGTTGGCTCAGTCCATTCATGCGTGACATGGTAATGGAAGCACATGACATTCCTTGTCGGTGATTGTCTGACACCGCACCGAATGCGCCAACTTCTGACCCTAACTTTCAATAAAAAACGCCATCTTGTTCGATGGCGTTTTCTCAATGCGGAATTTTCCGCAATGTGGAGACGGTCTGTCGGTGTCAGACGCCCCAGAGCTTCCACTTGGGGCGGGTCGTTCGCAGCGCCGCCTCGACCTTCGCATGCAGGCCGCGTGTGCGGCCTTCGCCGGCCCCGGCGGCACGTGCCTTGTCGAAATAGCCCAGCGCCGTCTCGCGCTGCCCGAGGCCGACCGCCGATTCCACGGCATGCAGCCAGGTTTCGGCATCCCAGTCGTCACGGACCGCAAAGGCGGCGACGAAGTCCACCAGCGCGGCGTCGTGGCGTGCGGCGGCGTTGTGGATCAACGCGCGCTGGACCCGCGGCGCGGCCTGGTCCCAGGCATCGCCCTCGGTCATTTCGATGGCGTGCTCGAACAGCGGCAGCGCACGCTCGTGGTCGCCCAGATCGCGCCAGACCTGGGCAAAGCGGTTGAACAGCCACGCATCCTCCACGAGCAGCGCACGGCGCTGCAGGGCGTCGATCTCGGCCAGGGCGTCGGTGCGGTCGTGCGGGTCCATGCCATCCATGCGGGCCTGCACCAGCGCGGCGTAATGGGCCCGCGCGTGCGCCATCGGGTGCGCGGCTTCGCTGCGCGCCTCGACCGGCAATGCGTCGAGCCGGGCGTCCATATGCGACATGGCCGTGCCGGCCGCCTCGCCGGCCTCGGCGCCGCCAATGGCCTTCCAGGCGGCGATCAGGCGGCTGAACGCCCAAGTGACGTCGGCAGGATTGCGCTCCAGCGGATAGCGGTTCAGCACCTCACCGGCCAGTTCCACCACCTTCTGGTGCTGGTTCGCGCCGGCGTGGCAGTCGAGCAGGTCGATCCAGTGATCGATGAATTCGCTCGCCGCCATGCCCTTGTGGTGCAGGGCGATGCGCGTCTCCAGGTTGCCCGCTTCGGCCGGCAGGCTGCGCGCAAGCAGGCGGCACAGCAGCGAATACACGTGCGGGTCGGCGTTGCCGCCATGGCCGTCCTGATCGCCTTCGCCGGTCGCAAAGTACGCTTCGAAGCGCGCCACGCCAAGCTGGCAGGCTTCCACCAGGCGCGGGCGCAGCGCGGCTTCGGACTGCGGCACCTGGTCGATGAACTCGCCCAGCGCCGTGGCGGCACGGTAGTAGCCAGCGCCGTCGTCGGACTGCGTGGTCAGGCTGAATTTGAGCCAGGGCTGGGCATCGGCCCCCTGCTTGCCGGCCTGCGCGGCCTGGTGGCACCACGCCATGGCGCGTACCTGGGTCTGCGGATCCGGGCACTGGCGCAGGTACACGGCCAGGTCATCCTGGGCGCCCTCCGTGTCGCCCGTGCCGAAGCGCAACGGTGCGCGCAGGCGGCGGGCCTGCGGATGGTCGGGCGCCTGCGCCAGCACCATGCCGGCCTGCTCGCCCGCGAGCGCGTCGGCGGCTTCCGGTTCGAGTTCCAGCAGGTCGGGGTTGTCCAGCGCGATGCGGCCGAGGCAGACACGCATCATGGGCTCCACCGGCTGGCCGTTTGCCTCGGCGCGTGCGATCGCGTCGTGTACGAGCGCAAGGATGTCTTCGGCGCCGAGGTCCGGGGCCCGGTACAGCAGGTCGTGCCAGAAACGGCCAGCGCCAGCCAGGTCGCCAAGCCGGTAGCACGCCAGGCCCGCATGGAAATGGGCGGCCCATTCGCCTGAGAGCAAGCCGTTGCGCCGCGCGGCCTCATGCAGCCAGGGCAACGCCTCGCGGTCGCGGCCAAGGCTCATCAGCATGGCGCCGTAGCGATGCGCGATCACCCCGCGCGAGGCCCAGCGGTGCGGCGCCGCCAGCCCCAGCGAGTCCAGCCGCGCCAGCGCGTCGTCGAGCACCGCGAAGGCCGCTTGCGCGTCGCCCTTGTCGAAGTGCAACCGTGCACGCAGCGTAATGAAATCGACCACTTCGGGCCGGGCCTCCGACAACTGGCCGGCGATGTCCAGCGCCTCGTCGAACCGGCCGACACCGGCCAGTTCGATTGCGCGGTCGTAGCTGACTTCCTGCACGGACACGTACTGCTCCTTCTGGAATGGATAGGCGAGAGATGCGAAAGCGCGATTATGCGCCAATGGCCGGGTTCCTACGCGGCAAGGACGCGCACATCGCCCGCTTCCTTGCGCAGCGCGCCATCGCGCC
>Ga0079984_1007281_pt1 | contig 13413 bp, 13 predicted proteins | sample Hof3ISUMetaT_18_FD_73498 | JGI IMG/M metagenome (GOLD analysis project Ga0079984, IMG submission 73498) | Enriched soil aggregate microbial communities from Iowa State university to study microbial drivers of carbon cycling -... | ecosystem: Environmental > Terrestrial > Soil > Agricultural land... | reverse complement strand
TGCAATCAAACGGCAAGCCGATCCAGGAGACATCATGACCGACGCCGCCACGCATCGCGTCTTCAACCAGGTGCCGGATCTCGCGCACTACAACCTCTTTGGCTGCGATCCGGTCGTCAGCGACGCGCTGGAGCGCCTTGGCGGCGGCTGGCATGCTGCAGCGCTGGCGGGCTATGGCGCACGCCTGGGCGAGCCCGAGGTGCAGGGCTGGGCCGCCGACGCGAATCGGTATGCGCCGGAACTGCATACGCACAGCCGCACCGGCGAGCGTATCGACCAGGTCACTTTCCACCCGAGCTGGCATGCGCTGCTGTCGCTGCTGCGCAGCCAGCAACTGCAGGCGCTGCCGTTTGCCGAACCGCGCGCGGGCGCATGGATAGCGCGCACGGCGGGCTATTTCCTGCAGGCCCAGGTCGAGTCAGGATCGCTGTGCCCGACCACGATGACGTTCGCAAGCATTCCCGTGTTGCGCAAGGAAACCGCGCTGTTCGCCCAGCTTGAACCGCGCCTGTATGCGAAGGACCATGATGCGCGCGACCTGCCTTGGCGAGACAAGGCCGCGATCATGATCGGCATGGGCATGACCGAAAAGCAGGGCGGCTCCGACGTGCGCGCCAATTCCACCGTGGCCCGCCCCGTGCGCGGCGAAGGCCGTGGCGCCGAATACCTGCTGACGGGCCACAAGTGGTTCTTCTCGGCGCCGATGTGCGACGCGCACCTCGTGGTCGCGCGCATGGGCGCCGAAGACGGGCCGCTGTCGTGCTTCTTCGTGCCGCGCTTTCGCGACGACGGCAGCAAGAACCCGATCCTGATCCAGCGCCTGAAGGACAAGCTCGGCAACCACTCCAACAGCAGCAGCGAAGTCGAGTTCCGCGAGGCCAGCGGCATCCTGATCGGCGAGGAAGGGCGCGGCATCCCGACCATCATCGAGATGGCGACCAGCACGCGGCTCGACTGCGTGATCGGCAGCGCCGCGATCCTGCGCGCCGCCTATGTCCAGGCCTTGCACCACACGCGTCACCGCAGTGCCTTCGGCCGCCTGATGGCCGACCAGCCGCTGATGCGCAACGTGCTGGCCGACCTGGCGCTGGAAAGCGAGGCTGCTACGCTGCTGATGATGGAACTGGCCCATGCCTTCGAGCAGGCCGACAACGACCCGCTTGCCGCCGCGTGGAAACGCGTGGTGACGCCCGCAGCCAAGTTCTGGATCTGCAAGCGCGCGATCGAGGCCACGGGCGAAGCCATGGAAGTCTGGGGCGGCAACGGCTATGTCGAGGACGGCCCGATGGCGCGCCTCTATCGCGAAGCGCCGGTGAATTCGATCTGGGAGGGCTCGGGGAACATCATGTGCCTGGACGTGCTGCGCGCGATCCAGCGCACGCCCGATGACGCGGCGCTGCTGCTGCAGGACCTGTCGCGCCGCGCCGCGTCCCACCCGGCCGTGCGCGCGGAGCTGGATTCGCACCAGGCCATGCTGCGCCAGCCGGCGGATCAACTGGAAGCGAATGCCCGCCGCTTTGCACAGGGACTGGTGCTGACCGCACAGGCCGCCTTGATGCTCGAACATGCCGACGCCGAAAACGCCGAAGCGTTTGTCGCGAGCCGGCTGGGCCGGCAGCATGGGCGCGTGTTCGGCACGCTCGACCTGGAAACCGAAACCCTGAAGCGGGTGTTCGAGCGCGGCTGGAGCGCCTGAAGCCGGTACCGCGCCTCAGGCTTCCATGGGCTCTCGGATCCGCAGCAGCACGCGCGGCGCGTAGCGGATCAGGTCATGCGCGCGCTCGCCGATCATGATGGCGGGCGCGTTGGTGTTGCCGCCCACCAGCGACGGCATGATCGAGGCGTCGACCACGCGCAGGCCCTCGACCCCACGCACGCGCAGTTGCGGATCGACCACGGCCAGCGCATCCATGCCCATGCGGCACGTGCCCACCGGGTGGTAGATGGTGTCGGCGCGTTCGCGGATCATCTCGCGCACCGCCGCGTCGTCGCTGCCGTCGGCATGCAAGTGCGAGGAATACAGCTCGCGGCCGCCAAAGCACGCAAGCTGCGGCTGGGCAAAGATCTGCCGCACGATCTTCACGCCGGCGACCATGTCGTCGAGGTCGCGCGGATCGGAAAGATAGCCGGGATCGATGCGCGGCGCGCGCCGCATGTCGGGCGATGCGAGCCGCACTTCGCCGCGGCTGCGCGGGCGCAGCACGCACACATGGCACGAATAGCCATGGCCCAAGCGGATGGTGCGCATATGGTCGTCGGCCATGCCCACCACGAAATGCAACTGCAGGTCGGGCTCGGCCAGTCCGGGACGGCTGCGCAGGAACGCACCCGCCTCGGCGAAGTTCGAACTCATCATGCCTGCGCGCTCGCGCCGGTAGCGCAGCATCTCGGACAGCATGTGCATGGCGCCGCCCAGCGACAGGCCGAACAACTCCGGCGCGGCGACGCGCTTGTGCAGGATGATGTCGAGGTGGTCCTGCAGGTTGCCGCCCACGCCCGGCAGGTCGTGCACCACCGGTATGCCATGCTCGCGCAGGTGGACTGCGGGCCCGACACCGGATGCCATCAGCAGCTGTGGCGAGCCGAAGGTGCCGGCCGACAGGATCACGTCGCGGCGCGCGCGCAGCAGGTGCTGGCGGCCGTTGCGCACAGCCAGTACGCCCACCGCATGCCTGCCTTCGAACACAATGCGCAGCACCTGCATGCCGGTCAGCACGTGCAGGCCGGCACGTCCGCCGTTACAGGCCTTGTCGCGTGCGTTGCCGCCATGCAGGTAGGCACGCGCTGCGTTCCAGCGCTCGCCCTCATGTTGCGTGACCTGGTACCAGCCGACACCTTCCTGCTCCTCGCCGTTGAAATCGTCGTTGCGCACATAGCCGGCCTGCTGCGCGGCGTCGATGAAATGCTGGCCGAATGGATTGGGCGTGCGCAGGTCCGACACATGGAGCGGGCCCGTGCCGCCATGCAGCGGATCGTCGTCACTGCCCGCCACGCGCGCATTGCACTCGGCGCGGCGGAAATACGGCAGCACGTCGTCCCAGGACCAGCCGTCGCAGCCCGAGGCGGCCCAGGCGTCGTAATCCGCCGGACGGCCGCGCGTGTAGATCATGGCGTTGATCGACGAACTGCCGCCCAGTCCGCGTCCCCGCGGCTGGAAGCCGCGCCTGCCGTTAAGGCCCGGCTGGGGCACGGTCTCGTAGGCGTAGTTGCGCGCGCCGGCGCGCGGCAGCATGGCTGCGGCGCCTACGGGTGTGCGCACCAGCACATGGTGGTCGTGATGGCCTGCTTCGATCAGCGCGATACTGTCGCTGCCGCTGTCGGCCAGCCGCCCGGCCAGCGCGCATCCGGCCGAACCCGCGCCGACAATGACATAGTCATACGTGGTTTCCATCTGTCTCCCCGCGACCCCGGCATTGCGGCGGGGCGTGCGCCCTCTGCCCGCTCCGGAGGATGGCAAGCCTGAAGATCAGTGTAGGCGCTGGCGCAGCGTGAAGTGAAGGCCGGTGGCCACGCGCTTTGCGACGTCGCAGGGCCGCGGGACGGTCAGGAAACCAGCATCGGCCGGCTCAGCATGCGCGACAGCACGGCTTCCGGCGAGTGGGTATGGTCCGAGATGGCCTTCGGGTCCAGGTAGATGGTCTGTTCCATCATCGCGCGGCCACGCATGGCTGCATGCAGCAACTGGTCGCTGAAGACGATCCAGGTCGATCCGGGCGGGAAGTGGAATTCCTGCTGCGGCACGCTGGCCTGATAGTCCAGGTCAGCCTTGGCCAGATCGTGCAGTTGCAGCATGCGATGGTCATATTCCGAACGCGTGCGCTTGGTGATGTGCAGCAGCTTCATCAGCGCCGCCTGCCCCGGCCACATGCCGTGGGTCTTCGGCACGAAGCGCTGCGCGAAATCGGCAAACGGCTCGCCCACGCGCCACACGCGCGGCGCCTCAGGATCGATGTTGTGGAACACGCGCAGCAGGCGCTTGCCCAGCAGCGGATTCGACGGGAAGGAATCGACGTGCAAGCGCGTGTCGTCCTTGCGCCAGCTGACGGCGCGGCCGGCAATCTGGCTCGGCCGCAGCGACGTGCCCGCGCGCGTCATGTGCGGGCCGTACTCCGGGAACAGCGAGAGCACCAGCTTTTCGCTGAATTCGGCATAGCGATGGATCAGGCGGTACAGGTCGGCAAGGTCCTGCTCGGTGCCCTGTGCGCCGCGCACGGCGGTTTCGGTGGCGCGCAGGTTGATGTTCTTGGACTTGCCGTCCGAATAGCGGCTGTCGAGGAAGCGCTCCTCGCCCGGCTCGAAGTGGAAGTGCAGGTCAGGGAAATACAGCACCGCGCCTTGCTCGAGTTGCCGGCGCAAGTCCGCCTGCGTCGCGGCATCCACCGCTGGCGACCAATCGGTATATGGCTGCGGGCGGATCAGGTCGAGTTTTTCGGAAGAGGTAGCGGATGGCATGGGCTTTCTCGGTTTGCCGGATGGGCGGATTCTACCGCGCCATTTCTGCGTGATGACTCGATCACAACCATGCGCCGGCAAGTCACCCAATAAAAAACCCCGCTGACCGGCGGCCAGCGGGGTTTTACCTCGGTCCAGCGACCTTGCTTACAGGCCGGCTGCCGCGCGCAGCACCGCTGCCTTGTCGGTGGCTTCCCACGAGAATTCCGGTTCTTCGCGGCCAAAGTGGCCGTAAGCGGCGGTCTTCTCGTAGATCGGGCGCAGCAGGTCCAGCATCTGCACGATGCCCTTCGGGCGCAGGTCGAAATGCTCCTGCACCAACTCGGCGATCTTGTCGTCAGGGATCTTGCCGGTGCCTTCGGTGTAGACGGTCACGTTGATCGGGCGCGCCACGCCGATGGCGTAGCTGACCTGCACCTGGCACTGGCGCGCCAGGCCCGCCGCGACCACGTTCTTGGCCACGTAGCGGGCGGCGTAGGCGGCCGAACGGTCGACCTTCGACGGATCCTTGCCCGAGAACGCGCCGCCGCCGTGCGGCGAGGCGCCGCCGTACGTGTCGACGATGATCTTGCGGCCGGTCAGGCCGCAATCGCCCTGCGGGCCGCCAATCACGAAGCGCCCGGTCGGGTTCACCAGGTACTTGGTGTTCTTGAGCATCTCGGGTGGCAGCACCGGCTTGATGATCTCTTCGATCACGGCTTCGTGGATCTGGGCCTGGGTGATGTCCGGGGCATGCTGGGTCGACAAGACCACGGTGTCGACGCTGTGCGGACGGCCGTCGACATAGCGCACGGTCACTTGCGACTTGGCGTCGGGACGCAGCCAGGGCAGGCGGCCGTCGCGGCGCAACTGCGATTGGCGCTCGACCAGGCGGTGCGAGTAATAGATCGGGAACGGCATCAGTTCCGGGGTCTCGTCGCAGGCGTAGCCGAACATCAGGCCCTGGTCGCCGGCACCCTGGTTCAGGTAGTCGTCCGAGGCGCGGTCCACGCCCTGGGCGATATCGGGCGATTGCTTGTCATAGGCGACCAGCACCGCGCAGCCCTTGTAGTCGATGCCGTAATCGGTGTTGTCGTAACCGATGCGCTTGATGGTGTCGCGTGCGACCTGGATGTAGTCGACGTTGGCCGTGGTGGTGATTTCCCCGGCCAGCACGACCAGCCCGGTGTTGCAGAGCGTCTCGGCAGCCACGCGCGCGTACTTGTCCTGCGCCAGGATGGCGTCCAGTACCGCGTCGGAAATCTGGTCTGCGACCTTGTCGGGATGGCCTTCGGAGACGGACTCCGAAGTGAAAAGGAAGTCGTTTGCCACGAACTTGTTCTCCAGGGTTGGCTATTGCGTGCCTGCCTGTCGGATCATGGCGGCGACGCTTTAGCGGTATTTTCAGGCCGCCCGGTTAGAGCGGTATCGCCCCGCAAGTTGTCAGTTAACTCGGCGATACACGCTATTATACGCGCCTGCCGGCACAATGCAGGCAGTGGCTCCGGGGCCACCGGACGCCGGCATGCGCCGGTGCAACCATGGTTAGTGGCAGGAATCGCCCGGATCCTGAGCCCTGCATGAATATTTGAGGCTGCTTCGCAGATCGGCTCCCGCCGGGAGCACCCACCGCCACGTTCGATGACTTTCCTGTTCTGGCTGATTTCCCGCCTTCCGCTGCGCCTGCTCCAGGCGGTCGGCGGTGCGCTCGGACTGCTGGCCGCCCGCCTGCCAGGCCGCTATGGAAGTCGGCTGCGGGAGAATTTCCTGCTTGCCTACCCGGACGCAACGGAATCGATGATTGCCGACGCGGCGCGCTCGGCCGGGCGCATGGCACTGGAAATGCCCTATTTCTGGAGCCGCAAGACCATTGGCGCCAAGCTGTATGGCTTCGACGATTACCTCTGGCCGGCACTGGAAACACTGCAGGCGCGCGGCCACGGCCTCATCATCCTCACGCCTCACCTCGGCTGCTTCGAAGTGCTGCCGCAATCGCACGCCTTGTTGCGCCCGGTAACGGCATTGTTCAAGCCGCCTCACCAGGTCTGGCTGCGCGACTGGATCGAGCGCATGCGAACCCGGCCAAACCTGGCGATGGCGCCCGCCACGCCGCGCGGCGTGCGCATGCTGGTCAAGGCGCTCAAGCGCGGGCAGGCCGTCGGCATCCTGCCGGATCAGGTGCCAAGCGGCGGCGAAGGCCACTGGGCACCGTTTTTTGGCAAACCCGCCTACACCATGGCACTGGTCCATCGCCTGCAGCAACTGACGGGCGCCCCGGTGGCCGCCATCTTCGGCGAACGCCTGCCGCACGGCGCCGGCTATCGCGGCCATCTTCGCATCATCAACGATGGCGGCATGTTGCCCGAAGATCCCGCCGAAGCCGCCGCCGTCATCAACCGCACCATCGAGGAACTCGTGGCGATTGCGCCCACGCAGTATCTCTGGAGCTACAACCGCTACAAGACCCCGTCCGGCATGGAGCGTCCGCCCCGCGCGCTGCCGGCTACCGAATCCTCCCACTCATGAGCCGTATTTTTACGTGGCTTGGCATCGGCCTGCTGACCGTGCTGGGCAAGTTGCCTTATCCACTGGTTGCCCGTTTTGGCGAAGGGCTGGGCAGCCTGCTTTATCTCGTCCCCAGCAGCCGGCGCCGCATCGTGCAGGCCAACCTGCGCGCCGCCTTTCCTGACAAAGGCGAGGCCGAGATCGACGCGCTGTCGCGCGAGTCGTTCCGCACCGTGTTCCGCAGCTTTGCCGAGCGCGGCATTTTCTGGACTGGCAGTGAAGCGCAGATGCGCCGCTGGGTGCAGATCGACGATCAGGCCGATCTCGTGGCCATGGACGGCACGCCCCATATCCTCGTCACGCTGCACCTGTCTGGCGTGGAGGCCGGCGCTATCCGCCTGACCATCCACCTGCGCGACAACGTGGGCCGCTCGGGCGCGTCGCTCTACACCACGCAGAAAAACACGCTGTTCGACGGCTTCCTCAAGCATGCGCGCGGCCGCTTCGGCGCGAAGATGATCTCGCGCGGCGACAACGCGCGCGACATCCTGCGCTGCCTGAAAAAAGGCGAGGCGCTGCAGCTGATTGCCGACATGGACTTCGGCGAACGCGATTCGGAATACGTCGAGTTCTTCGGCGTGCAGGCGCTGACGCTGACTTCCGTGTCGCGCCTTGCCCGCATGACCGGGGCCAAGGTGGTGCCGATCTACACGGAGATGCTGCCCGATTACCAGGGCTACGTGCTGCGCATCCTGCCTGCCTGGGAAAACTATCCCGGCGACAGCGTGGCCGAGGACACGCGCCGCATGAACGCCTTTTTCGAGGACTGCATCCGACCCCGCGTGGCCGAGTACTACTGGGTGCACAAGCGCTTCAAGAATCGCCCGCCCGGCGAACCGTCGATCTACTGACCGTGGCCGGCAGGCCCGGCCTTGCACGACTACAATTCGCACCATGAAACTCCAGTTCACCAAGATGCACGGTGCCGGCAACGACTTTGTCGTGCTCGACGGCATCCACCAGCAACTCGATCTGACCACCGGGCAGTGGCGCGCGCTCGCCAGCCGGCATTTCGGCGTGGGCGCCGACCAGATGCTGGTCGTCGAAAAGCCCACGCGCGACGATGCTGACTTCCGTTACCGCATCTTCAATGCCGACGGCAGCGAGGTGGAGCACTGCGGCAACGGCGCGCGCTGCTTCGTGCGCTTCGTGACCGACAAAGGCATGACCGACAAGCGCTCGGTGCGTGTCGAGGTCATGAACGGCATCATCACGCTGACGCTGCAGGATGACGGACAGGTCACGGTGGACATGGGCGCGCCCGAACTGGAACCGGCCCGCGTGCCGTTCCGCGCCGAAGGCCTGCCCACGCGCGCGCAAGGCGAAGACACGCTCTACGGACTCGAGGTCAACGGCCGCACGGCCTGGATTTCGGCCGTGTCGATGGGCAATCCGCACGCCGTGCAGGTGGTCGACCATGTCGAGGACTTCCCGGTACTCCAGGATGGCCCGATCGTGGAAAACCACCCCACCTTCCCGAACCGCGTAAATGCCGGCTTCCTGGAAGTGGTCGACCGCCACACCGCCCGCCTGCGCGTGTACGAACGCGGTGCCGGCGAAACCCTGGCATGCGGCACCGGCGCCTGCGCGGCGGTCGTCGCCGGCATCCGCCGCGGGCTGCTGGATTCGCCGGTCAAGGTCCACACGCATGGCGGCGACCTGAGCATTGCCTGGGACGGCGGCGCAACGCCCGTACGCATGACCGGACCCGCCACCACGGTGTTCGAAGGCACCATTGACCTGGCTGCCCTGCCGGCGTAACCATAGGGGCCTGTGCGCCCCGCTTCGCTTCATCGCTGCGTGACTGCGGCGGGGCTTCCGAACGAGACGATGGAGCCCTATATGCCGCTGGACGACTACCGCATCACCTCGGGCAAGCGCTTCAGCCTTGCCAGCTTCGACCCGGGAAGCAAGCCGTTTTCAATCGGCGACAAGCAGGAAGACCAGGCACGCATCGCGCAGATCAGCGTCGAACTGGATCTCGAACAGGACATCTTCTACGCCGAGCACCGGCGCAAGATCCTGGTCGTGTTGCAAGGGATGGACACCAGCGGCAAGGACGGCACCGTGCGTTCGGTGTTCCGCAGCTTCGATCCGCTGGGCATCCGCGTGGTCAGTTTCAAGGCGCCGACCCCGGAAGAGCTTGCGCGCGACTACCTTTGGCGCGTCCACCTGCAAGTACCCAAATCCGGCGAGATCGTACTGTTCAACCGCAGCCACTACGAAGACGTGCTGATCACGCGCGTGCATGGCTGGATCGATGACGAGGAATGCGAGCGGCGCTACCGGCAGATCCGCGCGTTCGAGACGCTGCTGACCGAGACCGGCACCACCCTCGTCAAATGCTTCCTGCACATCTCGAAGGATGAGCAGAAGTCGCGCCTGGAAGCGCGGCTGGCCGATCCGCAGAAGCAGTGGAAATTCGACCCGACCGACCTGGCCGAGCGCAAGCACTGGAAGGCTTACATGAGCGCCTACGAGTCCGCCATTGCGGCCACCAGCACGCCGGAGTGCCCGTGGTACGTCGTGCCGGCGGACTCCAAGACCCACCGCAACCTGATGGTGGCCGAAATCCTGTCCGAGGTGTTCCGCCAGCTCAAGCCGGCTTATCCGCCGCCGCAGCCCGACCTGGACAAGGTCAAGATCGAGTAGCGCGAGCCCGGCAGCGGCACCGCTGCCGCGTCACTCGTGGTCGCCGTTGCCGCGATGCACGTCGTGAGTCACGAACGGGTGCTCCCGGCTGGGCATCGCGAGCCATTTCGGATGGCGCAGCGTGTCGCGGATATCGTCGAGCCCGCTGGACCAGTGCTCCTGCATCGCGAGCAAGCCGAACTGGTAGTCCTTGGCGCTGTTCTCGAACGACTTGTCGCGATAGATCAGCTGGATCACGTTGCGGCGCGCATCGCACGCATGCTCGGCCGCGCGGCGATACCAGTCACTGTCGCGCTTGGACGGCGGCACCAGGGCCATCACTTCGCTGAGCATGCGCCGGAAATTCTGCTGCTCGCGCATGTAGTCGGTGATCGTACGCGTACGGCTCGAATACTGGATGTCCTTCTGCCGCTCGGCCACTTCGCTGAGGTCGTGCGGCAGCTTGCCGCGCGCGCTCCACAGATCGACCTGGAAGATCAGCGCATCGCGGCGCGGCTGGGCGGTGAGCACTTCGGCCAGCGGCGTGTTGGAAACCAGCCCGCCATCCCAGTAGTACTCGCCCTCGATCTCCACCGCGGGGAACCCCGGCGGCAGCGCGCCAGAAGCCATGAAGTGCTCGGGAAGCAGCGTGTCGCGCGTATTGTCGAAATAGGCGAAGTTGCCGGTGCGGACATTGACCGCGCCCACCGACACCCGCATCTCCTTGGGCCGGTTGATCAGGTCGAAGTCGGCAAAGCGCTCGAGCGTGGCCTTGAGCGGCGTGGTGTCGTAGTAGCTGGCGCGCGTCGGGTCGGTATAGCGCGTGACCAGTTCCAGCCAGTTGCGCGGCATGAAGAAGCCGCGCTGGCCTTCGAACATCGCGCGCGCGGCGTGCAGGCCGTCGAACCAGACGCGCAGCGGTTCGGGCCAGGACTCCGCATTCTCGAACATGTTCGAATGCGCAAGGCTGGGAAGCCACGGCTGCGCGCAGATGTATTCCCAGAACGCGCGCAACTGCTCCACGCGCCGCTCGGGCGGATTGCCGGCGATGATCGCCGCATTCAGCGCGCCGATGGAGATGCCAGCGACCCAGTTCGGGTAGATGCCGCCTTCAGTCAGGCCCTGGTAGACGCCAGCCTGGTAGGCGCCCAGCGCGCCGCCGCCTTGCAGCACCAGCGCGCGCACGGCATAGGCCTCATGGGGTGGGCGTCCCGGTTCGGGGCCCTTGGGCAAGTCCTCCGCGGGCCCGCACGGATCTACCTGCGCCTTGCGCTTGCGCGCTGGCTTTGCTCGTGCTCCAGCTTCCTGCGTTTCCTGCCGCTCTTTGCCCGCCACGCCATGCTCCTTGCCAAGTGAAGAGTCCTGCTACGGCGTCGCCCGCCCGAGACCGTTCCCGGGTGGCAATGCGCCGGGATTCCGGTCAGACGCCGTAGCGCTGCCGGTAAGCAGCCACCGCCTCGCGCGAAGCAGACAGCGACGGATTGTTGGAGGCATCCAGGTAGGCCAGCAGGTCCTTCAGGCTGGCAATCGCGATCACGGGCACGCCGTATTCGCGCTGCACGTCCTGCACGGCCGAATGCGTGCCGATCTGTTCGGCGGTGCCGCTCTTCTCCATGCGGTCCAGCGCGATCAGCACGGCGGCGGGTTCGGCACCCGCGGCGCGGATCAGCTGCATCGACTCGCGCACCGAGGTGCCCGCGGAGATCACATCGTCGATGATGACGACCTTTCCCTGGAGCTTCGCGCCAACCAGCGTGCCGCCTTCGCCGTGGTCCTTGGCTTCCTTGCGGTTGTAGGCAAAGCCGACATCGCGGCCCATGCCGGCCAGCGCCACCGCGGTGGCCGAGGCCAGCGTGATGCCCTTGTAGGCCGGCCCGAACAGCACGTCGAACTGCACGCCCGAGGCCAGCAGGGTTTTCGCATAGAATTGCGCCACCTGGCCCAGCATGGCGCCCTGGTTGAACAAGCCGGCATTGAAGAAGTACGGCGACTTCCGGCCCGCCTTGGTGACGAACTCGCCAAAGGACAGCACGCCGGCATCCAGCGCGAAGCGGATGAAGGTCTGGCTGAGGTCCGGCTGGCCGGCCTGCTGGGCGGTGGAAGGCGTCGTCTGCTGCGTCATCTTTTCTCTCTGAATTCAAAAATTTCCCGCATGTTACGGATTATCAGCGCCAACCTCAACGGCATCCGCTCCGCGTCCAAGAAGGGCTTTTTCGAGTGGATGGGCAAGCAGGACGCGGACATGGTCTGTGTACAGGAACTCAAGGCGCAGGCCGCCGACATGACCGAGGCGTTCCTTGCGCCACATGGTTACCACGGCTATTTCCACTACGCCGAGAAGAAGGGCTACAGTGGTGTCGGTCTCTACACACGGCACAAGCCCGAGCGCGTGATCACCGGCTTTGGCAACCCGGAATTCGACGGCGAAGGCCGTTACGTGGAAGTGCAGTATCCACACCTTGCCGTGATCTCCGTCTATGTGCCCTCGGGCTCGAGTTCGGAGGAGCGCCAGCAGGCAAAGTTCCGCTTCATGGAGGCCTTCCTTCCGCACTTGTTGCAACTGAAGGCCAGCGGGCGCGAAATCGTGCTGTGCGGCGATGTGAACATCGCGCACAAGGAAATCGATATCAAGAACTGGAAGGGCAACCTGAAGAACTCGGGCTTCCTGCCGGAAGAGCGCGCGTGGATCGGCGCCCTGTTCGATACCCACGGCTATGTGGACGTGTTCCGCCAACTCGATTCGCGGCCCGAGCAGTACACATGGTGGAGCAACCGCGGCCAGGCCTACGCCAAAAACGTCGGGTGGCGTATCGATTACCACCTCGCTACGCCGAAGATCGCCACCACGGCGCACGTGTGCTCGATCTACAAGGACGAGAAGTTCAGCGACCACGCGCCGCTGTCGATCGATTACGACTACCCGCTCTGACAGTGCGCCTCAGGCCGCCCGGACTTCTGCAAGGAGCTCCGGGTGGCGGTCCAGTAGCTTGAGGAGCTGGATCAGGGCCAGCGGTGGTTTAGTCTTGCCCGTTTCATAGCGGGAGAACGCGTTGACGCCGCCGCCGAATATGTCTGCGGCTTCCCGCTGGTCAAGGCAGAGTTTCTTGCGGACGGCGGTGATATAGGTCGGATCCACCAGTGACGCATTGACCTGTTTATTGAAGGCCAGCATCGACTTGCTGACTCTTTCGCCGTCATTGATGTCCAGTACACCGTCGCCGCATTTGTGACACCACTCCCCCTGCACGTCGGAGATTACCGTGGTTTCTCCGCGATACGTATAAGGCATGTCACGCACACCTTTCACCAGCTCCGCACCACCACAAGCAGGACACCTCATCCGCAACTCCTTAGTCAGTCCGGATCGTTGGCTTATCGGGGCTTGAACGACACCACCAGCACCTGATCCGTCATTGTCAGCTTTACGTAGAGGCCACCATATCGCGTGACAGGTCGGTAGACGTCCTGCCACACCCGATGATCCTCGTAAGCAGTCATACTTTTATAGAAATCCGCCGGCTCAAGGCCCACCAGGATGTCACGCACCCCGTGCCAATCCAGTTTCATTCGCGCCGCTCCGGCGTACGCGACGTAGGTCATTTTCATCTGACCTGCCGCCAGCATGTCCTTCACATGCCGCAGCTTGTAATGCGCCGTGCCCTTCGCCATCCAAATTAACCTACCAGGTTAAATCCCGCAAGCTTCGAATCACGCCAGACCGCAATAATCCAATCGGTACAAACCCCTGCGACTGACCCCCAAGCCCGCTACAATGCAGGTTCGCCC
>Ga0079984_1114029_pt1 | contig 13477 bp, 10 predicted proteins | sample Hof3ISUMetaT_18_FD_73498 | JGI IMG/M metagenome (GOLD analysis project Ga0079984, IMG submission 73498) | Enriched soil aggregate microbial communities from Iowa State university to study microbial drivers of carbon cycling -... | ecosystem: Environmental > Terrestrial > Soil > Agricultural land... | reverse complement strand
GCAAAGCCAATGATTCTTCGACAGGACCTCCTCGGGGCGGCGATCCGAGTGACGGGATGACCGGTGATGCGACCCAAGAGTTGACGCAGTTACGCTTCGGAATGGAAGCAATGGAGGAGCCGGTACCGCCGATGAGCGTGCGGCCAGTTCGCCCGACGCTGCGCAGCAAACTAAAATTCTTGCGACCCAAAGCGATGGCGCGTAGCGGGCTCGGCACTGTTGGTGTCGCGCCCCCAGACCACACGCCCATCCACAGCGCAGCGCGGTTTTCCAGCGCTTGACCGCTTAAAGGATGGCGGCCTCGTAGTACCGCGACTTCGCGGTACAGCTTGGACCGTCGCCTTCCTCTTTCTGTCACTTTTCTCTAGAACCAACGTCTGACGCGGTGTCGCCTTTCGTTGTCGACTCTCCGCTCTAGCGGTCGCCCGCCGATGTCCTGCTCGCCGATTCGTGCTAACGCCGAGATGCCGGAGCCTCGACCTCAGTTACCACCTGGCCCCCCGATGTTGGCTTCATTTCAAAAGGATTCATGGTTTACCCTGTGCGAAGAATCATTTGGTTCATATAAACTAATATGGAACTACATGAATCATTGGTTGGCTGGCAGAGCGCTGGTATCGCAGCTCTGCTGGCCAACACCTAGTACCTGGAGACGCAATGAGCTTTAGCACGATCCTCTTTTCGCAAGTGGACGGTATCGCGGAGATTAGACTGAATCGTCCGCAACGGCTGAACGCAGTTACCAAGCAGCTCTACGATGAGCTGAATGAGGCGCTTGGCTGGGCGGAGACAGACCCCGGAGTGCGCGTAGTTCTGATCTCAGGTGAAGGGCGGGCATTCTGTGTCGGTGCCGACCTAAAGGAACATAAGGCGGGTCGCACTGCTTTCGATCGTCGACAGTATTTAGACGGGGAACAGGCTCTTTGTAAGCGTTTGCTGGCGTTGCGCAAGCCAGTCATTGCAGCAGTCAATGGCTATGCCTTGGGAGCGGGAGCGGAGATAGCGATCGCATCGGACTTTATCTTGATGGCAGGAAGCGCGGAATTGGGTCTTCCCGAGATTAGCATCGGCAACTTTCTGGGCGGCGGCGTTACGTACCTGCTGCCCAGACTGGTGGGTCTTGCCAAAGCGCGTGAGCTGGTCTTTCTAGGGGAAAGAATTAACGGCGAGGAGGCTGTTCGTATCGGCTTGGCAAATCGCGTCTTGCAGGATGAGAACTTCGCTGAAGCCGCCCGCGAGTTCGCGCGACGTCTGGCAAAAAAAGCTCCACTCTCCATGGAGCTAGCAAAGCATCAACTTAACTTCGCGACCGAAAGTACATTGGATGCCGCATTCAAAGCAGAGCTGGAAGGTATGACCTTCGTGAGCACTACCAAGGACTGGCAAGAAGGTATAGATGCCTTCGCCGAAAAGCGGTCTCCCGTCTTCAAGGGAGAGTGATATGCACAGACTCCATGGCATTTTCTATCCCAATTCGATCGCGATCGTAGGCGCGTCGAAAGACCCCACAAAGCGCGGATTTCGATCGGTCCAGAAGCTTTTGGAGGACGGCTTCAAAGGCGAAATCTTCCCGGTCAATCCCAAAGAGTCGACCATTCTCGGTCTGACCGTATACCCCTCTCTTGATGCGATTCCTGGAAGTGTGGACCTTGCAGTCATCTGTACACCTGCAAAGACTCTCCCGGACGTAATCGCGCAATGCGGTAGAAAGCGTGTGAAGGGTGCTGTGGTGTTAGCGGGAGGATTTGCCGAGGCTGGTGCTGAGGGTAAGGTCCTGCAGGACCGCATGGTGGAGGAGGCGCGAAAAGGTGGCGTCAGGATTGTCGGACCCAACACGTCTGGCATCTTCAATACGCATGCATCCAGCAATATTGTCGGATTCTCGCATCTCAAGCCTGGTGGTATTGGCCTTCTGTCTCAGTCAGGGAACATGGCGTTGTCGCTCGTCACCGAGGCCCAGGCTAATGGGCAAGTCGGTCTGTCGACATATGTGGGAATTGGCAACGAGTCAGATCTTCAGTTCCATGAATACCTGGATTACTTCCGGCATGACCCCAACACCAGCGCAGTCATCGCGTATGTCGAAGGGGTGAAAGATGGCAAACGCTTTCTCGAAAAACTTCGAGCTGTGACACAGGAAAAGCCAGTTATTATTTATAAATCTGGTAGAACAAATGCTGGCCGAACATCGGCGCAGTCGCACACCGGCGCACTGGCGGGAGATTACGCAGTCAGTGAGGGCGTGTTGCGCCAGGCTGGTGCAATCCTTGCCCGCAAGTCGGATGAGATTCTTTCGCTTGCCGAAACGCTATCGCTCCTCCCTCCGTTAAGGTCACGGCGAATTGCGGTGCTCGCCGACGGTGGCGGCCACGCAACCATTGCTGCTGACGCGCTTAGTGAGCAGGGAATGGAACTGGCACAGCTTTCCGATATCACGAAAGAAGCATTGTTGGCGATTCTTCCTTCGGCTGCAGCAGTTGCCAATCCGGTTGATGTGGCCGGAGGTACCGATTCAAGCCCATCGGTGTTCGCGGAATGTGCGCGCATTCTTCTGCACGACCCAAACGTAGACGGCCTGATTATCACGGGGCTCTTTGGCGGCTACGGCATCCGATTCTCTGACACGTTGGCTGCGGATGAATTGGAAACGTCGGAGCAGATCGCGGAGTTGCATCGACTCTCAGGCAAGCCTGTGATCGTTCATAGCCTGTACGGGTCGCTGTATGCCGATCTGCGGCCACGGCCACTCACGCGCATTCGAGAAGCCGGAATTCCAGTCTACGATTCGCTGGAGCGCGCAGTGCGATGTATGCAGGCCCTTGCCGAGGTCGGTGAGGCGCGTCTCAAGCAAAGCGTTTCGGCAAAAAGCAACGCGGCCAGGGTTCCTGCTTTTGAAGCAATTGTCGAAAAATGCCGGGAGGAAGGACGAACGGTCGTCCTTGAGCATGAGGCCCGTCTCGCACTCCAAGACTCGGGGGTGCAAATGCTCGTGAGAGCCTTCTTGGCTCAAAGCGCCGAAGAGGCAGTTGACGCATTTGAGGCTTTGGGTCGGGTGCCAGTCGCAATCAAGGTGGTTTCGCGCGATATCGTCCACAAGACAGAGGCGGGCGGCGTGAAGTTAAACGTTTCGAATGAAGCCGGAGTACGCGTAGCGTATGAGGAAATCCTCAGAGACGGTATCGACTATGGCCTCATGCATGGCGTGGACCCGGACATCACGGGCGTCCTGGTTACGCCAATGGCGCCGAAGGGGGGTATTGAGATCATCGTTGGCGTTGTACGGGATCCGACATTTGGTCCGGTCATGATGTTCGGCTTGGGCGGCGTTTTGGTGGAAGTGTTGAAGGATGTTGTGTTCCGTTCCCTTCCTATGTCGGAAGCCGATGCCAGGAGCATGCTCACCGAGATTCGCGCCAGTCACGTTTTAGATGGGATACGCGGCGCCCCGCCTGTCGACAAGGAGGCCTTGCTGCAATTGATGCTTTCCATTTCTGACCTGTTCACCGCCTTCCCGGAGATTGCTGAGTTAGACCTTAATCCGGTGGTCGCCTATCCAGTTGGGCTCGGCATCCTAGATGTGCGCATTCTCCTTGAGAACGAAGACGAAGTGACGGTGACGGAAGGGAGTAACCATGGAGCGGACGATGCAAGAACAACCCAAACTCACTGATGCAGTCCTCACTGTCGAGGGTCGGGTCGCCGTCCTGACGCTCAACCGCGACGATGTGAGAAACGAGCTCACTGGGACTCGCCTGGTGGACGACATAGAACAGACTGTGGCTTGGATCAATCGAGATGAATCGATTGCGGCTCTTGTTCTAACGGGTGCCGGACGTGCCTTTTCGTCGGGCGGAAATATTAAGCACATGTTTAATCGCGAGGGGAGCTTCGGCGGCGACGTTTATGAAGTGCAAAAGCGTTACCGTGAAGGAATCCAACGGATACCTTTGGCGCTGGACAGGCTCGATGTGCCGTCGATCGCAGCCATCAACGGCCCCGCTATCGGTGCAGGTTTCGACCTGGCGTGTATGTGCGACGTGCGGATTGCTTCCACTCAGGCTACGATGGCGGAGAGCTTCATCAATGTCGGCATCATTCCCGGGGACGGCGGTGGATGGCTGTTGCAACGTTTAGTCGGTTATCAGCGCGCGGCAGAACTCACATTCTCGGGCCGCTTGATTGGCGCGGATGAAGCAAAGCAGCTTGGTATAGTCTTGGAGGTTGTCGAGGCCCCTGAATTGATGGGCCGCGCGTTGGGCATGGCGAAGACCTTCGGTAGCAAACCGCCTCAGGCGCTACGTCTGACCAAGAGGCTTATGAAGGCAGCCAGGAGGATGGAACTTGGCGATTTCCTCGAGCACTGTGCCGTCTTCCAAGGGATGTGTCACAACACTGCTGACCACATCGAGGCTGTGGCTTCTATGATGGAAAAGCGATTGCCCCAATTTCGTGGGGCGTGATGATTTCCGCGGCGGGATGCCGTAAGGGGTTTTCCGTACGGCTAGTCGTTAGCATCCAATCATTCCGGCGTGGGTCTCTATCCCGCGCAGGTGCGGGGGCGGCTTTCCCTTTCCCTGCTCAATCCTGAGCCCACCCTATTACGGTCGCGCGAGGATTTCTGATGCACCGTACTCAAGTAATCCGTATGGCTTCTTGACGTGGTCGAGTTCGTGCTCCGCGGCGCCGAACTCGTTCGGCGATCTGACGGTGCTCTGTTGGCTCACTAACGCCTCGGGCCTCTACCGAAAGCCGTGCAACGCGTTGGCATTTTTATGCAGAAACGATGACTCATTTGTTTCATGGTAACTACCAATATCACATATGTTTCTTCGTAAGTAGTATGAGTGAGGAGAGGCTCGTGTCTCGGACAGCTTTCCCCCGTAGCGCACAACGGATGTCCATAGCGAACCCAGGCACGATGGCCGCAACACGCGGTAGTCGCGATAGCGACTTCAGCTTTGAGACTGAAAGATATGTTGAACAGTGGACGAGACGGACCACTAGTGGTCAATGCACCGACAATGGGCAGTGGAGGTATAAGCATGAAGGAGGGGCGAACTTTCGCAACCGGAGGGCAGCCAGCGCCAGTCCTTAGCGTTCGGCAACTCGGGGTGCGCTACAGCCTGGATGATGGGGTCATCCACGCTGTTAACGGAGTGTCCTTCGAACTGATGCCAGGGGAAACATATGCAATCGTCGGGGAATCCGGTTCCGGCAAATCGACTCTAGCACTGTCGCTTCTGGGGCTCGCGCCGGTGACGGACGGTGAAGTCAGGCTGGACAGTATGAGCATTACTGGCCTCGATCGCGCAGCGCTCGCGCGTGTCCGTGGCCACCGAATCGCGATGATCTTCCAGGAGCCCATGACTTCGCTCAACCCGGTGCTTACGGTCGGCTATCAGCTCACTGAAGCGATTCGGTTGCATCGCAATATTGGTCGACGAGAAGCCCGCGATCATGCCGGCGATATGCTCACGAAGGTAGGCATCTCGGACGCCCGGCGTCGCTTGGGCCAGTATCCGCATGAGCTCTCAGGTGGCATGCGGCAACGGGTGATGATAGCTATGGCGCTGTCGTGTAATCCAGCTGTGCTGGTTGCTGACGAACCCACGACGGCGCTTGACGTGACGGTCCAGGCGCAAATCTTGGACCTCATCGCGGATTTGCAGCATGAAATGGGAACGGCAGTCGTCCTGATCACCCATGACATCGGTGTGGTTGCCGAAGTGGCTGACCGTATCGCAGTGATGTATGCGGGGCGCATCGTTGAAGAGGCCCCCACTGCGACGCTCTTCTCCAATCCCCGTCATCCATACACCAAGGGTCTCCTGAGGTCCGTTCCTCGGGTTGACGTCAATCCAACTGGCAAGCCGTTACCTGCCATGGCTGGCGGCGCGCCATCTATGCGCGTCATGCCACAGGGATGCGCCTTCAAAGAGCGTTGCGAGCATGCTCATGTTCGCTGCGGTGAACTTCCTCCGGTAACGGCGGAAGGTGTCCATTCCGTGAGGTGCTGGCTATATGTCTGATTCCACGAAAGACGCCCTCTTGCGTGTGGAAGGGTTAAGCCAACGCTTCCCTGTCGCAAGGAATGTATTTGGTCGCCCGACGCGCTGGTTGCACGCAGTTGAGAACGTCTCACTAACATTATCCCGGGGCGAAACTTTGGGTATTGTTGGCGAGTCTGGGTGCGGTAAGTCGACGCTTGCGCGCAGCGTTCTTCATCTGCTTGAGCCAAGCGAAGGACGCGTCTCTTTCGAAGGGCGCGACCTGAACCAGCTTCGCGCAGGTGAGATGCGTGAGCTGCGCCGGCAGATGCAAATCGTTCTACAGGATCCTTTCGGTGCGTTGAATCCTCGTCGCACCGTTGGCTCCAGCATTTCCGACGGGCTCGTTGGCACCGACAAGCGGCGTCGAGCCGAGGAGTTACTCGAGCGAGTGGGACTTCGCGCGACCGATTACGGGCGTTACCCTCACGAGTTCTCAGGTGGCCAGCGTCAGCGAATCTGTATAGCTAGGGCGCTAGCACCCAATCCTCGTCTGATTGTTGCCGACGAGGCTGTCTCCGCTCTTGACGTGTCCGTGCAGGCGCAGATTTTGAACCTGTTGGCAGAATTGCGTGCCGACTTAGGTCTCAGCTTTCTTTTTATCAGTCACAACCTCGCCGTCGTACGAGCGTTTTGCGACCGAGTCGCGGTGATGTACCTTGGTCGAGTAGTCGAGTGTGGCCCGACAGAAACCATCTTTACTGATCCGGCACACCCGTACACCCGCGCCTTGATTTCGGCTGTACCCGTCCCGGACCCTGCCTGTCGCCACCAGCATGTCCCATTGAGAGGCGAACTGCCGAGTCCGCTTTCCCCGCCGTCGGGATGCGCATTCCGTACTCGCTGCCCCCACGCCGCTGACATTTGTGCGCAGTCTGTACCGGCCTTGGATTTGCTACCAGGCGGCCGTGCGGCGGCATGCCTTCGACTTAATGAAGTACCTCGCGGCCCTGTCTGGTTGCAAGCTAAGGAGTGCGTTGTATGCTGACATTCATTCTCCGCCGGGTATTGCAACTGCTGCCGGTTCTCATTCTGCTTTCAATTTTGGTCTTCCTATTGGTTCATTTGGTTCCGGGGGACGTCGTTGATGTCATGATGGGCGAGGGCAATTCCGACCCCGTGGTCGAGGCGGCGCTGCGCGCAAAGTACGGTCTCGATCAATCGCTCGTGATGCAATACTTCATGTGGATGCAGCACGTGGTAACCGGAGATCTGGGTACTTCGATCGCTACCAAAGAGCCGGTTATCAACATGATTACGGCCCGGTTTCCGGCAACGCTGCTGCTTGCCGCTTCGTCGGCGGTGATTGCCATCCTAATCGCTATTCCCGCTGGAATCGTGGCGGCGCTGTTTCGCAATACGGTCATCGACTTTATGGCCATGGGGAGCGCCCTAGTAGGGATCTCGGTCCCAAACTTCTGGGTGGGTATCTTGCTTGTCCTCGTGTTCTCCCAGATGCTAGGTCTGTTGCCATCGATGGGGTACGCATCACCGTTGGATCACCCTGGCGAGGCTCTCCGCTATCTCGTTATGCCTGCGCTCACATTGGGCCTTGCTATGTCGGCAAATATCACACGGTTGGTGCGTGCCGAGATGATCGAGCAAATGGGGCGTGAGTATGTACGGACCGCGCGTGCAAAGGGAGCGCCCGAACGCGTAGTCATCGGGTTCCATGTGCTCAAGAATGCGATGATTCCGACGGTCACGCTCATCGGGCTGCAAATTGGTGCATTGCTCGAAGGCGCTGTGATAACCGAGACCATCTTTGCGTGGCCCGGCCTTGGCAAACTCGCAGTCAGTGCCGTGCTCGAGCGTGATTACCCCTTGATTCAAGGCATCGTGCTGGCACTGGCTGTCCTCTATATTTTCGTTAATCTCGTTGTCGATATGTCATACCGCGTATTCGATCCACGTGTGAAACTGGGCTAAACCGCCCACTTGTTCTGCTTAAAAGCTGAAGGCATACAAGAAATGAAGCTTGCACACATACTCGCGTACCTGGCTATCAGTGGCATCGCACTGAGCACGCATGCACAAACGCAGCCAAAAGATGGCGGAACCATCAAAATCGGACTGCCAGCGCGAGAGATTACGAACGGGCTTGACCCTCACGTGATTCAAGGCGAAAGCACAGCTTGGGTCTTAGGCCAAATGGCCGAGGGGCTTCTGAACTTTGATAAGAACATGGACATCGTCCCTTGGCTCGCGCAGTCTTGGTCTATGTCCAAGGATAGAAAGACCTATACGTTTGTTTTGCACAAAGGGGTCAAGTTCCAAAACAGTCGTGAAATGACGGCTGAAGACGTCAAGTTCAGTCTGGAACGTATTCTCGACCCAAAGACTGGGTCGCGCCGCAGGCAGAATCTTTCCATGATCGAGCGTGTGGACGTGATCGATCCTTATACAGTCGCTATACGACTCAAAGCCCCATATGCACCGTTACTTTCGACGCTCGCTGGGGTGTGGGTTCCAATCATCGCAAAAGAAGGAATTAAGCCAGATGGCTCAATCTCGCAGTTGATTGGAACGGGGCCTTTCACTTTGGTCAAATGGGTGAAGAACGATAGCTTGTCTCTGAAGAAGTTCGCCGGATATTGGAGGAGGGGCGAGCCGCGCGTTGATGGCGTCACCTTCGTTTCCCTACCAGACGACGCGACTAGAATGACCGCACTGAGAACTGGTGCGGTGGATGTCATTACGTCGGTGCCGCCGCAGCTGTTGCCATCGTTGACGTCGAATAATGCGCGTGGCTTTGAGCTCCTGGTAAGACCTGGGACCATCTGGCACATGGCCGTCATGAACACCACAAAGCCGCCTTTCAACGATGTGCGAGTCAGGCAAGCCGTTAATCTCGCTCTCGACCGGAAAGCAATGGTCCAAATGCTCACCTTTGGTTTCGGAAAAGCGGACAATCAGACGTATGACGAAAATAGCTTTTGGCGTTTGAAAGGAGAAGTCCCGAATGCGGATTTGAAAAAAGCTAGAGCCCTGCTCGCTGAAGCGGGCTATAAGCAAGGCTTGCCAATTATCATTGAAAGTAAGCCAGAGGGACGCAACGATGCACAGGTAGTGCAGAGTCAGCTTAACGCGGCAGGGTTTCAAGTAACGATCAAAATTTCAGATGGGGTCGCCCTCAATAAACGCATGAAGGCGTATAACTTCCAGTTGGCGATATCCTCCAGCGACTGGTACGTCGACCCCGATTTTCGTTTCAGCCGATTTTATACAAAAAGCGGTCCAGCTCATTACCTTGCTGGCGGCTATGACAACCCAAGCGTGGCGGAACTGCTAGCACAAGCACGACTCGAGTCCGACCCGGTCAAGCGAAAGGCCATTTACCAACAGGCATTTGACATGATAGAGCGCGATGTACCCAGTGTGCTCCTCTACTTTGACCCGCGGGCGCTTGCGTGGCGCAACGACGTGAAAGGCTTCAATATAAATCCAAATGGCGACCTTTCCTATGCGGATGGCGGGCTCGCTAAGGTCTGGCTAGACCGTTAAGTCGATTATCTGTTGGTAGAGGTTCACACCTGCCTTTCTTAGGATGCAAAAATGAGTCTTTCACCTGAAACCCGTCAGTTGCTGCGTCGCTTTCGGCGAAATCGCCTGGCGATGGTGGGGGTGGTCCTCCTGGGCCTTATCGTTGCTGCGACGGTAATCCTCCCATTGACGCTGCCGTGGGATCCGACCGTCATGGATGCCTCGCATGCGCTACAGTCGCCTACGTCTGTGCATTGGCTCGGGACGGATCAATTTGGGCGCGATCTTCTGACTCGGCTTGTTTATGGCGCGATTATTTCGCTGAAAGTTGGCTTCCTCGTTACGCTCGCTTCGTTGTTTCTAGGCGTAAGCATTGGCGCAACTGCGGGGTATATGGGTGGCAAAGTCGACGCAACGTTAATGCGTGCGATGGATTCTCTGATGGCTTTTCCGGGCCTTCTTCTGGCGCTTGCCTTGGTGGCGGCGTTGGGTGAGAGCCTCTGGGCCATAGTATTGGCACTGACGATCGTCGGGGTACCACGATTTGCGAGAGTGGTCCGTGCCACTGTGCTGCAGCGTAAGGAAGAAGATTACGTACTTGCTGCGCGAGCTCTGGGAAAGCGCCCATTGAAGATCATGCTTCAAGATATCTTGCCAAATTGCTCTGGCCCTATTCTGATTCAAGTAACGCTGAAGTTCCCAGGCGCCATTCTCGGCGAGGCTGGGCTCAGCTTTCTCGGGCTTGGGCTGCCCCCTCCCGCTCCTTCCTGGGGGCGGCTGCTACAAGAGGCCACCGGAGTCATGGAAATTGCGCCGTCGGCGGCTATCCTTGCTGGCTTAGCGATTTTTATAACCGTGTTGGGCTTCAACCTTTTAGGCGATGGCCTGCGTGATGTATTTGACCCCAGAAGTGCCGGGCGACGTTAAGGAAAAATTCATATGTCGAATTCACTGGAGACAGCGATGACTGGTGGTGTCGTCGCTACAGGAGCCCCAGCGGCAACAAACGCAGGTGCTGAAATCTTTCGGCTAGGCGGAAACGCGGTAGACGCCGCTGTCGCAGCGGCCCTAGCTATTTGCGTTGCAGATCCAGCAAATGCAAGCCTCTTGGGCAGATGCCATATCGTTGTTCGCACGCCCGAAGGGCAGTTCGAAGCGATTGACGGAGCGAGCGCCATTCCATCAATCCTGCCGGAGACGATTGGGACTGGCCCGCTTGCTTGGGCTGCAATCCCGTGTCTGCCCCAAGCCTTGGAAAAGCTCCATGCAAAACATGGTCGATTGTCCCTTTCTGTTGTGGCGTCGCCGGCCGCTCAGTTAGCCGACGAGGGTCTTATTGCTCCGGAGCATCTCAGCGCCGTATGGGCACTTCGTGCCGAGGCATTGGCTGAGGGCGGAGCAGGACCATATGCCAATGGCGTTCGCCCACCGGAGCACTTCCGGCACCCGCAGCTTTCGAGGCTACTGAGAGCCTTCGGAGTTCACGGTGCCGCTGCAATCACGACCGGACAAGTTGCCGAGTTGCTGGTTGGCGGAATTCGCGCAAGAGGCGGATATTGGGCAACTGAAGATCTGGAGGGTCACGCCGCGCTAGAGGGTGAGGTTCTCCACGGTCGTTTTCGCGATTGCGAAGTTACTACCATTGGACGCCAGGGCTGGGGGCACACTTTTATTGAAATGCTTGCGATACTGGATCGCATGCCTCGGTTCGGGGAGAAGCTAACTGCAGAGGAAGCCTGTCGTCTGGTTGCTGTCATTGAAGCCTGTTTTGAAGACCGTCCTCAGCGCCTTGGGTCGTTAGAACCGAAGGTCAATGGCCTTACATTCGAAACATTAGTTGACCCCGAATTTCTCTCGTTGCGTGCCGCAATGCTTGCAAATCAGTTGGCCGAAGTTCCTCCTGCTGCCAGTTCAGGAGAGCAATCGGCGGCGCGTGCTACGGAAGATCAGGATACCACCCATCTTTCTACACTCGACAACAATGGTTTGACAGTGGCTCTGACCATGTCAATCGGCCCACATTTCGGGCTTCGTGCAACGGATACGGCATTCGGCCTTCTGCCCGCAAAAAGCTATCGCATGAGCTGCGACCCCGTACCTGGAGCGCGCGACGTTACGGAAATGACGCCAGTCATCGTTACCCGTGGTAATCGCGTGCTGATGTCGTTGGGGGGGGCGGGAAGCGAGCGCATACCAGGTGCTGTTGCCCAAGCAATCGTCAATGTGGTGGACCGTGGATACAGCTTGGATCAGGCAGTGCGAGCTCCGAGAGTTAACGTCACTGGTACGCACCCTCGAGTCCATTGTGATGCCGGGACCGATGTGATCGCGGCTCTTCGTGCACGTTGGCCGAATCTGCAGGTATGTCGGCGAGGCCATGAAAACCACCTTGGACTAGTTCAGGCGGTCGGATTGGATTCCCATGAAGCATTTGAAGGAGTAGCTGATGATTCATGGGATGGTACATGTGTTGTAGTACCGTCGACTGACTAATATCGAGATAATATTAATGCGAAGAACCGTCAGGTTTTTCGCAACACGACAGCCAAAAAAACGCCTCTACTTTTTGACGAGGCGATATTTTTACCCTAATATGCAACAAGTGTTTTCAATAGAAAAAAACGATATAAATGTTGTCTTGGTGGATAATTGTTAGCCGTCAATCTCCAGAGTGAGAAATGCCATGGCGCAAGACCAGGGTTTAACTAAGTTTTGTAGAAAGATAGTTTGAGGAACCCTCGGTGTGGTTGGATTCAATGATCAGCTGGGAGCCACCAGTGAAGCGGTGCAGCCGGGGGCAAATCTGTTTGGTGTCGTGATGGGCATTCGTCATAAGTTCTAAGGCAGCGTCGATTTGAAAGAGCGAGCGCTATGGCGTTCTGGCCAAGGCAGCTCGCTCCCGCAAAGTAAATGCTGATGGTCAGCGCTATTTTGAGGTGCGCATTTTCATTTTTCTTCATATAGACGCCAGTTGTCCATGCGCGCGACCTTCTGATTGGGGCCTTTACTGACCGTGTGACGGTCAGTTTTTTTTAGTTCTAATGCAGACTTCAATAGCCACTGGGGGAAAGTCGGCATTCAGCAATAAGCGCACTATACTGCTTTAGTTTTTTTCGTCGAACGGGAATCCGCTGGAGATAGAGCGATGAAGAATCTTGGGGAAATCGAAAATCCCTACCATATCACCCCGGCCTTTTTGAACGGGGCCGAAATCCGTGCTGCAGTAATGGGCAAAGAGTACGTTCGCCGCTCCCTTGAGAATGCTCACAGAGACGGAGAAACAACTTTGCAACAACTGGTGACCGAGTTCGCCTGGGGCACAGTGTGGGCGCGGCCCAATCTCGATAGGAAGCAGCGGAGTCTAGCAACTGTCTCAATGCTAATCCCCCAGCATCGTCCCATGGAGCTTGCAGGACACTTTCGGGGCGCTCTCGCCAATGGTCTCACCACAGAGGAACTCCATGAAGTAATTATCCATGCCAGCGTCTACTGCGGATTTCCCGCGGCGCAAGATGCACGAAGGCAACTCATGGAAGTCCTTGGGAAATAATGCGACATCCTTGGCTCAAACTAGGCTCTGTTTACATTTGAAAAAATCTGGTGATTACCCACATCTTTTAGAGAAATTCTGTTAACCTGCGGCCGTTCAGAATAACTACATGACGAATGGCAGGAGAAGAACAAGCAGAAGATGAGTCATGGCTGGATCAGGAGATAGCGGGAAGCGAATTCCGAGACGTCAGGCTTCGCAAGCGGTTTGGACTGCTGCTTGATCGACTATGGAAGGGTATGGGGCAGACCATTCCGCTTGCCTGCCAGGACTGGGCCAATACCAAGGCAGCCTATCGCTTCATGGACAATGAACGCGTCAGTGAGCAGGACATTCTGAGTGGGCATTTTGAGGCAACTGCGCAGCGCTTTTCCATGACCGATGGCCCGATTCTTGT
>Ga0079984_1018808_pt1 | contig 13759 bp, 10 predicted proteins | sample Hof3ISUMetaT_18_FD_73498 | JGI IMG/M metagenome (GOLD analysis project Ga0079984, IMG submission 73498) | Enriched soil aggregate microbial communities from Iowa State university to study microbial drivers of carbon cycling -... | ecosystem: Environmental > Terrestrial > Soil > Agricultural land... | reverse complement strand
GCCGTATTCGCGCGATGCGTCTGCGACACTGTCAACTTTGACAGTAGCGTTTTTATGTTGGCGAGGGTAATAAAAGGGAGGTTGTTTTTCGGTGTGGCTGTAATCACCACGCCAGTTACGTCAATGGAATGAACATGCGGACACTCGATGCGACGCCGGCTTCGCTGCACGCTTTCACTCCCAAGGTGACTGCAGCAGATCCTCGTGGACTGATCGTCAGGATGATCAACTATCACCGTGGGCAAATGGATACACCGCCAGAATCCAGAATCACCCGTCAGAAGCATGACTGGCACGGTCGTTTGAAGGCCCGCATAGACCCTAGACTCGGTCGGCTGGCGGAGTCAAACACAGCGGTGAAGGACAATCTTTACAATCATTTCAGCTTGTCCGCGGCGATGATTTGTACTGAAAGCGTCGATGCAGGTTGGCGCTTGGCGTTGATCAGCGAAACCGGTGAATCAATATGTTCCTGGGACAGTCGAGGGTATCTGCGCGAGCAAGAACATGACCGGTTTAACAGGCTCGTCGCTGTGATCGAAATCATGCCTGATCAATCCTCGGCAGTGGTCGAGCGTTTGAGTTATGGCCAAGCTGATGACGAGTCTGCCAACCGAAATCAATGCGGACGACTCATTCGACATGACGACACCATCGGTAGTGAAATGACAGCGGAGTTCGGGTTGCAGGGCGCGCCCCTGGTACAGACACGACGTTTCACCCATTCCTTGTTGCACCCCGACTGGCCGTGGGATGAAGAAGAACGGGAGACCTTACTTGAACAGCAGCCCTTCACAACACGTTGGGAGCTAAGCGCGCTGGGCGAATCCCTTCGACAGATCGATGTGCGCGAAAATACTCAACGCAATGTCTATGACCTTGCGGGAAATTTGAAACAAGCGCATCTACAGATCAGCGGCTCTGACGAACAAACTGTCGTCGAGTTCATTGGTTATAACGTGGATAACCGGATCGTGCGTGAAGTCGCTGGCAATGGTGTCATTACCACTTGCGAGTACGACGATCGTGACGGGCGGCTCGTTCGTCTGCATTGCGCTGCAAACGCTCAACGGCCATTACAAAATCTGCGTTATGCCTACGATCCCGTTGGCAACGTGGTGGAGATCAATGATGAGGTTGCGCCGCCGGTCTACTTTCGAAACCAGCGAGTCGATCATCGTTGCACCTATGGCTATGACTCGCTCTATCAACTGACCTGGAGTACGGGATTCGAAGCACTCCATGTGCGGTCTCCGACTCAGCTCGCCAACTTCCGTGAAGACTATGAATATGACGAGGCCGGCAATTTGCGCTCGCTGGTGCATGTCGGGGGCAAACTTTACACCCGGCAAATGGTCACTGCGATTCATAGCAATCGCAGCCTGCCGGTTCACGATGATGAGGTACCCGGCGAGCCCGAAATTGCCGCTGGTTTTGACCCCAATGGCAATAGCCGGGCGTTGTTACGCGGTCAGGTGCTGGAGTGGGATGGCAGGAATCAATTGCAGCGCGTGACCCCGGTGCGCAGGCCTGATGGTGAAGATGATTGCGAGGTGTATGTCTATGACAGCCAAGGGCGACGTCTGCGTAAATCCGCTACCCGTTTGAGCAAGTTCGGAAACGTGATTCGAGAGGTCCGTTACTTGCCAGGAATCGAGTTGCATACGGATTCAAATACTGGCAAGTCTTATCAGGTCGTCAGGCCAGGGGCCGGGCAGACCAGGATCAGTGTCATGCATTGGGAATCGGAGCCGCCTGCCGGTATGGCGCCAGAGCATTGTTGTTACAGCATGCCAGATCACTTGGGATCAAGTAGCCTTGAGTTGAACCAGGCAGCGGATGTGCTGAGTCAGGAATGGTATTTGCCTTACGGCGGAACAGCCTGGTGGGTGGATAACGGCAGTCCCGAGGCCGGTTACAAGACCATTCGTTATTCAGGCAAGGAGCGTGATGCCAGTGGGCTTTACTACTACGGTTTACGTTACTACGCGCCTTGGTTGCAGCGGTTGATCAATCCTGATCCCGCTGGAAATATTGATGGGCTTAACTTTTATCGGTTCGTGAGGAACAATCCCCTTACCCTGACTGATAGTAATGGGCTCTCTCCACCGGTTCACCTGTTGTATGGGTTTTCTGAAGCGCGAGATCAATTTGGGGAGCATTACGGTTCGGCTGTTGGGGATCTAAGGATAATAACCATCGATGATCTGAATCAGGTATTGAATGTTACCCGTGAAGAGGTCACCAAAAATTACTTCGGTCTCATGCAGAGAATCAGCGAAGGTATTGAAGTAACAGATGAAGGTGCTAATTTCTTAGCGCAGCATTCGCCCCTCTATCGAGGGGCTGCCGATGAAGCGAAGGTCATGATGCAAAGCTGGGCGGACCATCTCAAGGACAATGTCTATTCATTGAATATTGTCCGGAAGATTAACGCTTATGATGGCCTTGAATCCAATTCAAAACCGATGGACGAGTTCTGGAAAAAAAACGCCGATAAACCCCTCTCTACTACTCATATAGAAAAGATGAGTCAGATGATAAAAATGGAACCAGACAGGTTTTTCGCACCCGGCAACGGCTATCCTGTTGCCGCGCGAGGAACAGTTTCTAATTGGTTTTTTCGCCAGACGTCAAAAATGGGCCTGGATTGGTTCGCCCAAACACAGGATCAAGGATCTATCGTCTTTCTGGATGTAGCAATGAATAACCCGGAGGATCCGTCTGCGGGGTGGCAGCAGCTTCAATCTAATGTTTTTAACGCCAAACCATATAAGCAAACTGCTGAGATTGGCGAGGTATTCAATCCGATTACATTCTCGGAAAGACGCCATCTACAGAAAAAAATGGTAGATCCACAGTCAGAGCTGGCACAAAGAACACAAATCCTGAGTCATGCTCAAGTGTTGCCTTACTTGAATTAGTTCACTGGCTGCGCAGCAAATACGCAAAAGCCCCGCTATTCACATGGCAGGGCTTTTGTTTTTAAGCGCTCGGCCACTCAGACCATCGGATCGCCAACGTGCAGGATCTTCATGCCGTTGGTGCCACCGGTGGTGTGGTAGCTGTCGCCCTTGGTCAGGATGACCCAGTCGCCTTTCTGTACCACGCCACGCTTGACCAGCTCGTCGATCGCCTTCTGGCTGACTTCGTTCGGCGCCAGCGAAGCCGGATCGAACGGAATGGTGTACACGCCACGGAACAGCGCCGCGCGCGCCTGGGCTTCGCGGTGTGGGGTGAACGCGTAGATCGGCACCGAGGAACGGATGCGCGACATGATCAGCGGGGTGTAGCCGCTTTCGGTCAGGGCGATGATCGCTTTTACGCCAGGGAAGTGGTTGGCGGTGTACATGGTCGCCAATGCAATGCTCTCGTCACAGCGCTGGAACTCTTTGCCGATGCGGTGGCTGGAGGTCTTGCTGGTCGGGTGCTTTTCAGCGCCGACGCAGATGCGCGCCATCGCCTGCACGGCTTCCAACGGGTACAAACCAGCGGCACTTTCCGCCGAGAGCATCACGGCGTCGGTGTAGTCGAGCACGGCGTTGGCTACGTCGGACACTTCGGCGCGGGTTGGCATCGGGTTCTGGATCATCGACTCCATCATCTGGGTCGCCACGATCACGGCCTTGTTGTGGCGGCGTGCGTGCAGAATGATTTTCTTCTGGATGCCCACCAGCTCGGCGTCGCCGATTTCCACGCCCAGGTCACCACGGGCCACCATCACGGCATCGGAGGCATTGATCAGGCCATCGAGGGTTTCGTCGTCGGCCACGGCTTCGGCACGTTCGATCTTCGCCACCAGCCAGGCGGTACCGCCGGCTTCGTCACGCAGTTGACGGGCGTATTCCATGTCGGCGGCGTCGCGCGGGAAGGACACGGCGAGGTAGTCGACCTGCATTTCGGCAGCGAGCTTGATGTCGGCCTTGTCTTTCTCGGTCAGGGCCGGCGCCGTCAGGCCGCCACCGCGACGGTTGATGCCTTTGTGGTCGGACAGCGGGCCGCCGATGGTCACGGTGCAGTTCAGTTCGGTAGCGGTGGCGGTGTCGACACGCATCACCACGCGGCCGTCGTCGAGCAGCAGCTCGTCGCCTACACCGCAGTCCTTGACCAGGTCCGGGTAGTCGATACCGACCACTTGCTGGTTGCCTTCGGTCAGGGGATGGCTGGTGGAGAAGGTGAATTGATCACCGATCTTCAGCTCGATCTTCTTGTTGGCGAATTTGGCGATACGGATTTTCGGGCCTTGCAGGTCACCCAGCAGGGCAACGAAGCGGCCGTGCTTGGCGGCCAGGTCACGCACCAGCTGCGCGCGAGCCTTGTGCTCGTCGGGGGTGCCGTGGGAGAAGTTCAGGCGGGCGACGTCCAGGCCAGCCAGGATCAGCTGTTCGAGAACTTCCGGCGAGTTACTGGCCGGGCCTAGGGTGGCGACGATTTTGGTACGACGGACGGACATGCAAAGACTCCTGAGTTCAAGCGCTGAGTGAGGCTACTATGCTCTTGGGGTGTAGTCATTGTTCATGTGCACTACTTATTCGTTTGTTTATTGAACCGAACACTTTTGCTTGCCGGCAGCCTGAAGATTTTTCGCCACGGGTCGATACAGGGCTCAAGTCAGGAGAACTCCCATGCGATTCGTGCTCATAGCCGTCCTTGCCCTCAGTGTTGTGGGCTGCACCCGTTGGTCGATGAACCACCACTTGAACCTGGCCTATAGCGCCTATGACCGTGGTAATTGCGAGCAAGTGACGCTCGAGCTGTCGAAAGTGGAACGCGCCAGCCGCGCGCGGCCTTATGTGTGGCCGGAAGTGTCGATGCTGCGCGGTTTGTGTCTGGAACGGCAGAAACTGTTTGTCGACGCGGCACAGACCTACCAGTTCATCATCGCTTCGTATCCGCAGAGCGAATACGCCTACCGCGCCCAGGCGCGCCTGGAAACCTTGCAGGCGCTGGGTCACTACCCACTGCGCAGTGCGGCGGTGGTGCGTCCGACCCGCTTCTGATCATGTCACTCATTCATCGGCTGGCTCAGCGGCGACGGTGAGCTATAGTCGAATAGAACGGTCAGGGGCTTTGACTCTGGACCGAGGTAACACCTGTGATCGGCAGGAGTAAGCGACAGCGGTTCATGGACTGTCGCACCGGGATCGGGGAGAGCGCGCCCATGCCTGATTAAAACAACGGGCAGGCCCGTTCCGAAGCATTAGTGCGGCCCTGCTTAAGGGCCTTGCTGGGCGAATTGCGCATGTTCACTGACCGCCGGATCGAGCGGCATCAACTGCCGTATTTTCTGAAAGTATTCAACAGCATCACCGACAAACCCATTGGCTATCTCGGCAACGTCTCAGAAGACGGGCTGATGCTTATCAGTCAACTGCCGATGATGATCGGCGCGGATTTCCATTTACGCCTGAAAATCCCCGTGAAAGGCAAGTGCATTCAGGTCATCGATGTGCAGGCGTGTTGCCTGTGGTGCCATGAAGACGCGACACCCCATCACTATGACGCCGGGTTCAGCCTGCAACGGGCGCCGCCGGAGTATGGGCAACTGGTGGAAGCGTTGAAACAGTACTTCAGTTTCCAGCCGTTGCCGGCTTCGGCCTGATGCAGCCAGCGTTGCGCCTGGGGCGGGAAAACGCTAAATCGTCCCGGCTTTTTTCCAGCTCAAGTAACGCGTGACCAGGGCCGGCCCCAACGCCTCGGGTTGCATATCCACGACCGATACTCCATGGGCCTTCAAGCGTTCATGGAGTGCTGCGCGGGCATTCAGGTACTCGACGGTCCCGCAATAGGCCAGCGCCTGCGACAAGGTGTGCACCGGCAGTTGACGCGTAGCCTCGAGAACATTTTCACGCAGGCTGGCGACCAACACCTGATGCTGCCTGCTCAAGCGTTTGACCGCGGTCAGCAGTTCTTCATCGTCTTCATCGCGCAGGTTGGTCACCAGCAACACCAGCGCCCGCCGTTTCTGCCGAGCCAGTAGCTCAGTGGCTGCCGCTTGATAGTCGGCGCTGCGTCGGCTGCTGTCCAGGTCGTAGACTGTGTTGAGCAACACGTTGAGCTGGCCAGCGCCTTTCACCGGCGCCAGGTAGCGCGGGTGATCGCTGGCAAAGGTGCTGAGACCTACCGCGTCCCCCTGGCGCAGCGCCACGTAGCTCAGCAACAGGCAGGCATTGAGTGCGTAATCGAAATGCGCCAATTCACCGTCCTGGCTGCGCATGCGTCTGCCGCAATCGAGCATGAAGATGATCTGCTGGTCACGCTCGTCCTGGTACTCCCGGGCAATCGGCGTGCGTTGGCGGGCGGTGGCTTTCCAGTCGATCTGGCGCAGGCTGTCGCCTTCGCGAAATTCCCGTAGCTGATGAAACTCCAGGCCCAGGCCGCGCCGTGGGCGCTGGCGCACGCCGAGCTGGCTGAGCCAGTTGTCCACCGCCAGAAGCTGGCCGCCGTAGAGGCGGGCGAAGTCGGGGTAGACACGAGTGTTGTCGATCACGCTGAGCAGGCGTTTGCCGTGCCATAGCCCCAATGGGCTGGGCAGACTGATTTCGCAACTCTCGAAGCTGAAGTGGCCGCGCTTGAGTGGGCGCAGGCGATAATCGACGTGGCTGTGCAGGCCGGGTTGAAGTTCGACCGCCAGGGGCAGGTTTTCGACGCTCAGGCCGTCGGGAACGTGGTCGTGGACCAGGACGTTCAGTGGCTGGGCAAAATCGTGCCCGATTTGCAGTCGAACCGCACTCCAGCGGCCGAGGGCCAGGCTGCCGGGCATTTGTCGTTGAACATCGGGCGAGGGCAGGCGGTTGAGGCGGATGGCGTCGAGTATCGCCAGGGCCAATAGTGCCAGGAGCAAGCCCCAGTTGATCGGCAACAGCCTTGACGCAACGGCGATGTCCAAGGCTTGCAGTGTGCCCAGAATGAGGCCGATGACCAGCAGGATCGCGAGCCAGATCAGCAACAGGCGCGAGGGTTTCACAGCCGTGGCGCCGGCACTTGATCGAGCAGTTGGCACAGCACCTGATCGACGTCCAGCCCTTCGATATCCAGCTCTGGCGCGATGCGCACGCGATGGCGCAACACGGAAAGGGCACAGCCTTTTATATCGTCCGGGATCACGAATTCGCCGCCGCGCAACAAGGCGCGTGCCCGTGCGCAGCGCACCAGCGCAATGGACGCACGAGGCCCGGCACCGAGGGTCAGGCCGGGCCAGCTGCGGGTGGTGCGGGCCAGGCGTACGGCATAGTCGAGCACCTGGTCGTCCAATGGCAAATCACTGGCGATGCGTTGCAAGGCCAGGACCTCCTTGGCTTGCAGAACGGTGCGCAGCGGCTGCACATCGAGCATGTCGGCGCGGGTCGAGCGGCTGACCTGGCGCACCATGCTCAATTCTTGCTCGGCGTCGGGGTAATCCATGCGCACCTTGAGCATGAAGCGATCGAGTTCGGCTTCCGGCAGCGGGTAGGTGCCTTCCTGTTCGATGGGGTTTTGCGTGGCGAGCACCATGAACGGCTGCGCGATCGGCAGGGCGCGGCCTTCGAGGGTGACTTGGCGCTCCTGCATGGCTTCGAGCAACGCGGCCTGGGTCTTGGCCGGCGCACGGTTGATCTCGTCGGCCAGCAACAGGTTGGTGAACAGCGGTCCCTTGCGCAGTTTGAATTGCTCGGTCTGCAAGTCGTACACCGCATGCCCGGTGACATCGCTGGGCATCAGGTCGGGCGTGAACTGGATACGTGCGAATTCGCCGCCGAAACAGCGTGCCAATGCTCTCACCAGCAAGGTCTTGCCTAGCCCCGGCACACCTTCGAGCAATACGTGGCCACCGGCAAGCAGGGCTGTCAGAACGTCGTCGATGACAGCGTTCTGTCCGATCACGGCTTTTTGCAATTCATGGCGCACCGCCTGGGCCAGCTGGCAGGCGCGCTGGCGTTGTTGAACGGCGGGGTTGATTGCATCGGGTTCGGGCAGTTGACTCATAACGCATTCCTCAAGGTTTGCAGACGCGCCACCTGGCGGCTGAACTCGGCACTGGAAAGCCGCTGCTTGGGCCGCGGGCTCATGGCCTGGCCGATCACGCGCGTGGGTTGGCCGCTCAGGCGGGCAAGCACCAGCCATTGTTCGGCGACATCGAGTTGTTCATAGCCGGGATGGCGATGCCTCACTCGACGCAATATGTCGTGCCGCAAGGCCAGCAGCAGGCTGTCCTGGCCGTTGTGCCGCAGCATGAAATCGGCGCTGGCGCGCAGGTGCTCCTGCAATTGGCGCCGGGCCCTGGCCCGGGGTGCCAGCAGTGGCCCATGGCGCACGCCGAAGTGCCAGCAAGCCAGTCCGATCAGGGCGGCCAGGGCGACCAGCGCCTGGGGGAAATGGCGCAGCAGCAGTGTCAGCAGGCTGTCATGCTCGGTGTCGAAGACCAGGGTGACAGCGGTATCGACGGTCAGGTACCAGAGCAGCCAGGCATTGTCGTATTGATCGATGGCCGGGTTTTTCCACAGGTCGGCGTCGGTCACCACAATGATCGAGCCGAGCCCGTGGTTCAGTTGCATCATATGGGTGCCCTTGCCACTGTTGGCCCAGGCCTGGACGAGGTTTTTCGGGTCTTCGAGATGGAACGCGGTATCAAAGCCGGCGTAGGCCGGTGCGTCTTCATTTTCCAGATAGAGTTTGGTCAGTTCGGGGTAGGGGGCGTCCGGTGTATCGGGTAGCGGGTCCTTGAGGTCCTTGCTCAGCGATTGCTGCAGTTGCACCCGGTCGAGCAACAGGTCATTGCTTTGCCCGGTCCTGTCATCCCACAGCGACTGGGCAACGAACAGCAGGCGCCCCCCGGCCCGGGTCCAGTTCAGGACTTGATCGATCTGCCTGGGCGTCATGTTGTAGCGGTCGCCAAGCAACAACAGGCTGTGATGGTTGGGTTCCAAGCCGGGCAAAATATCGAGGCTGTTGGCATGGCTGACACTCAGGCCCTGCTTGCGCAGAAAATGCTCGGCGGCCAGGTAGGGATTGGCCAGGGCTTCCGGTGCCGGGCCGTGGTCGATTTCGGCCGGATAAGGCGTAGCCTTCAGGTAAAGCCATGTCATCAGCATACCCAGCAACACAGCGGTTAGCGCGCCGACGTTCGGCCCGGTGCGCCGCTTCACCGGGCGATTCCCGGGCCGAATACGCCGCGCCACGCATCACACAGTTCGCGCTGCACATGGTCGGGCGGCAGTCGGTGCCCGTAAGCCATGTTTTGCCAGTGTGTGGTCAGGTCTTGGCTGAGGGCGAGCAGCGCCGGTAGCTGCAGTTGCTGGATGCGTTCCAGTACCTGGCCTTCGGTGTCGGCGGCTTTGAGTGGCATGTCGAAGTCGTGCAGCAGGTGGCTGAGCAGGGCGCGATAGAGCAAGCCCAGCGCGGCGCGCGGGTTGCTCTGCCAGAGGCTTTCGGCACTGGCGGCGATGTCGGCGGGCAGTGTCTCGCGGCTGAGGTCCAGGCCGAAAGCTTGCGCTGGAAGTGGGCGTTGGTTTTTTTCAGCGGGGCGCGGGCGAGGGTTGACGAACGCCTGCAACCCGTCACGGTAGTACAAGGCCAATACCCCGATCGCACAGATCACCGCTGCCCACAGCGCGACTTCGATCAGCGTGGCCAGTGCGCCGAAGTGCCGGCTGTCAAACAACCGGAGCAGTGCCTTTAGCCATTGACGTGCCTGGTCGTCTTGCGCGCGCGTATCGGCGGCCTGGTTTTCGCCGAATCGATAGCGGATAACGGTTTCCCGGTTCTTGAACGGTGGCTGCTCGAGAATGGCCTTGATGCTGTCCCGGGACGCCTGGCTGGTCAGTGGTTGCTCCAGCAGGCGGGGGCTGTCGGGCGCCCGGGGAAGCGGGCCGTCGGCCCAGACAGTGGATGAGATCGGCAGCAGCACAGTCGCTGCCAGCAACAGGGCAAGGCTTGCGCCGCTCAAACGCTGGGCCAGGCGGCGAAACGCCAGCTCGATATCCCAGCCTTCGAGCGCAGTGCGCCGGTTCAGATAAAGGCTGAAGCCTGCGGCCACATAGACCGGTTCCCAAACCACCAGCACCAGGGCGTAGAAACCGTTGGACAGGTGTTCCAGCCAGAGCCAATCCTGCGTCGCGGCATTGATCAGCGATTGCCAGCTCCAGTCGAGTGCGACCTGTTGTGGCAACAGCAGATAAAACAGCACCGTCAAGCCGATCCATAACGCGCCTTCCAGATGCGCACCCATCACGGTCAGCCAGCGTGCCGCGCTGGCGTCACGCTGCAACAACACCTGCAATCGCTGTTGACGCGCATCGCCGCTCAGGCCTTCGAGTTGCAACACGGGCAGCACGAAGCTGCGACTCAGGCTCAGGCGCCGCCAGGTCAGGCTGGCCAGCAATTGCGGCTTGAGTAACCGCGGCCACTGGTAAAGCGCCTGCTTGAGGGTGGGTGTTTGCGCAAAGAGGGCTTTGGAAAGGATGTACAACGGCAAGCGTTCGAAGGCCGGTTTCAGCCACCAGAAGATGAACACGGCCAGGGTCGGCCAATCCCACAGCAACCAGGTGAGCAGCGCGAAAACCGGCAAGGTGACGATGGCCCAGCTGGTCATCAGCAGGCGCCGGTGACGCTGGCTCAACAGCACGCCCAGGTCCATGGCTTCCCAGGTCGGCCTTGGGCGAATGACCACGGTGGTGTCACTCAGGCGCATGGTGGGTCCGTCCGGCGAATAGCAGATACGCCGCCACCAACACCCAGAGTGCCGCACCGACCAGGTATTTGATCAGGGGCCCCGGGGTCGTCATCGACGACCAGTAGGCTTCGATAAATGCCGCAATCAACAGAAACAACATGACGCCGCAAATCAGCAGGACGCTCTTGTGGGCTGTCAGGCGCAAGGCTTCTGCACGGGGCAGGCGCCCCGGTGCGATCAATGCCCAACCCAGCTGCAGGCCGGCGGCTCCCGCCAGGGCAATGGCCGTCAATTCAAAGGCACTGTGCCCCACCACGAATGACCAGAAGCTTTGCCCATAGCCGATATAGGTCAGGTGCCCGGCCACCGCGCCGATCATCAAGCCATTGAAGATCAGGAAAAACGCGCTGCCCAGGCCAAACAGCAGGCCGCTGGCGAACGTCTGGAAGGCGATGCCGATGTTGTGCAGGATGTAGTAGCCGAACATCGCCCAGTCTTCGCTGGCTGCCCGCTCCATCGAGCGTCCCAGGTGGCCGGCATCAGGGTCATACATGGTATGCATTTCGCTGACCTGGGCGGCCGGGATCAGGTTGTAGACCAGATCCGGAAACACATAAACCAGCCCTGCAAACGCGATCAGGCTGCCGAAAAACAGCAGGCTGGAGGCGAGCACGAAGCGCCATTGTTCGCGCACCAGCCGGGGGAAACCAGCCAGGACGAAGCCCAGTACAAGGCCCGTCAGCTGGCTGCGATGCCGATAAAGCTGTTGATGCCCGCGCAATACCTGTTGCTGTAATGAGTCGATCAGGAAGCTGCTGTAGCCTCGCTCGCGAGCCAGCGCCAGGTGTTGACAGATGCGCCGATAATCGGCCGGGAAATTATCGGCCCCATCGGCTTTGCCGTCCCGCTCCAGCCTGTCCAGCAGGAGGGAAAACTGCTCCCATTGCGCCCTGTGCCGATGTTCGAAAAGGCTCTGTTTCATGGCGGCCCCAACAAGCCGTGGGCGATGCCGTTGAGCTCGGCCACGGCGCGGGGCGGCGGAACCTGCAAGGGGCGGGCGAGGATCGAGGCGAGTTCGTTGACCCTGGCATCGGACAGGCCGGCCTGGCGTTCGGCAAACCCGAGGATGGCGCGTTGCTCGTTGAGTGTCAGGGCAAAGGGCGAGCGACAAGGTGGCGCGAGTGGGAGTTGGGGGCGGGTGAGCGGCTGGTCGCGGTAGATCACCAGCGTGCCGGCGGCCAGGTCGCCGAGGCGCTTGAAGTTGGGGTGTTGCAGGCAACTGATGGCGCCGAGAAAGTAGCCGAACGGCAGCATGTCGACAAATCGCAGCAGGTTGCGCAGCAACGACGCGGACCAGCCAACAGGCGAGCCGTCGTCCTGAATGACCCGCAGGCCCATCCATTGCTTGCCCGGAGAACGGCCCTGGTTGAAGACTTCGAACAGCACCATGTACCACCAGCTCACGCCGAAGAGCAGGATCGAACCCAGCCCTGCACCGAGTTTTCCAAGCATTGCCAGGGCGATGAACAGCAGGCCCAGGATCAGCCCGCGCAACGCCAGGTCGATGGCAAACGCCAGCGCGCGCACCATCAGCCCGGCCGGGCGCAATGGCAGGTCCATGCCTTCGGGCGTTTCGACCTGATACCGCGTGTCCAGTGGCGGGGGCAGCGTTGCTTTCCGTGGCAGTGCTGTGGTGTCGAGCATGGGCAACCTGAAGGAGTGGCCTGATCGGTGTGTCTGTGCATCGGATGCTAGCAGCCTCACCGGGTAAAACGACATAAGTATGTATTGCACAATGAGTGGCCAGGGATGGTTGAATGACACGATTGCTGGCCGGAGCGGGACGCGAACGCCTAGACTTCGCCAATCTTCAGTTCAGGATAGACCCGTGACCTCCATCTTCTGGTACGACTACGAAACGACGGGCATCAATCCCCGTTGCGACCGCCCGCTGCAAATGGCGGGGTTGCGTACTGACTTCGAGCTCAATGAAATCGACGAGCCGGTCAATCTCTTTTGCCGGCCCAGTGACGACATCCTGCCGCATCCCGCGGCCTGCGCAATCACCGGCATCACGCCCGCCCGGCTGGCCGAGGACGGGTTGAGCGAAGCCGACTTCATGACCCGGGTACATGCTCAACTGGCGGCGCCGGGAACTTGCGGCGCGGGCTATAACACCTTGCGTTTCGACGATGAAATGACCCGCTACAGCCTGTACCGTAACTTTTTCGACCCTTATGCGCGGGAATGGCAGGGTGGTAACAGTCGCTGGGACCTGATCGATGTCGTGCGCGCGGCCTATGCCTTGCGCCCCGATGGCATTGTCTGGCCGACGGACGATGAGGGGCGGGTGACCCTCAAGCTCGAACGGCTGACCGCCGCCAACGGCATTGATCATGGCAATGCCCACGAAGCGCTATCGGACGTTCGCGCCACGATCGCCCTGGCGCGCCTGATCCGGGAGAAGCAGCCAAAGTTGTATGACTGGTTGTTTCAGCTTCGCAGCAAGCAAAAGGTTCTGGACCAGATACGTCTGCTGCAGCCCATGGTCCATGTGTCAGGTCGCTTTTCTGCGGCGCGCAACTATGTCGGCGTGGTACTGCCGCTGGCCTGGCACCCACGCAACAAGAACGCCCTGATTGTCTGTGACCTGCACCTGGACCCGCAGGGCATGCTCGATCTCGATGCCGACACCTTGCGCCAGCGTTTATATACCCGTCGCGAAGACCTGGCAGAGGATGAGTTGCCGGTGCCGCTCAAGCTTATCCACATCAATAAATGCCCCGTGGTGGCGCCGTTATCGGTTCTTCGCCCTGAAGATCGGCTACGCCTGGGAATGGATGTCGCGCTCTATCAGCAACGAGCACTGCGACTAAGTGACGCGCAGCAAGATTGGCAAGCCAAAGTTCTGGCGATTTATGCCCGTGAAGATTTATCCTCGAACGAGGACCCTGAACAACAGTTATACGACGGGTTTATCGGCGACCGTGATCGGCGTCTATGCGAGCAAGTCAGAACAGTCGACCCGCTGCAATTGGCACAAGAGCAATGGCCTTTCGATGACGAACGTTTGCCAGAGCTATTGTTTCGATATCGAGCACGTAACTT
>Ga0079984_1011128_pt1 | contig 14118 bp, 12 predicted proteins | sample Hof3ISUMetaT_18_FD_73498 | JGI IMG/M metagenome (GOLD analysis project Ga0079984, IMG submission 73498) | Enriched soil aggregate microbial communities from Iowa State university to study microbial drivers of carbon cycling -... | ecosystem: Environmental > Terrestrial > Soil > Agricultural land... | reverse complement strand
TTTTTTCTGGCGCGAGCTTGCGCCGCATGACTTGAACCGGGGACTTTCGTCCCCATTAATCACCACTAAACCTATAAATTTGGAGTGTGCCATGAGCAACAAAGGGCAACTGCTACAAGACCCGTTCCTGAACGCGCTGCGCAAAGAGCACGTGCCGGTTTCCATCTATCTCGTCAATGGCATCAAGCTGCAAGGCAACATCGAATCGTTCGACCAGTATGTCGTGCTGCTGCGTAACACCGTGACGCAGATGGTCTACAAGCATGCAATTTCCACCGTCGTCCCGGCTCGCGCGGTCAATTTCCGCGTGGATGATTCGACCGAGGGCTGATCTTCGCGGGGGCCGCAAGTCGTTGCGGCCCTCGACCGCCGGCATCGCGCACACGCCACCCGGCGTTGCGGCGGTGCCGGCCTCCGGTTCGCGCATGCGGCCGGCTCGCGGTGAACCGGACTGGCTGCCTGCCATGCCGGTGCCTCAATCGCGCAAGGGAGCGCGTGCCTGTACCGGCCCGCTCCCGTCTCAGAATCCGGCCAGTTCCGGCCATCTTCCCAAAACCGTCTTTCTTCGCGCGTAGCGCCGCCCGCTTGGATCCCAGAGCTACCTCCAACACCGAACCGTCACGTGCCATTCTCGTTGGCGTGGATTTCGGCAAGCACGACTTTCAGGAAAGCCTGAGCGAACTTGCCCTGTTGACCACCACCGCAGGCTCCATGCCGGTGCATACGCTGACCGGCAAGCGCTCGCGGCCGGACCCTGCGCTGTTCATCGGCTCTGGCAAGGCCGAGGAGTTGAGGGAGGCCGCCGATGCGCTGGATGCCGACATCGTGGTGTTCAACCATGCCCTGAGCCCGGCGCAGCAACGTAACCTCGAGCGTTTTCTCCAGCGCCATGTGATCGACCGTACCGGCCTGATCCTGGATATCTTTGGCCAGCGCGCGCAGAGCCATGTGGGCAAGGTGCAGGTAGAACTGGCGCAGGTCCAGTACCAGGCGTCGCGCCTGGTTCGTGCGTGGAGCCACCTGGAGCGGCAGAAGGGCGGTATCGGCATGCGGGGCGGACCGGGCGAGCGCCAGCTCGAACTGGACCGCCGCATGCTCGATACCCGGGCCAAGCGGCTGAAGACCGACCTTGCCCGGCTGCAACGGCAGCACAGCACGCAGCGGCGTGCCCGCGCGCGCAACGAGACCTTGAGCATCTCGCTGGTCGGCTATACCAACGCGGGCAAGTCGACGCTGTTCAATGCCTTGACCAAGGCCGGCGCCTATGCGGCCAACCAGCTCTTCGCGACGCTCGATACTACGTCGCGCCGGATGTTCCTGGACGGGCTCGGCAACGTGGTGCTGTCCGATACGGTCGGCTTTATCCGCGACCTGCCCACCCAGCTGGTCGAGGCGTTCCGCGCGACACTCGACGAAACCGTGCACGCCGATCTGCTGCTGCATGTCGTGGACGCCTCGAGTACGGTGCGTCACGAGCAGATCGAGCAGGTGAACCGGGTGCTGGCGGAAATCGACGCCTCTGGAATTCCGCAGATCGTCGTGATGAACAAGATCGATGCGGCGCCCGAATTGCAGGAGCAGGGCGCGCGTATCGAGCGCGACGAAAACGGCGTGCCGACGCGCGTGTTTCTGAGCGCCCGCGAGGGTGTGGGCCTGGACGCGTTGCGGCAGTCCATCGTCGAAGTCGCTCAGTGGCTGGCAAACCGGCCGCCCGAACCGGCCGCGTTCGATCCGCGGCTATCGGAGCAGGGTCCGCGCGCGGACGATGACGAATTTGACAGGGAAGAGGGGCGCGATCCCGGTGATCGCGTCCGGTCCTGAGCCATTTCGGCGAGATTCGGGCCGGTTTGCGCGATTTGGCCAAAAGTGGCGCAGATGACTGCTAGAATCCCCCAGTTACAAACTTCCCCGGACCCGTGCACTTCATGCCCCAGTTCTCCCGGAATCCTGAATCGAGCCTGCCCCCGGGCGGCCGCTTTCCGCTGCATGCGGGATGGCAGCGCCTGCGCGCAATCTTCTCGCTGAACGATCCTCGCTGGGGACGCGACGGCCAGGATGAGGATGACAAGGACAGCCGCGGGAACGACCGTGATGCGAATCGTCAGCACCAGCGGCCGCAGGACGGTCCACCCGATCTCGACGAGCTCTGGCGCGACTTTAACCGGCGCCTGAACGGGCTGCTCGGACGCAAGGAGAACGGCGGTGGCGGCAACCAGGGCCTCGGCGGTCCGCGCGTGCCGGGCAAGGGTTCGGGCGTCGGTGTTGGCGTGGTTGTGGCCGCCGTGGTGGGTATCTGGCTGGCGAGCGGTTTCTTCATGGTGCAGGAAGGCCAGACCGCGGTGATCCTGCAGTTCGGCAAGTTCAAGTATTCGACGGGTCCCGGTATCAACTGGCGCCTGCCCTGGCCGATTCAATCGGCCGAAGTCGTCAACCTGTCGGCCGTGCGTTCGGTGGAGGTGGGCCGCTCCACGTCCATCAAGGACAGCAACCTGAAAGACTCGTCGATGCTGACGCAGGACGAGAACATCATCGACGTCCGCTTCACGGTCCAGTATTCCATCCAGGACGCCAGCGAGTTCCTGTTCTTCAACAAGACCGATCGCGGCGGCGACGAGGAACTCGTGACGCAGGCCGCCGAAACCTCGGTGCGCGAGATCGTCGGCCGCAACAAGATGGATGCGGTGCTGTACGAGAACCGCGAGCAGATCGCTCAGGGGCTGGCCAAATCGATCCAGTCGATCCTGACCGCGTACAAGACCGGTATCCGTGTCATCTCGGTCAACGTGCAGAGCGTGCAGCCGCCCGAGCAGGTGCAGGCCGCGTTCGATGACGTGAACAAGGCCAGCCAGGACCGCGAGCGCGCGATCAGCGAAGGCCAGGCCTATGCGAACGACGTGATTCCGCGCGCCAAGGGTACGGCCGCGCGGCTGAAGGAAGAATCCGAGGCCTACCGCGCCCGCGTGGTGGCACAGGCCGAGGGTGATGCTTCGCGGTTCCGCTCGGTGCAGGGCGAATACGCCAAGGCACCGCAGGTGACGCGCGACCGCATCTATATCGAGACCATGCAGCAGATCTACGCCAATTCGACCAAGGTGCTCGTGGATGCGCGCCAGGGCAGCAACCTCCTGTATCTCCCGCTCGACAAGCTGATGGCGCAAGCCCAGGCCGATGGCCGCGGCACGGCGTCGCCATCCCAGCCGGCCAGCAGTGCCGGCACGCAGGCACCGGCGCAGGATTCGGCTGCCGATATCCGGTCGCGCGAATCGCTGCGCAACCGTGACCGCGATTCGCGTTGAGGAGACCGTCATGAACCGACTGATTTCCTTCGCGATTGGCGCTTTCATCCTGCTGGCCGTGGCGTCTTCGATGATGTTCGTCGTGGACCAGCGCCAGTATGCCGTGGTGTTCGCCTTTGGCGAGATCAAGCAGGTCGTGCGCGAGCCCGGCCTGCACTTCAAGCTGCCGCCGCCGCTGCAGAATGTGGTGTTCATGGACCGCCGCCTGCAGACCATCGACGTTGCGGCCAGCGAGCGTTTCCTGACGGCCGAGAAGAAGAGCATGGTGGTGGACTGGTTCGTCAAATGGCGCATCACCGAGCCGCGCAAGTTCTACGTGGCCTTTGGCGGCAATGTGCGCGGTGCCCAGGACCGCATGACCCAGCGTATCGACGCCGTGGCGCGCGAGGAGTTCGGCAAGCGCACCGTGGCCGACGTGGTCGCCGGCGAGCGCGAGAAGGTCATGCAGAACATTCGCGCCGGCATGGCCGAGTACGCGCAGTCGGTCGGCGTCGAAATCCTCGACGTGCGCCTGAAGCGCGTGGATCTGCTGCCAGCCATCAGCGAGTCGGTGTACCGTCGCATGGAAGCCGAGCGCAAGCGCGTGGCCAATGAGCTGCGTTCGACCGGCGCGGCCGAGGGCGAGAAGATTCGCGCCGATGCCGACCGCCAGCGCGAGGTGGTACTGGCGGAAGCCTATCGCGATGCGCAGGTGATCAAGGGCGAGGGCGATGCCAAGTCGTCGCAGATCTATGCCGATGCCTTTGGCAAGGATCCCCAGTTCGCCCAGTTCTGGCGCAGCATGGAAGCCTATCGCAATACCTTCCGCGACAAGCGCGACATCATGGTGCTGGAGCCGAATTCGGACTTCTTCCGCTATATGCGCTCGAGCGGTGGCGCCGCGGCGCCGGCGGCTAGCGGTGCGTCCGGAGGGCGGCGCTAGCGAGACCGCTGAAATTGTGGCGAGTTGACAAAACCCCGGCTTGCCGGGGTTTTGTCCGGCTGGAGGTCCGTGTCTGAAGTGACGGCGCGGACGCGCACCGGCCGTATCCGATTCGCCGGGTGTGCAGGCTTGGGCCTGCTCGCAAACGTGTCATACAGAGAAGAGATCCATCATGTCCAACCATTGGCTGCTGCCAGAAAACATTGCCGACGTCCTGCCGTCGGAGGCCCGCAAGATCGAGGAATTGCGCCGCCGCATGCTGGACCTGTTCCGCACCTACGGCTATGAACTGGTCATGCCGCCGATGCTGGAGTACCTGGAGTCGCTGCTGACCGGAACCGGGCATGACCTGGACCTGCGCACGCTCAAGCTGGTGGACCAGTTGTCCGGCCGCACGATGGGCCTGCGCGCCGATATCACGCCGCAGGTCGCCCGCATCGACGCGCACCTGCTGAACCGGCCTGGCGTGACGCGCCTGTGCTATGCGGGCAACGTCCTGCACGCGCGTCCGGCCGGGTTCCATGCCACCCGCGAGCCGATTCAGGTCGGTACCGAAATCTATGGTCACGCGGGCCTGGAGGCCGATGTCGAGATCCAGGAGCTGATGCTGGCCGCGCTGCAGGCGGCCGGGCTGTCGGATATTCGCATCGACCTGTGCCATGCCGGCATCCTCGAAGCGCTGCTCGAGGGCCTGCCCTCGATCCGAAAGATCGAAGATGCCCTGTTCGCGGCGCTGGAAACCAAGGACAGTTCGGCCCTGCGCGAAATCACGCAAGGCATGCCCCAGACCGAGCGCGACGCACTGCTGGCGCTGCCGACGCTGTACGGTGGCGTCGAAGTCCTGGACCGCGCGCGCGCCACGCTGCCCGCCAGCCCGGCGATCGGGCGCGCACTGGATGAACTCGCGGCATTGGCGACGCAGGTGCGCGGCGCCAGCGTCAACGTCGACCTGTCCGATCTGCGCGGCTACCACTATCACAGTGGTGTGATGTTTACGGCGTATGTGGCGGGGCTCCCGAACTATGTGGCGCGGGGTGGCCGCTATGACAAGGTTGGCGAGGCCTTTGGCCGCGCGCGTCCGGCCACCGGCTTTTCGCTGGACTTGCGCGAGGTGGCTGCACTGTCACCCATTGAAGTGCGCGCCCAGGCAGTTTTCGCGCCTTGGGATGCGGATCCGGCGCTTCGTGCCGCCATCGTCGCGCTGCGGGCCGCCGGGGAGATCGTGATCCAGTCGCTGCCCGGGCATACCAATGAACTCGACGAGTTCAATTGCGACCGTCAACTCGTGCGCCAGGATGCTGGCTGGGTTGTTGTGCCGCGCTGAGCCTTGATACCGGTCATTTGCCCAAAAAGCGGGAATCGACCGGCAACGAGAGTAGAATACGTTTTTAACCTATTGACCAAAGCAATATGTCCGCATCCGCAGTAGGCCAGGGACGCAACGTCGTCGTGATCGGCACCCAGTGGGGTGACGAAGGCAAAGGAAAAATCGTCGATTGGCTTACCGACCATGCAAAGGGCGTGGTGCGGTTCCAGGGCGGCCACAACGCTGGCCACACCCTGATCATCGGCGGCAAGAAGACCATCCTGCGACTGATCCCGTCGGGGATCATGCGCGAGGGCACGGTCTGCTACATCGGCAACGGTGTGGTGCTGTCGCCCGAAGCCCTGTTCCACGAAATCGAAGAACTCGAATCCGCGGGCCTGGAAGTGCAGAAGCGTCTGCGTATCTCGGAAGCGGCGACGCTGATCCTGCCGTACCACGTGGCCATCGACAAGGCACGCGAAGCGCGCCGCGGCGCCGCCAAGATCGGCACGACCGGCCGTGGCATCGGTCCCGCCTATGAAGACAAGGTCGCTCGCCGCGCGCTGCGCGTGCAGGACGTGTTCGATCCGATGCAATTCGCCGAGCGCCTGCGCGAGAACCTGGACTTCCACAACTTCATGCTGACGCAGTACCTCGGTGCCGAAGCCGTGGACTACCAGCAGACGCTCGACGCCGCGCTGGCCTTCGCGCCGCGCCTGGCGCCGATGGTCGCGGACGTGTCGGCCGAGCTCTACGCGGTCAATGCCGCCGGTGGCAACCTGATGTTCGAGGGTGCACAAGGCACGCTGCTCGACGTGGACCACGGCACGTACCCGTACGTGACCTCCAGCAACTGCGTGGCCGGTGCGGCTGCCGCAGGGGCCGGCGTGGGTCCGGGTCGCCTGAACTACATCCTGGGCATCACCAAGGCGTACTGCACGCGCGTCGGAGCGGGTCCGTTCCCGAGCGAACTGTACGACAACGACAATCCCGCTCGCCAGGATCCCGTCGGCGTGCGGCTGGCCAACGTCGGCAAGGAATTCGGCTCGGTGACCGGCCGTCCGCGCCGCACCGGCTGGCTCGATGCCGCAGCGCTCAAGCGCTCGGTGCAGATCAATGGCGTGTCGGGCCTGTGCCTGACCAAGCTTGACGTGCTCGATGGCCTCGAAAGCATCGGCCTGTGCGTAGGCTACAAGCTCGATGGCAAGACCGTGGACATCCTGCCGCGCGGTTCGGATGCCGTGGCGCGCTGCGAACCGGTCTACGAAGAGTTCCCGGGCTGGAACGAGTCGACCTTCGGCGTGAAGTCGTGGGACGCGCTGCCGGAAGCCGCACGCAACTACCTCAAGCGCGTGGAAGAAGTGGTCGGCATCCCGATCGATATGATTTCAACCGGCCCGGATCGTGATGAAACGATCCTGCTGCGTCACCCGTACCTGGCCTGATCAGGCGTACACAGGTTGCAGAAGGCCGCGCGCCACAAGCGCCGCGGCCCCGCAAGAACAAATCGGCCCGCGCAAGCGGGCCGAGCTATATCGGTCAACAGACCAGAAGAAGAAGCGAGTCAATCATGAATCAGCCAACAAACGACGATGAGAACCTGTGGGTCTCCTGGGATGAATACCATCGCCTGATCGCACGTCTGTCGCTGAACGTGCATGAGTCGGGCTGGAAGTTCGACAAGATCCTGTGCCTGGCGCGCGGTGGCCTGCGCGTGGGCGACCAGATGTCGCGCATCTTCGATGTGCCGCTGGCCATCCTGGCAACCAGCAGTTACCGCGAAGCCGCGGGCACGCAGCAGGGCGATCTCGATATCGCGCAGTACATCACCATGACACGCGGCGAACTCAGCGGCAAGATCCTGCTGGTGGACGACCTGGTCGATTCAGGGGTGACCCTGGAGCGCGTGGGGCGGCATCTGAAGGAGCGCTATCCCGCCGTGACGGAAGTCCGTTCTGCCGTGCTCTGGTACAAGGACTGCTCCAAGGTCAAGCCGGACTATCACGTGACCTTCCTGCCGTCGAACCCCTGGATCCACCAGCCGTTCGAAGAATATGACACGCTGCGCCCGCATAACCTTGCGGCCTGGCTCAAGCGCGGCAAGCGCGCGCCGGAAGGCGGCGCGCAAGGCTGACGCTGTCGTGAAACAGGCGGCCCCGCCCCGGGGCCGCACCTGTCAGGCTTCAGTATCCGACCGTGAAACGCTGGCGCGAATGTGCCGGGTTCTCGATCTCGTCGAGCATGGCGATCGCGTAGTCTTCCATCGTGATCCAGCTCTTGCCGGCAGCATCCGCCAGCAACACATCCTGGCCCGCACGGTATTTGCCGGTGCGCTCGCCCGGCTCGAACAGGGCCGACGGCGACAGGAAGGTCCAGTCAAGATCCGATGTTCCGCGCAAGGCATCGAGGAAGTCGCGGCCGGCCAGCGCCTCGCCTTTGTATGCCGCCGGGAATCCCGGTGTATCCACGAGTTGCGTGCCAGGCGCGATGAACAGGCTGCCGGCGCCGCCAACCACGAGCAGGCGCGAGACGCCGGCTGCCTTGACGGGACCGATGACCTGCGATGCCTTCAGTTGCTCGAACCGTGCTGTGCTGATGGCCACATCGTGGCCATCCAGGGCGGCCGCCAAAGCGTGGCTGTCCGTTGCGTCGACATCGCGTGTGATCAGGCCTTTGCGAGCTGGCAGGCGGCTGGCCGTGCGGGCCAGTGCGGTGACGCGATGGCCACGGCGCAGGGCTTCGTCGATCAGGCGGGTTCCCACGCGGCCGGTGGCGCCGATGATGGCAATGTTCATGTTTGCTCCTTTGTCAGGGTAAAGGTCGGTCAGGTAAATGCCACGTCGTGCGTGGCGGCTCCGATATGAAACTGATGTGGTTACACATCAGGGCAAAAAAATCAGCGCTTGCGGCGCCGGGCGGCCTGCTCGATATCGGCGAGCATGCCGGCAATGGTGATCTCCGCCAGGGCATTGTCCATGGCGGACTGGGCACGGTCCGCGACCAGCCGAAGGGCGCCGGTGATCTCCCTGCCTACCATGCATGCCGGATTCGGGGCGCTCTGGTGCAGGGCGATCAGTGCAGAGGTTTCGACTGCCCGGAATACGTCCAGCAAGGTAATGCGTTCAGCCGGGCGCGCCAGCGCCGAGCCGCCGGTGCTGCCCATGGTGCTGGTGACAAGTCCGGCTTCGGCCAGTTGTCCGATCAGCCGCCGGATCAGCGCCGGATTGGTCCCGACGCTGCCGGCGATCAGCGATGACGGCAGCGGCTCGCTGGCGCTGGCCAGCAAGGTCAGGATATGGACGGCGACGGCGAACCGGCTGCTTGTGCTCATGGTGAAGTATTAATGTGAAACCATGGTAGTTACAGATGCGCTGGCTTGTCAATCGATCAGACGTGTCGCTTCGTGTTAGTGTGCGGCGACATGGCCGCTGTGGCGATTTGTGTCGGAAGGGTGGCAGGAGAATGCCGGAATCGCCACTGAAACTGATACACTCGCCTGCAGTGCAGCCATTTGGCTGCCACAGATCAACAAATGGAATGCGGTCTGATCAGACTGCGAATCGAGGAGTGCAAGTTGCCGGATCGGATGTGCAAGGCGAGAGCGGAAAACAAAAAACCCGCAGGCTTTAGAAGCGCTGCGGGTTTCTCGCTGATCTGGTGCCCAGGAGAGGACTCGAACCTCCACAGTGTTGCCACCGCTAGGACCTGAACCTAGTGCGTCTACCAATTCCGCCACCTGGGCAGGTGTCGAAACAACCGAAGCGCTCATTATAGAGAGCGCGGAAATTTTGTCAAATAGTTTTCACAAAAAATTGAATCAAAACAACTATCCGATCCCTAGCCGGGAAGAAATCCTTGGCGTACTGAGAACATCGGGGTCGCCCCAGTCGGCCGGCGATATTGCCAAGGCCCTGTCCGTCACGCGCAAGGAGCATGATGGATTCCAGAAACGCCTGGCCGCGATGGAACGCGACGGGCAGATCGAGCTGAACCGCAAGGGCCGCTATGAACTGGCCCATCAACCCAATTTCGTCACCGGCCGCGTGCAGGGGCACCGCGACGGTTTTGGCTTCCTGATTCGCGACGACGGCGAAGACGACATCTTCCTGCCGGAACGCGAGCTGCAGAAGGCCATGCACAACGACCGCGCGCAGGTGCGCGTGGTTGGCTACGACCGCCGCGGCCGCCCGGAAGGGCAGATCGTGGAGATCATCGAGCGCGCCAACCGCTACGTGATCGGTCGCCTGCTCAGCGAGGGCGGCGTACTGGTGGTGGCGCCCGAGGATAAGCGCATCAGCCAGGACATCCTGATCCCGCCGAAGGCGCAGGGCAAGGCGCGCGTGGGGCAGGTGGTCAGCGTCGAGCTGATCGAATATCCGGATCGCTATGTGCAGCCGGTCGGCCGCGTGGTGGAAGTGCTGGGCGAAATCGATGATCCCGGCATGGAGATCGAGATCGCGGTGCGCAAGTACGGTGTGCCGCATGCGTTCTCGGATGCGGCGGCCAAGGAAGCCTCGGCGCTGCCCGATGAGGTACGGCAGGCCGACCTCGATCACCGCATCGACCTGCGCGACGTGGCCCTCGTCACGATCGATGGCGAAGATGCGCGCGACTTTGACGATGCCGTCTACTGCGAGCCGGTGAAGATCGGCCGCACCAAGGGCTGGCGCCTGATCGTGGCCATTGCCGACGTATCGCACTACGTGCGGCCCGGTACGCCACTGGATGCCGATGCGCTCGACCGCGCCACCTCGGTGTATTTTCCGCGCCGGGTGATCCCGATGCTGCCGGAGAAGCTGTCCAACGGCCTGTGCTCGCTCAACCCGCAGGTCGACCGCCTGTGCATGGTGTGCGATGCGGTGATTACCGCCAAGGGGGAGCTGAAGGGCTATCAGTTCTATCCTGCTGTGATGCATTCGAAGGCGCGGCTGACCTACAACGAGGTCTGGTCGATCCTGTCGAACACCAAGGGTCCGGAGGCGCACAAGCGCGCCGACCTCGTGCCCTACCTGCAGAACCTGTACGAGCTGTTCCAGGTCCTGCTCAAGGCGCGGCGTGCGCGCGGCGCGATCGATTTCGATACCACCGAGACGTATATCGTCTGCAACGCGCAGGGCAAGATCGAGCAGATCCTGCCGCGCACGCGCAACGACGCGCACCGGCTGATCGAGGAATGCATGCTGACGGCCAACGTGTGCGCGGCCGATTTCCTCGAACGCTTCAAGCACCCTGCGCTCTATCGGATCCACGCGGGCCCGAGCGAGGAAAAGCTGAAGAACCTGCGCGAGTTCCTGAAGACCTCGGGCCTGTCGCTCGGTGGCGGCGACAAGCCGCAGGCGTCCGATTATGCCGAGGTGATGGACAAGATCAAGTCGCGGCCCGACGCGCCGATGCTGCAGACCATGCTGCTGCGCTCGATGCAGCAGGCGGTCTACAGTCCGGACAATATCGGCCACTTCGGTCTGGCATACGAGGCCTACGCGCACTTCACCAGCCCGATCCGCCGCTATCCCGACCTGCTGGTGCACCGCGCGATCAAGGCGATCCTGGCGCATACCAAGTACCAGCCGGCCTTTGCGCACGGCACCGAGTTCAATACCGCGGTGTCGCCCAAGGCGCGGCGCCTGCAGGCCAAGGACGCCGAGCAGAAGGCAGAGCTGACCGCGGCGCGTGCGCGGCGCAATGAAGCCATCTGGGACGAACTCGGGTTGCATTGCTCGGCCAACGAGCGCCGCGCCGACGAGGCATCGCGCGACGTCGAGGCCTGGCTCAAGTGCTACTTCATGCGCGACAAGCTGGGCAGCGACTTTGCCGGCACCGTCAGCGCCGTGACGTCGTTCGGCATCTTCGTGCAGCTCGACGAGCTGTACGTGGAGGGCCTGGTGCACGTCACCGAACTCGGCAGCGACTACTTCCAGTACGACGAAGCGCGCAACGAACTGCGTGGCGAGCGTACCGGCATCCGTTATCGCCTGACCGACCGCGTGCGCGTGCAGGTGTCGCGCGTGGATCTGGATGCGCGCAAGATCGACTTCCGCCTGGTGCAGGAGCCGTCGGCCAAGACCCTGCGCGCTCGCGCCGGCGTGTCCGAGCCGCCGCGCGTGCCGGCCGCGCATGCGGTGCCGGCACGCAAGAAGGGGCGGCAACTGGCCGCCCTGCTGGGCGGGACCTCCAAGCCGGAGGAGTCGTTCGACGAGACGCTCGATCGGGTGATCGAAGAGCAGCCGGTGTTCGAGGCGGTGATCACGCCGCTGCCGCCGCACGTCAAGACCGGCGGCAAGCCGGCCAAGCGTGCCGCCAAGCCCAAGCCAGGCCATCTGGAGAAGCCGCGCAAGCCGGGTTCGAAGACGCACGCCGCAAAGGCCGCGGGCAAGACTTCGCGCCCGCCTCGCAAGCGTTGAGTTGGGGCTGTCCGGGGCGCCGCGGCAATAGCGTTCCCGGACAGCGCGCAGGAAGCGTGCTGGCGAGCCGGGCAGGGCGGGTACAATCGCGCCATGGCTAAACAAAAACTTCTGATCGGCTTTCACGCCGTGACCGCGCGCTTGCGCCAGGACGCCAAGGGCGTCACCGATGTCTATGTCGAGGCTTCGCGCCGCGACCGCCGCATGCAGGACTTTATCCGCCTGGCCGAAGGCCTGGGCGTTCGTCTGCACCCCGTCGACGCCGAGCGCCTGCGCGGCATGGCCGGCACTGATCGCCACCAGGGCGTGGTGGCGCGCGCCGAAGACGTGTCGCTGGCACTGAATCTCGACGAACTGCTGGATGGCATTGAAGGCACGCCGCTGCTGCTGGTGCTCGATGGCGTGACCGATCCTCATAACCTCGGCGCTTGCCTGCGCGTGGCGGACGGCGCCGGTGCGCACGCCGTGATCGCGCCCAAGGACCGCAGCGTCGGGCTGAACACCACGGTGGCGAAGGTGGCCAGCGGTGCGGCCGAGACCGTGCCCTATATCACCGTGACCAATCTGGCCCGCACGCTGCGCGAACTGCAGGAACGCGGCATCTGGGTGGTCGGCACGGCCGACGGCACCGACAAGACGCTTTACGACGTGGACCTGAAGGGGCCGATGGCCATCGTCATGGGCGCCGAAGGCGAGGGCATGCGCCGCCTCACGCGCGAGACCTGCGACGAATTGGTCGGCATCCCGATGCTGGGCGGCGTCGAAAGCCTCAATGTGTCGGTAGCCAGCGGGGTTTGTCTGTACGAGGCTGTGCGCCAGCGGCGCGTGAAGTAAGCGTCTTCAAAACCTGCGCGCCGCGATAACGCGGCGCGTGCCAGGTTGGCAGGCGGCGTCGATTCCGACGCCCGCCATTATTCCGCAAACAGGTCCGGGCCAAACACCTCGTAGTGGATACGCGCCTCCCGGACGCCCAGATCCTTCAATGCGTCATGCTGGATGCGCATGAACGGAATCGGCCCGCAGATGTAGTAGTCGGCATCGGGCTGCAGGACGGTGTCCTTGATCGACCTGACATCGACAAGCCCCGCGCGATCGTAATCCTTGCCGGCGACATCCTGCGGCAACGGGTCATCGTAGAAAACCATCAGGCTGAAATTGGCATACGTCCGGGCAGCTTCACGCAGTCGGTCGCGCATGGCGTGTACCGCGCTGTTGCGTGCGCCATGGATGAAGACCACCTGGCGCTGCGGGTCCTGTATGGCCCGCTTCAGCATGCTGACCATCGGCGTGAGGCCCACGCCGCCACTGATCAGGACGATTGGCGTCTTGGCGTTGACGTCGATATGGAAGTTGCCATAGGGCGCCGCCAGCTTGACGGTGTCGCCGACATTGACGTGCTCGTGCAGCAGGTTTGAGACGTAGCCGGCCGGTTGCGGGCCGCCGCCTTCGCGCTTCACGGAGATGCGGTAGCTGTGCCCGTTCGGCATGTCCGAGAGGCTGTACTGGCGGATTTGCTGCAGCCCCAGTGCCGGCACGTCGACGGCGATGCTGATGTACTGGCCCGGCTCAAAATTCATCACCGTGCCGCCATCTTCCGGCTCAAGGACGAACGATGTGATCACGCTGCTCTCCGGCGTTTTCTGGCGGACGATAAAGCTGCGCCAGCCCGACCAGCCGCCCAATTGCGCGGCGGCGCGCTCGTAAAGTTCGGATTCCATGCCCATGAGGACATCGGCGAGGTTGCCGTAGGCCTGGGCCCAGGCCGAAATGATGTCGTCGGTCGCCGCGGCGCCCAGGACTTCCTTGATGGCGCCCAGCAGGTGTTCGCCGACGATCGGGTATTGCTCGGCGCGCACGCCGAGGCTGGCGTGCTTGTTGGCGATGTTCTTCAGTACCGCCATCAGGCTGCCGGGGTCCTCGATATTCTCGGCATAGGCATAGACCGCGCGCGCCAGCGCTTGCTGCTGCTGTCCTTGCTCCTGATGCGCCATGTTGAAGACATTCTTCAGTTCTGGATGGGCTTCAAACATGCGCTTGTAGAAGCACTTGATGATGTCGTAGCCGTGTTCAGCCAGCACGGGTGCGGTGGCCTTCACGATGTCCTTCGTCTTCTGCGTCAGCATGATCGGTCTCCTTTGCGGGGGCGCGAGGGCGCCCGAGCGGCGCCTGACGCGACGGCGGTCCGGCTCGTCG
>Ga0079984_1021650_pt1 | contig 14734 bp, 11 predicted proteins | sample Hof3ISUMetaT_18_FD_73498 | JGI IMG/M metagenome (GOLD analysis project Ga0079984, IMG submission 73498) | Enriched soil aggregate microbial communities from Iowa State university to study microbial drivers of carbon cycling -... | ecosystem: Environmental > Terrestrial > Soil > Agricultural land... | reverse complement strand
CGCCGCCGAGAACGATTTGCCGACCTGGGTGCCAATGCCCTGGAACTCCGGGATGGTCACCAACTGGATGCCGATATAGGGCACGGGGTTGAGTGTCGGCCTGGCCGGGTCCGCCGCTTTCAGCGATTCGAGCGTCACCTTGGCAAAGGGCGCCGCGCTCATGTAGGCCTCGCTGTAGGTCGAGGCCCGGGTGCCGGGCGGTACGTTGGCGATGCCGTCTTTTTCTGCCACCAATGCACCGTATTCCCTGGACGTCGCCCAGGCACTGAAGGTCTTCGCCGCTTCCTTGGCCTTGGAACTGGTCGGGATGGCCAGGGCCCAGGCATACAGCCAGGCCGAGCCTTTGTCGGTGACCTCATGGGGCGCAAAGGTGAAACCGACGTGATCGCTGACCTTGCTCTGGGTCTTGTCGGTGACGAACGAGCCGGCGACGCTGGCATCGACCCAGATCGCGCACTTGCCGCTGTTGAACAGCGCCAGGTTTTCGTTGAAACCGTTGCTCGATGCCCCCGGCGGGCCGGACTGCTTCATGGTCTCGACGTAGAAGTTCAGCGCGTTCTTCCATTCAGGACCGTTGAATTGCGGTTGCCACTGCTCATCGAACCAGCGTGCGCCATAGGCATTGGCCACGGTGGTGACCAGCGCCATGTTCTCGCCCCAGCCAGCCTTGCCGCGCAGGCAGATACCGTACTGTTCTTTCTCCTTGTGGGTGAGCGTGCTGGCGAATTCGGCGATCTGGGTCCAGGTCGGACGCTCGGGCATGCTCAGCCCGGCGTCCTTGAACAGGTCGGTGCGGTAGTAGGTGATCGAGCTTTCGGCGTAGAAGGGCAAGGCATACAGCGAACCCTTCACCGACAGGCCCTCGCGCACCGAAGGGAACACATCGTCGAGGGCGTAACTGGCCGGCAAGTCCTTGATCGGTTCCAGCCAACCCTTCGCGCCCCACAGCGCCGCTTCGTACATGCCGATGGTCAGTACATCGAACTGGCCACCCTGGGTGGCGATGTCAGTGGTCAGGCGTTGACGCAGGACGTTTTCTTCAAGCACCACCCAGTTGAGCTTGATGTCCGGATGCTCGGACTCGAAGGTTTTCGAGAGCTTTTGCATGCGAATCATGTCGCTGTTGTTGACGGTGGCGATCGTCAGGGTCTGGGCGCCGAGGCTGACGCTGCTCAGGGTCATGCAGGTGAGGGCAAGCAGAGCGTTTACAGAAGGTTGCATCGTGCACTCCTTTTCTGCACCCGGTGGGCCACAGAAGGACAGTTATTGTTTTTGTGTCTTCCGAAGGCTGGAAGAATGTGCGCTGATTACAGCCTTCAATTGAGGGCGAGACAAATCATCCATCGCACTTGGATTGATACTATTTTGCACTGGGATTTGGCGGGGTGGACGCAGGGAAGGGCTTTTCAGCGGTGGGACTGGATCGAATCTGTACAGGTTTTCGGGTTGAACGACAGCGCTGTGGGAGCGGGCTTGTGTTTCAACCGAGGTTTTGCTCGGTCAACCGTTGCACCACCAGGCGCCGGTAATGCGATGGCGTCATGCCCTTGAGCTGCTGAAAACGTCGGTTGAAGTTGGAGATATTGTTGAAGCCTGACTCGAAGCACACGTCGGTGACCGGTTTGTCGCCATCGGCCAGCAGCTCACAGGACTTGCTGATGCGCAGTCGATTGACGAACTCGATGAAGCAGCGCCCGGTGGCCTGTTTGAATACGCGGCTGAAATAGGTCGGCTTCATGCCCAGATGTTCGGCGACTTCCTCCAGCGGCAACTCGCGGGCGTAGTGGGCGAAGATGTAATCCACCGCGCGGTTGGTGCGCTCGATGTTGTGTTCGTCGGCCAGCTGCGGCGTCGTCGCGCCGGACAGCAGTTGATAATCTTCGCAGGCCGCCAGCAGTTCCAGCAGGATGAAAAAATGCCCGAGGCGGGTCACACCCTGGCTGTCGGCGATACGCTGCATCAGGTCCATCGCCTTGCCGATCGTGTGCTTGCAGCGAAACTCGATGCCGTACTGTGCGCGTTCCAACAGGGGCGTCAGGCTCTTGAGTTCGGCAAACACCTGATAGCCATTGTCGAACAGCTCGTCGGTGAAATTGACCAGCATGTCGCGCTTGGGCACCACTTCATCTTCGGCCACCTGACTGATCCAGTTGTGGGGCAGGTTGGGGCCCGTGAGAAAGAGACTTTGCGGATGGAAGTTGCCGATGTAGTCGCCGATGAATACCTTGCCTGAACTGGCGACGATCAGGTGCAGTTCGTATTCCTTGTGAAAATGCCAACGCACCAGGGGGCAGGGGAATCCGTGCTGGCGGTAGATGATGGACAACCCGTTATGGTCGTCCATCAGTTCATAGGAGGGATCGGTGACACGGGTGGTTCGGCTCATGTCGGAGCCTCTTCTTTGTGGCGATTCTTGGCTTCAATCCATTGAGCCATGTATTGCGTGCTCTTGTGGTGGTGATGACGCAGCATGCTGCCGGTGAAGTTGTCTCTCCTGATCGAAGCCAGGTGCTGGCGGCAATGCTCGAGCCGGGCAATCAGTGCCGGGCCATGCACCTGTGGTTGATAACGACTGGCCAGCAGGTCCAGGCCCGTTGCCTGGGCCTGGAGCCATTGCGCCTTGTCCTGGTAGAGCTGCACGGCACAATCGGCAAAGGAACGGGCTGTGCGGGTGATCGCCCCGGGCCAGGGTTCGTCCGCGTGCATGGCTTCGGCGCCAATGGGCGTGGTGACATTGGGCGTGCCACAGAGCATCGCATCGACAATCTTGCCCTTGATGCCCGCGCCAAAGCGCAAGGGTGCCATGCACACCCGTGCCGCCGACATCACGTGCAAGGCGTCCTCTGCCCAGTTCATGACATGAAAGCCCTGCGCCGCATTATGCAGCGCGGTCGCCTTGGGCGGTGTGTAGGCGCCGTAGATGTGCAGCTGCGCCGCGGGTAATTGCTGGCGAATCATGGGCCAGATAGTGGTTTTGAGCCAGAGCACCGCATCCCAGTTGGGGGCGTGGCGAAAATTGCCGATGTGAATGAAGTGCGCCCGGTCTTCGAACGGCACCGGCGCATGGTTGGGCAGATCCACCATCAGCGGGCACCAATGCAACAGGCTGCGCGGCAGCTTGAAGTGCTCGACCAGCAACTCGATCTCCACTTCGGAGATCATCAGGTTCAGGTCGCAACGATAGATCGCGGCGATTTCCCGCTTGGCCAGGTCGGTCCGGGCCATGAACTCGAACTCTTCGCGCAATGCCGGCGCGAACAGCTCGTTGAAGTCATTGCTGTCGTCGCGGGTCGCCAGGCGGTTCCTGAGTCGTTGCTGGCGCGCATCGCGCAGGCTTTGCAGGTCGGACGTCTCGAGCACCCGCAGTGCATCGGGGCAGTGTTTTTCCACGCGCCAGCCAAACTGTTCCTCCATCATGAAGCGATCGAACAAGACGATGTCCGGGGCCAGTTCGCTGATGAAGGTATCGAAACTGCTGTTGTTCAGCTCGATCGGTACTTCACGGATGCCCAGCGCCGTCAGGTCGGCCCGATGTTCGCCACTGCCGGCCGGACTGCTGAAGGTGACGTGCCAGCCCTGTGCCAGGAAGCTGTCGAGGATTTGCATCATATGCCCGCCGGCCGCCGAAGAGCGGGGCTCGGGCCAGACGTAACCAATGACCAGGACGTTGGTTGCGCGGGGCTGACTCATGTACGGGAATTCCTTGGAACGGGCACGGGGCGCAAGAGGTAATGGACACCGGCGATCGGGCGCCGGCGCAGGTCAGGCATTTTCGAGGATGCTTTTGACTTTGTCCCGCAGTTGATCGATGGAGAAGGGTTTGCCGATCAGGTGCATGCCTTCAGGCACCTCGATGTTTTCGGCATAGCCACTGGCGAACAGGATGGGCAGTCCGGCACGCAGCAACCGGGCCTGGGTGGCCAGTTCGCGGCCGTCCATGAAGGGCAAACCCACGTCAGTCATCATCAGGTCGATGTACTGGTTCTCATCGTTGAGAAACTCCAGCGCCTGCTCGCTGCTATCGGCCTCAAGGACCTTGTACTCCAGCTCCTCCAGCACGTCGACGATCAACATGCGCACGATGGCATCGTCTTCGACGACCAGGAGGGTGGGGGTGTTGGCGGTCATGATGGCGTTCTCAGAAAGAAGGGTGGTTTTTTCCGCCGATCAGAATCGTCGGTTCTCTTGCATGAGTAAGTGACGCATCCCGACAAGTTCCCGATACGCTATAAAAAGAATGGCGGCACGCGTAGGGGTAAGGATAACCCCTGCGTTGGTGCGGTGGCATTCGAATGTGCGATTTGCGGCCAACGTTGCGAGAAAAATGGATCATTGCGTCAGTTTTGGGGCAAACTCCCTGGTTTTCATCCGTTCAACAAGGCTTAACTATGACCTCTGAGTCTTCGGTCGATGAGCAGCGTTTCCGCAAGCTCCTGAGCCGCAATATCAGCCTGCCACTGGGCGTCGGCGCCATCAGTGCGGTTTTCTTCGTGTCGCTGATCACGTATCTGCTGTCGACCATCCAGTGGGTCGAGCACACCGACCGGGTGATCAATAACGCCAATGAGGCGGTCAAGCTGACGGTCGACCTGGAAACCGGCATGCGCGGCTACCTGCTCACCGGCGACGACAAGTTTCTCGAACCCTACGAAACGGCCAAGCCACGCCTTGAAGTGGTGCTGCAGACCCTGCTTGAGCTGACCACCGACAACCCGGTCCAGACCGACCGCCTGCACCGGCTCGAGTCCTTGCAGCAGGAGTGGGCCGGTTACGCGCAGTCCATGATCGACTTGCAGCGAATCAATGGTGACTACCGCGGTGTGGTCAAGGCGGGCAAAGGCAAGCGCCTGACCGATGAAATCCGCAAGCAGTACGAAGATGTGATCGACATGGAGCAGCAGTTGCGCGCCACACGCAACGAGGAAGTGCGCCGTACCACGATCTGGAGCATCGCCCTCTATCTGCTGTTCATCGCCGCTATCAGCGGGTTGCTGGCGTATATCGGTCGCCGCGACCTGGTCAATCTGTCGCAAAGCTACTCAGCGACCCTGGCGGCGCAACAGGCCAGTGCCCAGCGGCTGGAACAACAGGCCTGGCTGCGCAATGGCCAGACCCAATTGGCCGAGCAGGTGTTGGGGCAACTGTCGCTGAACGTATTGGGCCGTAACATCCTGCAGTTCTGTGCGCAGTACCTGGGCAGTGCCGTGGCAGCCATCTATGTGCGCGAAGAACATGGTGGGCTGCGCCGCGTGGCGTCCTACGGGCTTTCCCGTGAAGACCAGGAACGTGAGCAGCAGATCTACGGTGACGAAGGCATCGTCGGCCAGGTGGCGCAACAGGCTCGGCTGATTCGCCTGGACGATGTGCCAGACGATTATTTCAAGGTCAGTTCCGGTCTCGGCGAGGGCTTGCCGCGCAGCGTGCTGGTGGTGCCGACCAGCGACGACGAGCGGGTCAACGGCGTCATCGAGCTGGGCTTCCTGCGCCCGCTGACCGACCGTGACATCGACTTGCTGGAACTCATTGCCGGCAATATCGGCACCTCCATCGAGGCGGCCCGATACCGCCAGCGTTTGCAGGAGGTGCTGGCCGAAACCCAGCAACTCAACGAAGAGCTGCAGGTCCAGCAGGAAGAGCTCAAGACCGCCAACGAGGAACTGGAAGAACAGTCGCGCATTCTCAAGGAGTCCCAGGCGCATCTGGAAACCCAGCAGGTCGAGCTGGAACAGACCAACGAACAACTCGCCGAACAGGCGCAGGTGATGGCCGAGCAACGCGATGCCATGGACCTGAAGAATACCGAACTCAATCAGGCCCAGGCCCAGCTCGAAGAGCGCGCCGAAGAGTTGCAGCGTTCGAGCAAGTACAAGTCCGAATTCCTCGCCAACATGTCCCACGAACTGCGCACGCCGCTCAACAGCTCGCTGATCCTGGCCAAGCTGCTGGCGGAAAACCCGCAGGAAAACCTCAGTGCCGAACAGGTCAAGTTTGCCGAGTCGATCTACTCGGCGGGCAATGACTTGCTCAACCTGATCAACGACATTCTCGACATTTCCAAGGTCGAAGCCGGCAAATTGGAGATACGCCCGGAAAACATCAGTGTCGCGAGCCTGGTGGACGGTTTGCGCGGGATGTTCCAGCCCCTGGCGGCGGACAAGCGACTGGATTTCCAGGTCGAAGTGCAGGACGGTGCGCCTTCGATGATCTACACCGACCGCCAGCGCGTGGAGCAGGTGATCAAGAACCTGTTGTCCAATGCCGTGAAGTTCACCGAGAAAGGCCGCGTCGCCCTGACCGTGACCGCGGCGCCGAATCACGCCATTGCCTTTATTGTCAGTGATTCGGGGATCGGTATTGCCGAAGATCAGCAGGAAAGCATTTTCGAAGCCTTTCGCCAGGCCGATGGCACCACCAATCGTCGTTACGGCGGGACCGGCCTGGGCCTGTCGATTTCCCGCGACCTGGCCACGCTGCTCGGCGGCTCGCTCCATGTGACCAGCACACCGGGGCAGGGCAGCTCCTTCAGCCTGGTTTTGCCACAACAGTACTTCGAGCCGGGCGATGCGCCCGTTGAGCCGTTGCGCGCCTTGCCGACTCTCGCGGCCACTCAGGTTGCGCCCATCGCGGCGGCGCCGGCGGTGGTCCAGGAAATGGCGCGGTTCGACGACGACCGTCACAAGGCCCCCTTCACCGTGCGTTGCATCCTGGTGGTGGAGGACGAGCCGAATTTTGCGCTCATCCTCTATGACCTCGCCCACGAACTGGGTTACCAGTGCCTGGTAGCCCATGGCGCCGACGAAGGCTACGACCTGGCCAGGCAATTCCTGCCGGACGCCATCCTGCTGGACATGCGCCTGCCGGATCATTCCGGGCTGACCGTGCTGCAACGCCTCAAGGAGCACGCCGAGACCCGGCATATTCCCGTGCACGTGATCTCGGTCGAAGACCGGGTCGAAGCGGCGATGCACATGGGGGCCATCGGTTACGCGGTCAAGCCGACCACCCGCGAGGAACTCAAGGACGTGTTCGCGCGCCTGGAAGCCAAGCTGACCCAGAAGGTCAAGCGCGTGCTGCTGGTTGAAGACGACGATTTGCAACGCGACAGTATTTCCCGGCTGATCGGCGATGAAGACATCGAGATCACCGCCGTTGGCCTGGCGCAGGATGCCCTGGCACTGCTGCGCACCACGGTGTTCGATTGCATGATCATCGACCTCAAGCTGCCGGACATGCTCGGCAACGAACTGCTCAAGCGCATGTCCACCGAGGACATCTGCTCGTTCCCGCCGGTGATTGTCTACACCGGGCGCAACCTGACCCGGGACGAAGAGGCCGAACTGCGCAAGTATTCGCGCTCGATCATCATCAAGGGCGCGCGCTCCCCGGAGCGCCTGCTGGATGAAGTGACACTTTTTCTGCACAAAGTCGAATCGCGGTTGTCCCATGACCGGCAGCGGATGCTCAAGACCGCTCGCAGCCGCGACAAGGTGTTCGAGGGGCGCAAGGTGCTGCTGGTGGACGACGATGTACGCAACATCTTCGCCCTCACCAGTGCACTGGAGCAAAAGGGCGCCGTGGTGGTCATCGGCCGCAACGGCCATGAAGCGATCGAGCGACTGAATGAATGCGAGGACATCGATCTGGTGCTGATGGACGTGATGATGCCGGAGATGGACGGTTTCGAGGCCACTACCTTGATCCGCAAGGAGCCGCGCTGGCGCAAGCTGCCGATCATCGCGGTGACGGCCAAGGCCATGAAGGACGATCAGGAGCGCTGCCTGCAGGCCGGTGCCAACGATTACCTGGCCAAGCCCATCGACCTCGATCGCCTGTTCTCGCTGATTCGTGTGTGGTTACCGAAAATGGAACGCATTTAAGTGCAGAGCAATTATTCAGGGGAGCGAAGCAGCGAAATTGAATTGCGCTTGCTGATCGAGGCGATCTACCTCAAGTACAGCTACGATTTTCGCGATTACTCCGGGGCATCGATCAAGCGCCGGGTGGCCCACGCTTTGAGCCAGTTCGAGTGCAACACCATCTCGGCGCTGCAGGAAAAAGTCCTGCACGACCCGATGGCCTTCATGCAGTTGCTGCAATTGCTGACGATTCCGGTCAGTGAAATGTTCCGTGACCCTTCGCACTTCCTGGCCATCCGCCGCGAGGTGGTGCCGTTGCTCAAGACTTACCCGTCGATCAAGATCTGGATCGCCGGTTGCAGCACCGGTGAGGAAGTCTATTCGATGGCCATCCTGCTGCGCGAAGAAGGCCTGCTCGAGCGCACCATCATCTACGCCACCGACATCAATCCGCGTTCGCTGGAAAAAGCCAAGCAAGGCATTTTCTCCATGGAGAATGTCCGCACCTACACTTCCAACTACCAGCAGGCCGGGGGCAAGCGCTCCTTCGCCGACTACTACACTGCGGCGTATGGCTATGCGATTTTCGACAAGTCGTTGTGCGAGAACATCACCTTCGCCGATCACAGCCTGGCGACGGACAGTGTATTTTCAGAAACACAATTAATTTCATGTCGTAACGTATTGATATATTTCAATAAAAATTTACAGGATCGTGCGTTCGGATTGTTTCACGAGTCACTTTGCCACCGCGGCTTCCTGGTGCTGGGCAGCAAGGAAACCCCGGATTTTTCAGCCTTCGGCAGCCAGTTCGAGCCGCTGGTCAAACAAGAACGGATCTATCGCAAATCATGAACAGCGCAACCGGCTTACCTTCCATAGAAGCGATTGTGATCGGCGCATCGGCTGGCGGAGTGGAGGCGCTGCTCAACATCCTCAGTCCCCTGCGGGTCGGTTTCGTATTGCCGATCATCGTGGTCCTGCACCTGCCCGAGGAGCGCCGCAGCCACCTGGCGGAGGTCTTTGCCCGACGCGTGGCGTTGCCGGTGCTGGAGGCCGCGGACAAGACCCCGGTCGTCGCCGGAACCCTGTATTTCGCAGCCCCCGGGTATCACTTGTCGGTTGAACTGGACCGCAGCTTTTCCTTGAGCCTGGAAGAACGTGTGCATCATTCGCGGCCGGCCATCGATTATCTGTTCCAGTCGGCCGCCGACGCTTATGGCCCGACCCTGGCCGCGGTACTGCTCACCGGCGCCAATAGGGACGGCGCCGAAGGCATGTCGCAGGTCCAGCGGCGTGGCGGGCTGACCATCGTCCAGGACCCGGACGATGCGCAGGTCGCGACCATGCCCCAGGCGGCACTGGACAGGGTGCAACCCGATCACATACTCCCCATACGCGGCATCGGCCGTTTGCTTGTCGAGCTGGAACGAATCGCATGCTAAGTAATATCCAGGCCAAACTGCTGATCGTCGACGATTTGCCAGAAAACCTATTGGCACTTGAAGCGCTGATCAAGCGTGAAGATCGCATCGTCTACAAGGCGCTCTGCGCCGACGAAGCCTTGTCGCTGTTGTTGCAACACGAATTCGCCATGGCCATCCTCGACGTGCAGATGCCCGGCATGAACGGTTTCGAGCTGGCCGAGTTGATGCGCGGCACGGAAAAGACCCGGAACATCCCGATCGTGTTCGTCAGTGCCGCCGGTCGCGAGTTGAACTATGCGTTCAAGGGCTACGAAAGCGGCGCCGTCGATTTCCTGCACAAGCCCCTGGATATCCAGGCGGTCAAGAGCAAGGTCAACGTCTTCGTCGACCTCTACCGCCAGAGCAAGGCCATGAAGCAGCAGGTCGAAGCGCTGGAGCAGAGCCGCCGGGAGCAGGAGGCGCTGCTCAAGCAGTTACAGAGTACCCAGCTGGAACTGGAGCAGGCGGTGCGCATGCGCGATGACTTCATGTCCATCGTTGCCCATGAAGTGCGCACGCCGCTCAATGGCCTGATTCTCGAGACCCAGTTGCGCAAGATGCACCTGGCCCGGGACAACGCCGCGGCGTTTACCCTCGACAAGATGCACGCCATGGTCGATCGCGACGAACGGCAGATCAAGAGCCTGATCCGCCTGATCGAAGACATGCTGGATGTGTCTCGCATTCGTACCGGCAAGTTGTCGATTCGCCCCACACACTTTGATCTGGCGGCGCTGGTGCGTGGTTTGCTGCACAATTTTGCCCAGCAGATCGAGGCCGCCGAAGCGTCGGTGAGCCTGGAGGCCGAGCAGCCGGTGATGGGCAACTGGGACGAATTTCGCATTGAACAGGTGATTTCCAACCTGCTGACCAACGCCCTGCGTTACGGCGCCAAGAGCCCGATCAACCTGAAGGTGTACAGTGAGAACGGTGAAGCACGGGTGGAAGTCCGTGATTTCGGAATCGGCATCAGTGAAGAGAACCAGCAACGGATTTTCCAGCAATTCGAGCGCGTCTCGGCCAACCATGTCGCCGCCGGGCTCGGCTTGGGTTTGTTTATTTCCGAACAGATAGTCACCGCCCATGGCGGTACCATTACCGTCGAAAGCCGGATTGGCGAAGGCGCCCTGTTTCGCGTTTGTCTGCCGCTGTAGGAAAACAGCCAGATAAACGCAACCTCTGAGCGACCCCAGGGTCGTATCAGCAGCTATTGACCGAACAAAGGCTTCCCATGAGTGAAGATGCACAAGATGTAGTCCTCATCGTCGAGGACGATCCCTCCATCCTGATGGTGCTGTCGGCCTACCTGTCAGGGGAGGGCTACCGGGTGCTGCAGGCCGAAAATGGCGAGCGGGCCTTTGATATCCTCGCCAGCAAACCGCACCTGGACATGATGATCACCGATTTCCGTCTGCCTGGCGGGATCTCCGGCGTGCAGATCGCCGAGCCCGCGGTAAAACTGCGACCCGAACTCAAAGTGATTTTCATCAGCGGCTACCCCCAGGAAATCCGCGAGACGGATAGCCCTATCACGCGCACGGCGCCTATCCTGGGCAAGCCATTCGACCTCGACGATTTGCAGGCGCTGATGCAGCAAATGCTGTCCTGACCCCTGTAGGAGCTGCCGCAGGCTGCGATCTTTTGATCTTGTTTTTTAAAGATCAAAGTCAAAAGATCGCAGCCTTCGGCAGCTCCTACAGGGCATGATTGTGCTCATCAGGCGCGAATCATCTCCTGCACCTTGGCCGTCAACAGGTCGAAGGTAAACGGCTTGGTGATCATCTGCATGCCCGGGTCCAGGAAACCGCCGCGCACCGCCGCATGTTCGGCATATCCGGTAATGAACAGGACCCTCAGCTCCGGCCGCAGCTGCCGGCCGATTTCCGCCAGTTGTCGACCATTCATCCCCGGTAGGCCCACATCGCTGATCAGCAGATCGATACGTTGCGCCGAATCCAGGATCGGCATCGCACTGTCGGCGTCGCTGGCCTCGACAAAGGCATAGCCCAGATCACCCAGCACGTTGCTGACCAACAGCCGCACCGCCGGATCGTCCTCGACGATCAGCACGGTCTCGCCATTTTGCGCGTAGGGAGGGTGTTCGGTGTCGATCGGCTCGTCCTGGGGCAGTTCCCCGCCAAAGCGCGGCAAATACAGGCTCACCGTGGTGCCTTGGCCGACTTCGCTTTGAATGGCGACGTGCCCGCCCGATTGCTTGCTGAAGCCATAGATCATCGATAACCCGAGGCCGGTGCCCTGGCCGATGGGCTTGGTGGTGAAAAACGGGTCGAAGGCTCGATTGATCGTGCTTTGTGGCATGCCGCAGCCGTTGTCGGTGACGCTCAATACCACGTAATCGCCGGGTTCGAGGTTGCTGTGGGGGTTGGTGAATTCGACATCCAGCTGCCGGTTCGAGGTCTGCACCAGCAACTTCCCACCATCAGGCATGGCGTCACGGGCATTGATGACCAGGTTGAGCAGGGCGCTTTCCAGTTGGTTGGGATCGGCTTCGGCAATCCACAGTTGCTCGCCCAACTGCATGTCCAGTTGAATGCTTTCGTTGATGCTGCGCTGCAACAGTTCGCCCATGGAAACCACCAGGTTATTCATCTCCACGGGCTTTGAATCGAGTGACTGGCGACGGGAAAACGCCAGCAGGCGGTGAGTCAGGCTCGCCGCGCGATTGGCGGATGTCACGCCGAGGTCGATCAGGCTGTCCAGATCTTCGGTGCGACCCCGAGCCAGTCTGCGGCGCAATAACTCGAGGCTGCCGATGATGCCAGTCAGCATGTTGTTGAAGTCATGGGCGATGCCGCCGGTGAGTTGGCCGACGGCTTCCATTTTTTGCGACTGACGCAGCACTTCCTCGTTGTGACGCAGTTGCGCGGTGCGCTCTTCGACCTGTTGTTCCAGGGTCTCGAGGGTGTTTTGCAGGCGCAGTTCACTTTGGCTCAGGTCCACCAGCCGATCCCTGGCTTCATACTGTCGTCGGCGACCGCGCAAGGCAGCGGCGACCAGGCTGATCAAGGTTTCCGGGTGGAACGGGCGTTCGAGGAAGGTGACGTTGCCCAGCAGGGGGCCAAAGCGGGACGCCGGGTTCTGTTCGGGGCCACCATGGTGAGTGAGCAGCACGATCGGCAGATCGGACCATGCCGGTTGTTGCTCGATCAGGCTCAGCAGGGGCTCAAGATCGCTGCGCAGCAGGGCTTCGGAAGACATCAGCAACAAGCCGGCGCCGTTCTCCAGTTCGTGGCAAAGCCCCGGCAGGTCCTTGCTGACGACCCCGCCAAAGCCCGCCTCATTGAGCAATGCCAAGGCGATCTGACTGTCACGCCCCAGGGGCGCAAGGATGATCGCACGCTCGGACAGCGCTTCATTGACTGTCACGGAATTTCATCCCTGAGCAGGGGATTGCTGGCGCCCAGGTAGGTCGGGACACCTCGCAACACGCCCTGGAAAGTCTCCAGCGGTTCGCCGATGGTCATGCCGTGGCTGCCGATTTTATATTCGCGGATGGTCGATTCATGGCTGCCTGTGCGTTTCTTGATGATTGAGATGGCCCGGCGTACCTTGCCCAAGGCTTCGAAGTAGCGCAACAGAATAACCGTATCGGCCAGGTAAGTGATGTCCACCGGGGCCTGCATGTCACCGACCAGGCCATGCTGGGCGACCGTCATGAAGGTTGCCGCTCCTTTGCGATTGAGGTACAGCAGCAACTCGTGCATGTGCAGCACCAGGGCATTTTCTTCCGGCATCGCCGCCTGATAGCCATTGATACTGTCGATCACCACGGTCTTTATCTCGCCCTCGTCGACGCAACGGCGCACCCGGTGGGAGAACTCGCCGGGGGAGAGTTCGGCGGCATCCACTTGTTCGATCAGCAAATTGCCGGTGTCTTGCAACACCTTCAAGTCGATACCGATGTTCTTCATGCGGGCAAACAGCAGGCCAAGTTCTTCATCGAAGATGAACAGTGCCGCTTTCTCGCCCCGAGCCACGGCAGAGGCGGCGAAGATCATCGAGATCAGCGACTTGCCGGTACCGGCCGGGCCAAGGATCAGCGTGCTCGAGCCTGTCTCGATACCGCCGCCAAGCAAGGCATCCATTTCGCGAATGCCGCTGGTCAGCTGTTGTCGCAGGTAGTCTCCGCGGTGCTCGGCGGCCACCAGGCGCGGGAATACGTGGACGCCGTCGCCCATGATGGTGAAATCGTGATACCCGCCGCGGTATTTCTGGCCTCGGTATTTGACCACGCGCACGCGTCGGCGCTCGGCGCCATAGTTGGGCGTCAATTCCTCCAGGCGAACCACGCCGTGGGCCACGCTGTGCACAGTCTTGTCCAGGGATTCGGTGGTCAGGTCGTCGAGCAGCAGGACCGTGGCGTCGTAGCGCACGAAATAGTGCTTGATGGCGAGGATCTGCCGACGGTATCGCAGCGAGCTTTGCGCCAGCAGGCGAATCTCGGAGAGGCTGTCGAGCACCACGCGGGTCGGCTTGACGCGTTCGACGACTTCAAAAATCTGTTTGGTGGCTTCACCCAACTCCAGGTCCGAGGAATACAGCAGCGATTGCTGGTGTTCGGCTGTCAGCAGGCTTTCGGGGGGCGTCAATTCGAAGATATGGACATTATCGTCCAGCTCCCAGCCATGGGAGCGCGCACCCTGGCGCAATTCGTGTTCGGTTTCGGACAGGGTGATGTACAACGAGCGCTCACCGGCGCGCGCGCCGGCCAACAAAAAATGCAGGGCAACCGTGGTTTTACCGGTACCCGGTTCTCCCTCAAGCAGAAACACATGGCCGCGGGAGAGTCCGCCATCGAGGATGTCATCAAGACCATCGATCCCTGTGGCGGCTTTTACGCTGATCAACTCGTTGGATGTAGACAAAAAATGCCCTCTCATGACTAGGGGAAACGAGGCAGCAGACCAATGGTGGCGGACTGCCTGTTCTCTTGACCTTAAGCCGCGAGGAGCGTTCAACTTTTTGTAGCGGGAGCGATCTTAAAGACGCCATTGCGAGGGTCGTCAACGATAACGCGGGGCACCTGACACCCTGCGGCGTTCTCGGGTGCATCGCGAGCATGCTCGCTCCTACAAAAGACAAAAACTGCCGAGACGTTGATCCGTGGTCACCACGGACCTGTAGGAGCGAGCATGCTCGCGAGGATCGTCAACGATAACGCGGGTCACCTGACACCCCGCGGCGTTCTCGGGTGCATCGCGAGCATGCTCGCTCCTACAGGAGACAAAACCTGCCGAGACGTTGATCCGTGGTCAGCCACGGACCTGTAGGAGCGAGCATGCTCGCGAGGGTCGTCAACGATAACGCGGGTCACCTGACACCCCGCGGCGTTCTCGGGTGCATCGCGAGCATGCTCGCTCCTACAGAGGACAATTTTTGCCGAGACGTTGA
>Ga0079984_1023748_pt1 | contig 15119 bp, 9 predicted proteins | sample Hof3ISUMetaT_18_FD_73498 | JGI IMG/M metagenome (GOLD analysis project Ga0079984, IMG submission 73498) | Enriched soil aggregate microbial communities from Iowa State university to study microbial drivers of carbon cycling -... | ecosystem: Environmental > Terrestrial > Soil > Agricultural land... | reverse complement strand
AACAGCATTCCAAAGAGCGCGAGCCGGCACCCGGATCCCGCATCTGCCGCCGCCGGACTGCCGAAGCCATCCGGAAGGCTTGCCGGGCAGCGGATCAAAGTCCACATAGCCGACGGGCGAGCGAAATCCAAAGCCAAAAACTCGAATCTGGCATGGTAGCAGCGGAATCGTATACGGTCAAGCCGTATACCCGATGCTGTCCGACGCCCCTAAACGCGGTTCAGCGTATCGACGATGGCCTGGCCGTAGCGTTCGAGCTTGGAGGCCCCAATCCCCGGAATGCCCTCCATGGCCGACAGGGAATCCGGCGCCGTGCGGGCCAGCTCGGCCAGCGTGGCGTCATGGAAGATGACGTAGGCCGGCACACCATGCTCGCGCGCCGCCTCGGTACGCCAGCGGCGCAGCGCCTCCCAGTTGGCCAGCGTATCGGCATCCATGTCCGCGGTGTGGTCGGGGCGGGTGCCACGCGCGGCGCGCTCGCCGGATTTGCCAGGCTTCGTGGCCTGCCGGCGCAGGATGATCTGCCGCCCGCCCTTGAGCACTTCGCGCGCGCCCTCCCCCAGCAGCAGCGCGCCGTGGCCGCCATGGTCGATCACCAGCAAACCCTGGGCGATCAGCTGGCGGAAGACGGTGTGCCATTCATGGACCGAGCGGTCCTTGCCGATGCCGAAGGTCGAGACCTTGTCATGGCCCCACTGCCTGATCTTTTCCGAGGCATTACCGCGCAGCACATCGATCAGGTGGGTGGCGCCGAAATGCAGCCGGCTGGCCTGCGCCGTACGGTAGACGCATGACAGCGCCATCTGCGCCTCTCGCGTGCCGTCCCAGGTAGCTGGCGGCTCCAGGCAGGTATCGCAGTTGCCGCAAGGTTCGCTGGCCTCGTCGAAGTAAGCCAGGATGCGCACGCGCCGGCAGCCCGCCGTCTCGCACAATCCCAGTAGCGCATCGAGCTTCGCCGACGACACGCGTTTGAAGGCGTCGTCGGCTTCGGATTCGTCGATCATGCGCTTCTGCTGCACCACGTCGCCGAGACCGTAGGCCATCCAGGCATTGGCCGGCAGCCCGTCACGACCGGCGCGGCCGGTTTCCTGGTAGTAGCCTTCCATGCTCTTGGGCAGGTCCAGGTGAGCGACGAAGCGTACGTCCGGCTTGTCAATGCCCATGCCAAAGGCAATCGTAGCGACCATCACCACGCCTTCCTCTTCGCGAAAGCGCGACTGGTGACGCTGTCGCGTGGCCGGGTCCATGCCGGCGTGATACGGCAGCGCATTGACGCCATGGCCCTTCAGCCACTCGGCGGTGTCCTCGACCTTCTTGCGCGACAGGCAATAGACGATGCCGCTGTCGTGCGTGCCGTCCCCTGCGGTGTGCTCGGCCTTGATGAAGCCCAGCAACTGCTGCCGGGCATTGTCCTTCTCGACGATCCGGTAGCGGATATTCGGGCGGTCGAAGCTTGAGACGAAGACCCGCGCATCGTCCAGCGCCAGGCGTTCGATGATCTCGTCGCGCGTTACCGCGTCGGCCGTGGCGGTCAGAGCGATACGCGGCACGTGCGGGAAACGCTCATGCAGCACCGACAGCTGGATATATTCGGGCCGGAAATCATGGCCCCACTGCGACACGCAGTGCGCCTCGTCGATTGCGAACAGTCCGACACGCGTGCGTTCAAGCAGATCGAGAAAGCGCGGCGTCATCAGGCGTTCCGGCGCGACGTAGAGCACTTCCAGGCGCCCCGCGAGCAGGTCGCGCTCGAGCGCGGACGCCTCTGACCCGGTCAATGTGGAATTGAGCGCGGAGGCACGCACGCCGGCTTCGGTCAGCGCGGCAACCTGATCCTGCATCAGCGCGATCAGCGGCGATACCACGATACCGACGCCCTGGCCGGCGCGCTGCCGTAGCAGCGCCGGGATCTGGTAGCACAGCGACTTGCCGCCGCCGGTCGGCATCAGGACGAGGCAATCGCCACCCGACGCAACATGATCGATGATTTCGCCCTGGCGTCCCCGGAAGGCGTGGTAGCCGAAGACATCCTTGAGGATCGCCAGTGCTTGCGACATGGACAACGGAATAGCGGTAGCCGGAAAAGCCGTAACCATACACTAAGAACGCGGCGTACCGCCCTTGCAGGACAAACAGTCGGATGTTTCTTACCGCCATGTCAGCACTGCAATACAAGGCTGCCGGCAAGCACCGGCCGTCGGGGCGATATCCCAGACGAAAAAAAGCCCGGCTGGATCAGCCGGGCTTCTGGTCCGCCTTGCGGCGGAGCGCTACTACATGGATCAGGCGTTGTCGCCTTCACCCTCGGTCGCCTGCACCACCGGCGGCGGCTCGATGAAGAGCGACTGCTCTTCTTCGGAGATTGCCTGGGCGCGTTCGCGTTCGGCAGACTCGCGTGCCTTGCGGGCACGGTGGTAGGCCAGGCCGGTACCGGCCGGGATCAGACGGCCCACGATCACGTTTTCCTTCAGACCACGCAGGTCGTCGGTCTTGCCCATGATCGCGGCTTCGGTCAGCACGCGCGTGGTTTCCTGGAACGATGCCGCCGAGATGAAGCTGTCGGTCGACAGCGACGCCTTGGTAATACCCAGCAGCAGGTTCTCGTAGGTCGCCGGACGCTTGCCTTCGGCGATCACCCGATCGTTCTCGTCGAGCAGCTCCGAGCGCTCCACCTGTTCACCCGGGATGAACTTGGTGTCGCCCACGTCGGCCACCTGCACACGGCGCAGCATCTGACGAACAATCACCTCGATGTGCTTGTCGTTGATCTTCACGCCCTGCAGACGGTACACGTCCTGGACTTCGTCCACGATGTAGTGCGCCAGCTCTTCGATGCCCTTCAGGCGCAGGATGTCGTGCGGATCCGCCGGACCTTCCACGATCATTTCGCCCTTGTTCACCACCTGGCCGTCGTGCACCAGCACCTGCTTTTCCTTCGCGATCAGGAACTCGTGGGCATTGCCGTCCAGGTCGGTGATGACCAGGCGCTGCTTGCCCTTGGTGTCCTTGCCGAACGAGGTCGTGCCGGTGACTTCCGCCAGCACGGCGGCGTCCTTCGGCGAACGCGCTTCGAACAGCTCGGCCACACGCGGCAGACCACCGGTAATGTCACGGGTCTTCTGCGATTCGGTCGGGATACGTGCGAGCACTTCACCGACGTGAACCTGCTGGCCGTCCTTCACGGTAATCAGCGCGCCAACCTGGAAACCGATGGTCACGGAGTGGTCCGTGCCCGGGATCTTCACTTCCTGGCCGTTCGCGTCGAGCAGCTTGACCTGCGGGCGAATGCCCTTGGTGGCAGCCGTGCGGCGCTTGGCGTCGATCACCACGAGGGTCGACAGGCCAGTGACTTCGTCCATCTGCTTGGCGACGGTCACGCCTTCCTCGACGTTCTCGAACTTGGTCGTGCCGGTGTATTCCGAGACGATCGGGCGAGTCAACGCGTCCCACGTGGCCAGCTGCGTGCCAGCCTTGATGGCCTGGCCGTCCTGCACCAGCAGCGTGGCGCCGTACGGGATCTTGTGGCGCTCGCGCTCGCGGCCGTGGTCGTCGGTGATCAGCGCTTCGCCCGAACGCGAGATGACGATCAGCTCGCCCTTCGCATTGGTCACATAGCGCATGGTCGCCGTGAAACGCACGGTACCGGTTGCCTTCGCTTCCACACTCGATGCCACTGCCGCACGCGATGCCGCACCACCGATGTGGAACGTACGCATGGTCAGCTGCGTGCCCGGCTCACCGATCGACTGGGCGGCAATCACGCCCACCGCTTCGCCGGAGTTCACCATCACGCCGCGGCCGAGGTCACGGCCATAGCACTTGGCGCACAGGCCGTAGCGCGTATCGCACGACAGCGGCGTGCGCACCTTGACTTCATCCACGCCGATCGCGTCGATCAGGTCGACCAGGTCTTCGTCCAGCAGCGTGCCGGTCTCGATCGCGGTTTCCTGGGTTTCAGGATTCACCACGTCGGCCACGGTCACACGGCCCAGAATACGGTCGCGCAGGGCTTCGATCACTTCACCGCCTTCGACCAGGGCCTTCATGGCCACGCCGTTGGAGGTGCCGCAATCGTCTTCCACCACGACCAGATCCTGCGTCACGTCGACCAGACGACGGGTCAGGTAACCCGAGTTCGCGGTCTTCAGTGCCGTATCGGCCAGACCCTTACGGGCACCGTGGGTCGAGATGAAGTACTGCAGAACGTTCAGGCCTTCACGGAAGTTCGCCGTAATCGGCGTTTCAATGATCGAGCCATCCGGCTTGGCCATCAGGCCACGCATACCGGCCAGCTGGCGGATCTGCGCGGCGGAACCCCGTGCGCCCGAGTCGGCCATCATGTAGATGGAGTTGAACGACTCTTGCTTGACGGTGTTGCCGTTGCGGTCGACCACGTCTTCGTGCTGGAGCTGTTCCATCATCGCCTTGCCCACCTGGTCGCCGGCGGCGCCCCAGATGTCCACGACGTTGTTGTAACGCTCCTGGTCCGTCACCAGACCCGACATGTACTGCTTGTCGTATTCCTTCACCTTGGCCGAAGCCTCGGAGATGATCTTCTCCTTCAGCGGCGGCACCAGCATGTCGTCGATCGCGATCGAGATACCGGCGCGCGTAGCCAGGCGGAAGCCCGACTGCAGCAGCTTGTCGGCGAAGATCACGGTCTCGCGCAGGCCGCACTTGCGGAACGCGGTGTTGATCAGGCGCGAGATTTCCTTCTTCTTCAGCGGCTTGTTCAGCACCGAGAACGGCAGGCCCTTGGGCAGGATCTCCGACAGGATCGAGCGGCCGACCGTGGTGGCCTGCAGCGTGATCTTCGGTGCGAAGCGCGCGTCGCCCTCGGCGTCCTTGTCGACCAGCTCATACTCGGTGATGCGCACGTTCACGCGGGAAGCCAGTTCGACTTCCTTGTTCTCGTAGGCGCGGATCACTTCGCTGATGTCGGCGAAGGTCATGCCCTCGCCCTTGCCGTTGATCTTGTCGCGGGTCGTGTAGTACAGGCCCAGCACCACGTCTTGCGACGGCACGATCGACGGATCGCCGTTGGCCGGGAACAGCACGTTGTTGGAGGCCAGCATCAGCGTGCGGGCTTCCATCTGTGCTTCCAGCGACAGCGGGACGTGAACAGCCATCTGGTCACCGTCGAAGTCAGCGTTGAACGCTGCGCAGACCAGCGGGTGCAGCTGGATGGCCTTGCCTTCGATCAGCACCGGCTCGAACGCCTGAATGCCCAGGCGGTGCAGCGTCGGCGCACGGTTCAGCATCACCGGGTGCTCGCGGATCACCTCTTCGAGGATGTCCCACACCACCGGCGTCTGGCTTTCCACTTCCTTCTTCGCCGCCTTGATCGTGGTGGCGATGCCCATCGTTTCCAGCTTGTGGAAGATGAACGGCTTGAACAGCTCGAGCGCCATCAGCTTGGGCAGGCCGCACTGATGCAGCTTGAGCGTCGGGCCCACCACGATGACCGAACGGCCCGAGTAGTCGACGCGCTTGCCCAGCAGGTTCTGACGGAAACGGCCGCCCTTGCCCTTGATCATTTCGGCCAGGGACTTCAGCGGACGCTTGTTGGCGCCGGTCATCGCCTTGCCGCGACGGCCGTTGTCCAGCAGCGAGTCAACCGCTTCCTGCAGCATGCGCTTTTCGTTGCGCACGATGATCTCGGGCGCCTTCAGCTCCAGCAGGCGCTTCAGGCGGTTGTTACGGTTGATGACGCGGCGATACAGGTCGTTCAGGTCTGAGGTCGCGAAGCGGCCGCCGTCCAGCGGCACCAGCGGGCGCAGCTCGGGCGGCAGCACCGGCAGCACTTCGAGGATCATCCACTCGGGCTTGATGCCCGAACGCTGGAAGGCCTCGAGCACCTTCAGGCGCTTGGCGAACTTCTTGATCTTGGCTTCGGAGCCGGTGGCCTGCAGTTCGGCGCGAATCTGTTCGATCTGCTTCTCGATGTCGATGCCGCGCAGCAGTTCACGGATGCCCTCGGCACCCATCATGGCGACGAACTCGCCCTCGCCGTACTCGTCGCACTTCGCCAGGTAGTCGTCTTCCGACATGATCTGGCTCTTCTTGAGCGGGGTCATGCCGGGTTCGAGCACCACGAATGCCTCGAAGTACAGCACGCGCTCGATGTCGCGCAGCGTCATGTCCAGGACCATGCCCAGGCGCGACGGCAGCGACTTCAGGAACCAGATGTGCGCGGTCGGCGCGGCCAGTTCGATGTGGCCCATGCGCTCGCGGCGCACCTTGGCCAGCGTCACTTCAACGCCGCACTTCTCGCAGATCACGCCACGGTGCTTCAGGCGCTTGTACTTGCCGCACAGGCACTCGTAGTCCTTGATCGGGCCAAAGATCTTGGCGCAGAACAGACCGTCGCGTTCCGGCTTGAACGTACGGTAGTTGATCGTTTCCGGCTTCTTCACTTCGCCATACGACCACGAACGGATCTTGTCCGGCGATGCCAGGCCGATCTTGATCGCGTCGAACTGCTCTTCCTGCTGTACCTGCTTAAAGAGATCGAGCAATGCTTTCATTGCAACTCCTTGTTTCGCCGCTGCACCGGAGTCTGTCCGGTGTAGCGGCATTCAATCCTGTGGGAAATCCTGCGCTGGTGGGCGCTCGCCGTGGCCGGCGCCCGATCGTCTCGATCAATAGCGATCGAGGTCGATGTCGATACCCAGCGAGCGGATTTCCTTCACCAGCACGTTGAACGATTCCGGCATGCCGGCATCGATCGAGTGCTCGCCCTTGACGATGTTTTCGTACACCTTGGTACGGCCGTTCACGTCATCGGACTTGACGGTCAGCATTTCCTGCAGCACGTACGATGCGCCGTAGGCTTCCAGCGCCCACACTTCCATCTCACCGAAACGCTGGCCACCGAACTGCGCCTTACCACCCAGCGGCTGCTGCGTGACGAGCGAGTACGGACCGGTCGAACGCGCGTGCATCTTGTCGTCGACCAGGTGGTGCAGCTTCAGCATGTGCATCACACCCAGCGTGACCGGACGCTCGAACGCTTCACCGGTGCGGCCGTCGAACAGCGTGACCTGCTGCTTGGAAGCGGTCAGGCCTTTCTCCTTCGCGATCTCTTCCGGATAGGCGAGGTCCAGCATGCGGCGGATTTCGTCCTCATGCGCACCGTCGAACACCGGCGTCGCGAATGGCACGCCCTTCTTCAGGTTCTCGGCCAGTTCCAGGACTTCCGAATCCGACAGGCTGTCGAGGTCTTCGACCTTGCCGCTCTCGTTGTAGATCTGCGTGAGCAGCTTGCGCAGTTCGGCTGCCTTGGCTTGCGCCTTCAGCATGTTGCCGATGCGCTCGCCCAGACCGCGCGCGGCCCAGCCCAGGTGGGTCTCGAGAATCTGGCCCACGTTCATCCGCGAAGGCACGCCCAGCGGGTTCAGCACGATGTCGGCGGGAGTACCGTCGGCCATGTAAGGCATGTCTTCGATCGGCGTGATCTTGGACACGACACCCTTGTTGCCGTGACGGCCTGCCATCTTGTCGCCAGGCTGCAGGCGGCGCTTGACGGCCAGGTACACCTTGACCATCTTGATCACGCCCGGCGGCAGTTCGTCGCCCTGCGTGAGCTTCTTGCGCTTCTCTTCGAAGGCCAGGTCGAACTCGTGGCGCTTCTGCTCGATGGCTTCCTTGACGGCTTCCAGCTGGGCAGCAACTTCCTCGTCGGCCGGACGGATGTCGAACCAGTGGTACTTGTCGATTTCCGCCAGGTATTCCTTGGTCAGCTTCGCGCCCTTGGCCAGCTTCTTCGGGCCGCCATTGACGGTCTTGTCGACCAGCAGACGCTCCAGACGCTGGAACGCGTCGCCTTCCACGATACGCAGCTGGTCGTTCAGGTCCAGGCGGTAGCGCTTCAGTTCATCGTCGATGATCGACTGGGCACGCTTGTCGCGGGTCACGCCTTCGCGGGTGAAGACCTGGACGTCGATCACGATGCCGCTCATGCCCGACGGCACGCGCAGCGAGGTGTCCTTCACGTCCGAAGCCTTCTCGCCGAAGATCGCGCGCAGCAGCTTCTCTTCCGGCGTCAGCTGGGTCTCGCCCTTCGGCGTGACCTTGCCCACCAGCACATCGCCGGCTTCGACTTCGGCGCCGATGTAGGTGATACCCGACTCGTCCAGGCGAGCCAGCTGGGCTTCGGCCAGGTTCGAGATGTCGCGCGTGATTTCTTCAGGTCCGAGCTTGGTGTCGCGGGCAACGACCGACAGTTCCTCGATGTGGATCGAGGTGTAGCGGTCTTCGGCCACCACGCGCTCCGAGATCAGGATCGAATCCTCGAAGTTGTAGCCGTTCCAGGGCATGAACGCGACCAGCATGTTCTGGCCGAGCGCGAGCTCGCCCAGGTCAGTCGAGGCGCCATCGGCCACGACGTCGCCGCGGGCCACGTGGTCGCCCACCTTGACCATCGGACGCTGGTTGATGTTCGTGTTCTGGTTCGAACGCGTGTACTTGATCAGGTTGTAGATGTCCACGCCAACTTCACCGGCCACGGCTTCGTCGTCGTTCACGCGGATCACGATACGCATCGCGTCGACGTAGTCGACCACGCCACCGCGCATGGCCTGCACGGCGGTGCCCGAGTCGACCGCAACGGTGCGCTCGATGCCGGTACCGACCAGCGGCTTGTCCGGACGCAGGCAAGGCACGGCCTGACGCTGCATGTTCGCGCCCATCAGTGCGCGGTTCGCGTCATCGTGTTCCAGGAACGGCACCAGCGAGGCAGCGGCCGACACGATCTGCGACGGCGCCACGTCGATGTACTGCACGCGGTCCGGCGTCACCATACGGGTTTCACGCTCGGAACCTTCACGCGCCGACACCAGTTCGTCGGTCAGGTTGCCTTCGGCGTCCACGGTCGCGTTGGCCTGGGCCACCACGTACTTGCCTTCCTCGATCGCCGACAAGTAGTCGACCTGGTCGGTCAGCTTGCTGTTCTCGACCTTGCGGTACGGAGTTTCCAGGAAACCGTACTCGTTCAGGCGGGCGTACAGTGCCAGCGAGTTGATCAGGCCGATGTTCGGACCTTCCGGCGTTTCGATCGGGCACACGCGGCCATAGTGGGTCGGGTGCACGTCGCGGACTTCAAAGCCGGCGCGCTCGCGCGTCAGACCGCCCGGGCCAAGAGCCGAAACACGGCGCTTGTGGGTGATTTCCGACAGCGGATTGGTCTGGTCCATGAACTGCGACAGCTGCGACGAACCGAAGAACTCGCGAATCGCCGACGAAATCGGCTTCGAGTTGATCAGGTCGTGCGGCATCAGGTTCTCGGTCTCGGCCTGGCCCAGACGTTCCTTGACGGCGCGCTCCACGCGCGACAGGCCGGCACGGAACTGGTTCTCCGCGAGTTCGCCGACGCAACGCACGCGGCGGTTGCCCAGGTGGTCGATGTCATCGACCTCGCCCTTGCCGTTGCGCAGATTGACCAGGATCTTGATGGTCTCGAGGATGTCCTCGTCCTGCAGCACCATGCTGCCCTCGCCGGTCGGGCGCGACAGACGGCTGTTGACCTTCATGCGGCCAACGCGCGACAGGTCATACGACTCTTCGCTGTAGAACAGGCGCTGGAACAGCGCTTCCACGGCGTCTTCGGTCGGCGGCTCGCCCGGGCGCATCATGCGGTAGATCGCGATACGCGCAGCGGTCTGGTCGGCGGTCTCGTCCACGCGCAGGGTCTGCGACATGTACGGGCCCTGGTCCAGGTCGTTGGTGTACAGCGTCTGGATCTGCTTGACGCCGGCTTCACGCAGGTTTTCGAGGACGGTCTCGGTCAGCTCGTCGTTGGCGTTGGCAATCACCTCGCCGGTATCCGGGTCGATGATGTTCTTCGCCAGCACGCGGCCCACCAGGTAGTCTTCGGGCACGCTGATCAGCTTGGTGCCAGCCGAATCCAGGTCACGGATATGCTTGGCGTTGATCCGCTTGTCCTTCTCGACCACGACACGGCCGTTCTTGTCGGCGATGTCAAAGCGCGCGACTTCACCGCGCAGGCGCTCGGGCACGAACTCCAGTTGCGCGCCTTCCGACTGCAGCGTGAAGTTGTCGAACACGAAGAAGTGCGCGAGGATCTGCTCCGGCGTCAGGCCGATCGACTTCAGCAGGATCGTCACCGGCATCTTGCGGCGGCGGTCGACGCGGAAGTACAGGATGTCCTTCGGGTCAAACTCGAAGTCCAGCCACGAACCGCGGTAGGGAATGATACGGGCCGAGAACAGCAGCTTGCCCGAGCTGTGGGTCTTGCCCTTGTCGTGCTCGAAGAACACGCCCGGCGAGCGGTGCAGCTGCGACACGATGACACGCTCGGTGCCGTTGATCACAAACGAACCGGTGGAAGTCATGAGCGGAATTTCGCCCATGTAGACTTCCTGCTCCTTCACTTCCTTCACCTTGCCCGGGTTCTCGCGATCGTTGATGATCAGGCGAACCTTGGCGCGCAGGGCCGAGTGGAACGTCAGGCCACGCTGCTGGCATTCCTTGACGTCGAACGGCGGGTTGGACAGGTGATACGAGACAAACTCCATACGGGCAAGCCCGTTATGGGAGGCAATCGGGAAAATCGCGTTGAAAGCGGCCTGCAGGCCTTCGGTCTTGCGACGCGCGGTCGGCGTTTCCGCTTGCAAGAACTGGGTGTAGGATTCAATCTGGGTTGCAAGCAGGAATGGAACCTGATGAACCGTCGCGCGCTTCGCAAAGGATTTGCGAATGCGCTTCTTTTCGGTGAAGCTGTACGCCATGGGATCTCCGAATCATCGCAGGGCAGCTGGACCTGGCCGCGCCTGAGGTGTTCAGCGACTGGGAGGGGATTTGGCGGTTGGCCGCTACCAACCTCTGGCTGACGGTGTCCGCACGCTGCGGGCGGTGTGGTCAATGCATTAGCGCAAAGCCTGCACTCGCCCGGGGGACACCCGACCAAACTTGTCTTCTGCAGTCGGTTCAGAAGACAAACATCAGCAGCAACATGGTAGTTTGCCACTGATGTTTGGCGTCTGCTGAGACATCGGGCTTTTAACCCGCCTCACACACCTTTTACATCACATTCACTCGCCGCGAGTGGCCAATCAAACACACTCGCACAAGCGCAAAAAGGCTGGCGCCGGGAGTTTCCCTTTGCCAGCCCCATTCGCGTGCCGAAAAGGCACGCGAGCGATGCATTACTTGACGTCGACCTTCGCGCCAGCGTCTTCCAGCTTCTTCTTGGCTTCGGCAGCAGCAGCCTTGTCCACGCCTTCCTTGACGGCCTTCGGTGCGCCATCGACCAGGTCCTTGGCTTCCTTCAGGCCCAGGCCGGTGATTTCGCGAACAGCCTTAATCACGCCAACCTTGTTAGCGCCGACTTCGGCCAGGATCACGTTGAACTCGGTCTGCTCTTCAGCAGCGGCAGCACCGCCAGCGCCCGGGGCAGCAGCCACGGCCATAGCAGCGGCGGACACGCCAAACTTTTCTTCGAACGCCTTGACCAGGTCGTTCAGTTCCATCACGGACATCGCGCCAACGGCTTCCAGGATGTCGTCTTTAGTGATTGCCATTTGGATTACTCCTAAATTTGATTCGGTATCGGTATTGCGATCGGTATGCCCGATCTGTACGCAGCCTTAAGCAGCCGGGGCTTCCGCTTCTGCGGGAGCGCCTTCGCTATTCTTGGCAGCCAGGGCGGCCAGCAGACGGGCAAAGCCCGACACCGGTGCCTGCATCACGCCAAGCAGCTGAGCAATCAGTTCGTCGCGGCTCGGGATCGAGGCCAGCGCCTTGACGGCGGCAGCATCGAGCACACGGCCGTCATACGACCCAGCGCGCAGGACCAGCTTGTCGTTGGTCTTGGCAAAGTCGTTGAGAACCTTGGCCGAGGCCACTGCATCTTCGGAAATACCGTAGATCAGCGGACCGGTCATTTGCTCTGCGAGGCCAGCAAACGGCGTACCTTCCACAGCGCGGCGCGCCAGCGTGTTCTTCAGAACGCGCAGGTAGACGCCTTGCTGGCGGGCGGTCGCACGCAGCTTGGTCAGATCGCCAACCGCGATGCCGCGATATTCGGCGACGACGATGGTCTGGGCTTTGGCGACTTGCGCCGAAACCTCAGCAACGACGGCCTTCTTATCTTCAATATTGAGTGGCACGGTTTAGCTCCAAAACGATGCTTGTCTTGCGACGCGCATCAGTCCATACGAACGGCGACCGATTGGCCCGAATCATCCGGGTCTGGCCCGGCTTCATCAATCCCTTCGGGTGCGCCATCTGCGCTGGCGGGCCGGAAGCCGTCGCAGCGGGTTGCCCCGTCGCGTACGTACCGTCCGATTAAGCCCGCGTTCCCTGACTGCAGCAACGCGGACACCAGCGGTCTTTGATAACCAGTGATGCCTGCCGCGGCTTGCGCCTGCGACGGGCATCACTGCCCAAAGCCTTGCTCCATCCCTTGCGGTCCGGAGACAGTTCCTGCCGTCGGCAGGAACCTTCAATTCTTTTGCTGACCGGCGTTATCGGGCTCCGGTCAGCCGAGTGCCGTCAGCTCAGGCCGACAGCGAAGCCTGCTCGACCCGTACGCCAACGCCCATGGTCGACGACACGGCGATCTTGCGCAGGTACACACCCTTGCTCGTAGCCGGCTTGGCCTTGACCAGAGCTTCCAGCAGTGCTGCCAGGTTGCTCTTCAGGGCGGTGTCTTCAAACGAACGACGACCGATGGTGGCGTGGATGATACCGGCCTTGTCGACGCGGAACTGAACCTGACCGGCCTTGGCGTTCTTCACTGCCTGGGCGACGTCCGGGGTCACGGTGCCAACCTTCGGGTTCGGCATCAGGCCGCGCGGGCCCAGGATCTGGCCCAGCGTACCGACGATACGCATCGTGTCCGGCGAAGCGATCACGACGTCGAAGTTCAGGTTGCCGGCCTTGACTTGCTCAGCCAGGTCTTCCATGCCGACGATGTCAGCACCAGCAGCCTTGGCGGCCTCGGCCTTGTCGCCCTGGGCGAACACAGCCACGCGCACCGACTTGCCGGTACCGGCAGGCAGCACCACGGAGCCACGAACAACCTGGTCCGACTTCTTGGCATCGATGCCGAGTTGCACGGCCACATCGATCGATTCGTCGAACTTCGCCGAGGCGCAGCCCTTCACCAGGCCCAGGGCCTCGTCGATCGGGTAGAACTTGGTACGCTCGATCTTTGCCTTGTTGGCAGCGACGCGCTTGGAAACCTTAGCCATTTACAGACCCTCCACGGTGATGCCCATCGAGCGAGCCGAACCGGCGATGGTACGCACGGCGGCGTCCAGATCGGCAGCGGTCAGGTCAGCGTTCTTGGCCTTGGCGATTTCTTCAGCCTGGGCGCGGGTGATCTTGCCAACCTTGTCGGTGTGCGGCTTCGGCGAACCCTTGGTGATGCCGGCGGCCTTCTTGATCAGCACGGTCGCGGGCGGCGACTTCATCACGAAGGTGAAGCTCTTATCGGCGAAGGCGGTAATCACCACCGGCACCGGCAGACCGGGTTCCATACCCTGGGTCTGGGCGTTGAACGCCTTGCAGAACTCCATGATGTTCAGACCACGCTGACCCAGTGCGGGACCAACGGGCGGGGAGGGATTTGCCTTACCAGCCGGAATTTGCAGCTTGATAAAGCCAATAATCTTCTTGGCCATTTCTACTCCAATCCAGATCACTCCGTTTCACGGAGATGATCCTGTTGAGTCGTAACGCGCTGTCGCCGCACTATCGCGCGGCCTCACGCTCCTCTTGGCTCAGCCGTTTGGCTGCGCCTTTGCCGGTTGCTCGCCTTGCAGCAGGCAACAGGCAAATTCCTTACACCTTCTCGACCTGGCCGAACTCCAGCTCGACCGGCGTGGCACGTCCGAAGATCGTGACCGAGACGCGCAAGCGCGATTTCTCGTAGTTCACTTCTTCCACGTTGCCGTTGAAGTCGGTGAACGGGCCGTCCTTGACGCGGACCATTTCGCCAACTTCGAACAGCGTCTTGGGACGCGGCTTCTCGACCCCTTCCTGCATCTGGGTCATGATCTTGTCGACTTCGCGCTGCGAGATCGGGCTCGGGCGGTTGCGGGCACCGCCCACAAAACCGGTCACCTTGCTGGTGTTCTTCACCAGGTGCCAGGTTTCGTCCGTCATTTCCATCTCGACCAGGACGTAGCCGGGGAAGAAACGACGCTCGGTGACCGACTTATGGCCACCCTTGATTTCCACGACTTCTTCCGAAGGCACCAGGATGCGGCCAAACTTGTCCTGCATCTCGGCGCGCTCGATGCGTTCCTGCAGCGCGCGCTGCACGCTCTTCTCCATACCGGAGTATGCGTGCACGACATACCAGCGCTTCTTCGACGAAGGCGATTCCGCGGCGGTGGTTTCCTGCTGGACGTTATCCGTCATGCGCTACCTCTTATTTCCAGCCCAGTACGAGCGAAAAGATGACCCACTCGATGAGCTTGTCTGCCGACCACAGGAACAAGGCCATGACAACGACGAAGGCAAACACCAGGCCTGTCATTTGCCCTGCTTCCTTGCGCGTCGGCCAGACGACCTTGCGAACTTCCCGGTACGATTCCTTGGCGAAACCGATGAAATCCTTACCCGGCACCGACACCAGCGCCACGACAACGCCCAGCGCGATGCCCGCGAACAGCGCGGCGCCACGCACATAAGACGGTTGCTGTGCCAGTGCATAGAAACCGATGACGCCGGCAACCACAAGCAGGACCGCGACGCCAAGCAACCACTTGCCGCTATTGGCGTTTACGGTTTCGACATTGGGATTGGCCATGTTTCGCAAACGAGACTAAGCCGCGTCACGAATGATTTTCGCGACGCGGCTGATTGATTTGGCAGGGGCAGAGGGAATCGAACCCCCAACCTTCGGTTTTGGAGACCGACGCTCTGCCAGTTGAGCTATACCCCTAAAACTTCTGTGGAGTCAGCGACGAAGCCAACCCCTCTGGCAACGAGCACGACCGGTTGGTGTCGCGCTCGCCTGATACTGCGTGCTTAGTCGAGGATCTTTGCCACGACGCCGGCGCCGACGGTACGGCCGCCTTCGCGGATTGCGAAGCGCAGGCCTTCTTCCATGGCGATCGGGGCGATCAGCTTGACGGTGATCGACACGT
>Ga0079984_1013888_pt1 | contig 16977 bp, 24 predicted proteins | sample Hof3ISUMetaT_18_FD_73498 | JGI IMG/M metagenome (GOLD analysis project Ga0079984, IMG submission 73498) | Enriched soil aggregate microbial communities from Iowa State university to study microbial drivers of carbon cycling -... | ecosystem: Environmental > Terrestrial > Soil > Agricultural land... | reverse complement strand
TTCCCACGCGGAGCATGGGAACGATCAGCTTTCAGACCTTGCGCCAAACCCCTTTCCCGCTCAACCGCTCCCGATCATGGGCGGTGGTGAAGTCCTGCTGCGGCCCTTTCGGCACGATCGCCGTCGGATTGATGGTCTTGTGGCTGGCGTAGTAGTGACGCTTGATATGGGTGAAATCCACCGTCTCGGCAATCCCTGGCCACTGGTAAATCTCCCGCAGCCAATTCGACAGGTTCGGATAATCGGCAATGCGTCGCAGGTTGCACTTGAAGTGGCCGTAATAGACCGCGTCGAATCGAATCAGCGTCGTGAACAGGCGGATGTCCGCTTCAGTCAGGTACTCCCCGGTCAGGTAGCGATTGGCACTTAACAGCTGCTCCAGGCGATCCAGTTCTGTGAACAGTTCATCGAAGGCCTCCTCATAGGCGGTTTGCGAGGTAGCAAACCCGGCGCGGTATACGCCGTTGTTCACGGCCGGATAGATTCGCTCGTTCAGCGCGTCGATCTCGCCGCGCAAGGGGGGCGGATAGAAATCCAGGTCGTTGCCGGTCAGCTCATCGAAGGCGCCATTGAACATGCGGATGATTTCCGCCGATTCATTGTTGACGATGCGCTTGAGCTGTTTGTCCCAGAGCACCGGCACCGTGACGCGGCCGGTGTAGTCGGCGGTGTCGGCGGTGTAGCGCTGGTGCATGAATTCAAAATGATCGAGCTTGTCGCCGGTGGAGCCGTGGGACTTGTCGAACGTCCAGCCGTTCTCCAGCATCAGATAGCTGACCACCGAGACGTCGATGAGGCTTTCCAGGCCCTTGAGTTTGCGCAGGATCAGCGTGCGATGGGCCCAAGGGCAGGCGAGGGACACGTAGAGGTGATAGCGACCCGGCTCGGCAGCAAAACCACCGACACCACTGGAGCCCGGTTGGCCGTCAGCGGTGACCCAGTTGCGACGCTGCGCCTGTTCGCGCTGGAACGTGCCGTCCTTGCTTTCGTACCACTTGTCCTGCCAGCGACCTTCTACTAACAAACCCATGTCCATGACTCCTCGACCGATAAGCGTTGGAGAGGAGTCTATGCCGATAGGTTCGATAAAAAAGCGCAAAGCTTAGTGGGTTATAATCGATTAAATCGATTTGTCCCGGGCATCCCAATACTGCTGGGCGGTCTCGAAGGCTTGCTCGCGGCTCTGGCCGAGGCCGCGCAACGCCAGGGCCATGGTCGAGATCAGGGCCATTTGCGGATAGCTGTCCACCACCTCGCCGCGCCATACCGCCTTGAGATGCGCAGGGTCCAGGCTGGCGGGTTTGACGTGGCGCTGGCTCGACAATTGCGGCCACTCCTCATCCCAGCTCTCGCCACCGGTGGTGCCGTACAGGTGGCTGTCGGCGTCGGGGTTGATCTCGATCTCGCCGCCATCGCCCTTGATCACGATCGCGGTGTCGCCGAGCAAGCCGCTGGCATCGCGATGCACTGCCTGGTAGCCGGGGTGGAAGATGCTTTGCAGGCCGCAACGGGCGCCCAGCGGGTTGAGAATGCGCGCCAGGGAGTGGATCGGCGAGCGCAGGCCGAGGGTATTGCGCAGGTCAATCATGCGTTGCAGTTGCGGCGCCCAGTCGACCAATGGCATGAAAGCCAGGCCGCCGTTATCCAGCGCCGCGCCCACCTGCTGCCAGTCACGGCACAACGGGATGTTCAGCTCGTCCAGCAGTTGTTCGCTGTAGAGCCGGCCAGCGGTGTGCGCGCCGCCGCCATGCATGAAAACCCGCACGCCGTTCTGCGCCAGGCATTTGGCCGCCAGCAGGTACCACGGCAGATGACGTTTCTTGCCGGCATAGGTCGGCCAGTCGAGGTCGACCGCCAGGGCTGGGGCTTGCAAGCGCTCGCGCAAGGCCTCGGTGAAACCGGCCATTTCCTGCGCGCTTTCCTCCTTGTGGCGCAACAGCATCAGGAAGGCGCCGAGCTGGGTGTCTTCGACCTGATCGTCGAGCACCATGCCCATGGCGGCGCGGGCTTCCTCACGGGTCAGGTCGCGGGCGCCACGCTTGCCTTTGCCGAGGATGCGTACGAACTGGGCGAACGGGTGCTCGGCAGGCGTTTGGAGGGTCAACGCTGGGTAGTCGGTCATAGGCAATTCGTCGGTTTGGGCAGGCCCGCCAGTTTCGCGGCGAGTTTGGCAGGGGTGCCTTTGAACAGACGGTTCAGATGCAGGCTGTTGCCTTTGTCCGGACCGAGTTTCAATGCGGTGTACTTGATCAGCGGCCGGGTGGCCGGCGACAGCTGGAATTCGGTGTAGAAGCTGCGCAACAGTTCGAGGATTTCCCAATGTTCGGGGCTCAACTCGATGTCTTCGGCGGCGGCCAGGGCACTGGCGACGTCGGCCGACCAGTCACTGAGTTCGACCAGAAAACCGTCCTTGTCCAGCTCGATGGCGCGTGCGCCGACCGTCAATACATTCATAACCAGCTGTTGACCTTGTCGTGGTGGATCGACAGTTCGACGAAGGCCGGATAATCGACAGCCGTTGCCCAGCCGGGTACATCGATCGCCCGGGCCTGGGCATCTTCGGCCAGAACGTAGAGCGTCAGGCCGCGGGCATTCAGCGCCGTGAAGGGGGCGCTGCCCGGCAGCAGGGCATAGGCCGCGTCACCGCACAGCAGCAGCGCGTCATTGGCGCCGACCACCCGCAGGCAACTGTTCAGGCGGTCGTCGCCGAACGGGGAATGAGACAACACATGCAAAGTCGACATCAGAGGGTGATCACCTGGTCGTAACGGTCAATGAGTGCAGTGATTTCGTGGGCCGCCAACACTTGGGCTTCCTCCAGCGCCAGGGCGCCAGGGGCCAGGCCCCGTTCGGCAGCACTGTCGGCACAGACAAACAACTCTTCGACGCCAAACATCGGCAAGGCTTGCAGGTTGGCGCTCAGGTCCTTCTGTTGCAGGGCCTTGGCCTGCTGATGCGTGGCGAGCTGGAACACGCCGTCGTCGAGGAACAGCAGGCCGATCGGCAGATCGAAGGCGCCGCCCGCCAGGACGATGTCCAGGGCTTCCCGCGCCTCGGGACCGGACCATGGCGATTGGCGGCTGATGACCAGCAAGGATTTAGCCATCTCACGCACCTCCGAAGCAGATCAGGCGGTCTGCATCTTGCACCGCGTCATGCAACTGGCCGAGCCCGGACAATTCCCACGGTGCGCCGACGGCGACAGCCTCGCGCTGATAGCGCCTGGCTTCCTCCTCGTTCAACACGCCACGGCGCAAGGCGGCGGCGATGCACACCACGCCATCGAGTTGGTTTTCGCTGACGAAGGCGCTCCATTGCCGGGGCAGATCGAGCTCGTCCTGGGGTGTGACCACGCTGGCGGACGCGTTGTACACGCCATCCTGGTAGAAAAACAGCCGGACAATCTCATGCCCGCCGGCCAACGCGGCCTGGGCGAACAGCAAGGCGCGGCGCGAAGAGGGCGCATGGGCGGCGGAAAATACGGCGATGGCGAACTTCATGGCGGACTCGATCAACGAAACTGCGGCCATGATAAAGCTTTATCGGCGTTGGGGCTAAATCGATGTCGCCTGTGCGGGCCCCTTCGCGAGCAGCAAAGAAATCAGCGCGGCATGTAGCCCAACTGCCAACGCCGCGGGATCTTCAGTGACAGCACTCCCAGCGCAGCCGCCAGCAGGCCGCTGGCAAACAGCGCCTTGAGCCCGAAATGCTGTTCCAGCACGGCACCGAGTACCGCGCCGGCGAACATGCCGGTCCAGGGGATCAGTTGCACGCGCCAGCCGTTGCGGCGCTCGCCGAGCATCCAGCGACCCAGACCGCGGCCAAAGCGGGACAGGGCGCCGGTGACATAGGTCAGGCCCACGGGCAGGCCGTTGACCTCTTCCACGGCGGCATTGAGCATGCCCATGGCGATGATCGCCGCCAGCAGGGCGGGCAATTGCGTGTCGTACGGCCAGGCCGCGGCGACGCATAACAGCGTGGCGATGCCCAGCAACAAGGGCAGGGCACGACGCCGGCCCAGGCGGCTGACGATAATGCCCAGTGCGTTGCCGACGATAAAGGTGGCGATGAGGATCACCAGGCGCAGGGTCAACCCCAGGTCGCCGGCGCTGATGGCGACGGCCATCCGGGTGGTGTTGCCGCTCATGAACGAAACGAAATCGCCGCTGGCCATGAAGCCGATGGCGTCGGTCATGCCGGCCAGCACCGAGAGCATGGCCACCAGGCTCAGGCCGATGCGCCCGCGCCATTTCTGCGTGTGCAGGTGTCCGGGGCTGGCGTGGGTCCTGGAAGCGGAAGGCAACATGGGCGATGAGGTCCTCGAGCGGTGGTCAGGGGTTTATCCCATACAGGTCGCAATACTCCAGCCAGTCCATGCCGGCCATTTGCGCAACTTCCCGGTGCACTTCCAGACGCTTGGCCTGATAGTCCTCAGGAGTGGCGGCGGTCAATTGCAGTGTCAGCTCCCAGGCAAACAACCCGAGGCGCTCGGCTTCGGCTTCAAAGGCCTCGTGCAAACGCTCATCGCGAAACTGCGCGAGGGTCTCGCCCTTGGCCTGGGCCAGAAGCGGGTTGAGATGGTCGAGCTCGTCGCGCAGTTCGGGACGTTGGTCGAGAAACTTTTCCAGCGCCTGTTCGTGTGGTTGCTCGGGTGCCGCCATGGTCACTCCTTGATTACGAATGACGAAGACTGCTTCTTACCGGCCTTGGCCGCTGCTGCCAGACACTCCAGGGCGAACTGTTCGGTATAGGTCATCTGGATCGGCGTGGTTTCACCCTTGACGGTTCTTTCTCCGTCGAGGATGTAGCGAATCCGCTTGTCGGTGACGCCGATTCGCTTGGCGATCCAGGACGGTGTCTGACCGATCTGGCTGATCAGCTTGTCGGCATATTCCGTGGTGGGTTTGTAAAACTCGGCGTTGGGTGTCATGGGGCTTCCAGTCAAAGATGCAAAACAGCGCTATTGGCGTGACAGGGTGCGCGAATCGTCACGCGGTGTCGCGGTTTAAATCAAGTAAAGCAGAACGATACGCTGTGCCACGATGATACAGTCCGCTTTTTCCTGATGAGTGAATGCAATGCGAATTCTGATGGTGGCGCTGGCCGCTACCTTGCTGGCGGGATGCGCGGGCTCGGCGATGAACGATGCGCGTGCCAAGGCCCCTTACAAGACCCTGAACTCGGACAAGCCGGCCAAGGACGTCGCCCAGTGCGTGCAGTTTTCCTGGCAGGACGAAGCGGTGTTCGGCGTTGATGCTGCGGCGTACCTGGAGCCGGGAGCAAAGGGGAGCACCACCGTCTACACCCGCTCGGCCGAGTCGTTCGTCGACGTGACCACCGATGCCTCGGGCACGGTATTGAGTTACTACGCTCAGCAAGACGACTTTGTCGCCAAGCGCCGCTTGGCGGCACTGGCCACCTGCCTCTAAGCTGACGCGGCACCCCCTCTGTAGGAGCGAGCATGCTCGCGATGGACGTTAACGATAACGCGCGGAGCCAGATACCCAGCGGCGCCGGGAAGTCCATCGCGAGCATGCGCGCTCCTACAGGGGGGCTTGGATAATCAGTAGTCCAGGCGTTTCTGGAAGAAGAAGTGCTTGTACCCCGGCGGGTAGTCGGCGATGTGGCCGATTTCGCTGTAGCCGCATTTGCGATAGAACTCCGGTGCCTGGAATTCAAAGGTATCGAGCCACATGCCGACGCATTTTTTCTCCCGCGCCAGGTCTTCGGCCATCTGCATCAGCCGGGTGCCCATGCCTTGTCCCCGGGCCTGTTCCGGTACCGACAGCAGGTCGATGAACATCCACTGGTAAAACAACCGGGCATACAGGCCGCCGAGGATCGCATCGTTTTCGTCGCGTACCAGCAGAGCAATCTGCTCGGGTACGGCACCGTCGGCCTTTGAGGCATTGTAGGCGCGCAGCGGCAGCAGGATGGCCTGGCGCTGTTCTTCCGTGGGGGCGGGCGAGAATTCTATTCTCAGGTTCATGGCGATGTCCTTATGGCAGTGAATCGGCAGCCTATCGTGGTTGCTGCCATCGTTCCATCAGCCTCGATCATTGGAACCGTGACCCTCGCGCAGCTGTCACTTAATTTGACGCGCCATTCCAGAGTGCGACCCGATGAGGACATTGCGTGAATATTTTCGAAGCCTTGCGCGAAAGCCACGAGCGCCAGCGTACCTACGCCAAAGCCCTGATCCGTACCAGCGGCGATACCCCTGAAAGGGTCGAGGCGTACAAGCAGCTCAAGTCAGAACTGCAGGCTCACGAAACCGCTGAAGAGCGGCATTTCTACATCCCGTTGATGGCATTCGACAATGGCGTCGACCTTAGCCGCCATGCGATCTCCGAGCATCACGAAATGGATGAAATGATGGAGGAACTGGACGGGACCGAGATGTCCAGCCCGGCCTGGCTGGCGACGGCGAAGAAATTGTCCGAGAAGGTCCATCACCACCTTGAAGAAGAGGAGCAGAAGTTCTTTCAGATGGCCGGCAAGTTGCTGGACGACAAACAGAAAGAGTCGCTGGCGACGCAGTATCAAAAGGAATACAAGGCGCAGCTTTCTTGAGGAAATGCGTCGCTGTTTCCCTGTAGGAGCGAGCATGCTCCGGGCGGCGTTCCGACGAAAAACCCGAGCACACCGCGGGCATCCAGGCAGCCCGCGTTATCGTTGACCTCCATCGCGAGCATGCTCGCTCCTACAGGAGTTAGAAGCCCGGCAAACGCGCGGTTTCGGGCCATTGGCCGCCTTCCAGCGTGAGCAACTTCTGCTTCGCCTCCAGCCCTCCGGCAAACCCGGTCAATTTCCCCGACGCGCCAATCACCCGATGACAGGGCGCGATGATCGAAATCGGGTTCTTGCCATTCGCCGCACCCACCGCCCGCACCGCGCTCGGATTGCCGATCTGCTCGGCAATCTGGCTGTAGCTGCGGGTCTGGCCGAAGGGAATGGTCAGCAAGGCCATCCAGACCTTCTTCTGAAAGTCCGTCCCGGCAAATTCAAGGTCAAGCTCGAAAGACCGGCGTGTGCCGGCAAAGTACTCGCGCAGCTGCTGCGCGGCGCACAGCAGGACCGGATTGTCCGGTGCCTGGTTCATCGGGCCGAGGCGCACCCGGCCCGGTTTGTCATTTTCCCAGAGGATGGCCGCAAGGCGCGAGCCGTTCGCCACCAGCTTCAACTCGCCAACGGGTGTCGCGAGGGTGATGCAGCTGTACGTCATGCCGCCGCCCGGTCCAATTGTTGAACAAGCGTTAAGGATACTGCTTCAGCGGGGAGGCGCAATACGCAATCGCGACCATACTTGCCTACGGCTTTTGAAGCGTTTCCCCTGCTTGATAACAAGAAGAGACCGACTCATGAAGTACGAACCTTTTGCCAAAACGCTGATTGCGACCTCATTAGCGCTCAGTTGCCTGATGGCCCATGCGGCCTCCGTCGCCCCGGTCGCGGCCGAAAACGGCATGGTGGTCACTGCCCAGCATCTGGCCAGCCATGTGGGCGTGGATGTGTTGAAGAACGGTGGCAACGCGGTCGACGCCGCTGTGGCGGTGGGGTATGCCCTGGCGGTGGTGTATCCGGCCGCGGGTAACCTGGGCGGCGGTGGTTTCATGACCATCCAGCTGGCCGACGGGCGCAAGACCTTCCTCGATTTCCGTGAAAAGGCCCCGCTGGCCGCCACCGCCGACATGTACCTGGACAAGGCTGGCAATGTCGTCCCCGACCTCAGCACCCGCGGCCACCTGGCCGTCGGCGTGCCGGGCACCGTGTCCGGTATGGAACTGGCACTCTCCAAATACGGCACCAAACCGCGCAAGGAAGTGATCGCCCCGGCGATCAAGCTCGCCGAGGACGGTTTCGTGCTGGAACAGGGCGACGTCGAGTTGCTGGAGTACGCCACCGATGTGTTCAAGAAAGACATCAAGGATTCCGGCGCGATCTTCCTGAGCAATGGCGAGCCGATGCAGGTCGGGCAGAAACTGGTGCAGAAGGACCTCGGCAAGACCCTGCGGGAAATCTCCGAGAAGGGCGCCGACGGTTTCTACAAAGGCTGGGTGGCTGACGCCATCGTCACCTCCAGCCAGGCCAACAAGGGCATCATCACCCAGGCCGACCTCGACAAGTACAAGACCCGCGAGCTGGCGCCCATCGAGTGCGATTACCGCGGCTACCATGTGGTCTCGGCACCGCCACCGAGTTCCGGTGGTGTCGTGATCTGCCAGATCTTGAACATCCTCGAAGGCTATCCGATGAAGGATCTGGGCTACCATTCGGCCCAGGGCATGCACTACCAGATCGAAGCGATGCGCCACGCCTACGTGGACCGCAATAGCTACCTGGGCGACCCGGATTTCGTGAAAAACCCGATCGCTCACCTGCTCGACAAGAACTACGCGACCAAGCTGCGCGAAGCCATCCAGCCGCAAAAGGCCGGTGTGTCCCGCGATCTCAAACCCGGCGTGGCGCCCCACGAGGGCAGCAACACCACCCACTACTCCATCGTCGACAAATGGGGCAACGCGGTGTCGGTGACCTACACCCTCAACGACTGGTTCGGTGCCGGGGTCATGGCCAGCAAGACCGGGGTCATCCTCAACGACGAAATGGACGACTTCACCTCGAAAATCGGCGTGCCGAACATGTACGGCCTGGTGCAGGGCGAAGCCAACGCCATTGCGCCCGGCAAGGCGCCGCTGTCGTCCATGAGTCCGACCATCGTCACCAAGGACGGCAAAGTGGTGATGGTGGTCGGCACCCCCGGCGGCAGCCGTATCATCACCGCAACCCTGCTGACCATGCTCAACGTGATCGACTACGGCATGAACATCCAGGAAGCGGTCGACGCGCCGCGTTTCCACCAGCAATGGCTGCCGGAGGAAACCAACCTGGAGACCTTCACCACAAGTCCCGACACGGTGAAGATCCTCGAAAGCTGGGGCCACAAGTTCGCCGGTCCGCAGGACGCCAACCACCTGGCGGCGATCCTGGTGGGCGCCCCCTCGCTGGAGGGCAAGCCGGTGGGCAAGAACCGTTTCTACGGGGCCAACGATCCACGGCGTAATACCGGGCTGTCGCTGGGGTACTGACGATTATGTTTGAATAGGGGGCGCACGCGTCCCCTGATTTTTCAACTCATCAAGGAAGGTACCATGACCACCGCACTGTTAATCATCGACGTTCAGCAGGCGCTGTGCTCAGGCGAGTACGAGTGCTTCGAGATCAAACGGGTCATCGAAACGATCAATGGCCTCAGTGCCCGGGCGAGAACAGCCGGCGTTGCGGTGGTGCTGATCCAGCATGAAGAAGAGGGCGACCTCTTGAAGCGCGGAGCGCCTGGCTGGCAATTGGCCGAAGGGCTGCATACTTCTCCCGACGATCATCGCATACATAAAACCACCGGCGATTCGTTCTATCAGACCCACTTGCAGAAACTGGTGCCGGTGCAAGACTACGAGCGACTGGTCATCTGTGGTCTGCAAACCGATTACTGCGTGAATGCAACCCTGCGTCAGGCGCATCAACTGGGCTACGACGTGGTGCTGGCCGCCGACGCGCATTCCACCGTCGACAATGGCAATACCAGGGCCGAAGACATCATCGCCGAACACAACAAGGATTGGGCCGACCTGAGCAGTTCGGTGGCGCGGATCGATGTTATCCCGGCCAGTGAGATCCATTTCTGAATCCACCAACGCCCCCTGTAGGAGCGAGCATGCTCGCGATGAACCAGAGAGCGCCACGGGGTGTCAGGTTTCCAGCGTTATCGTTAACGTCCATCGCGAGCATGCTCGCTCCTACAAAGGTGCGCCGAAGATATCGATCAGCTCGTTCAGAAACGCACTGACCAGCTCCCGCTGCCGCGCCGAATGCCGCACCGCCGCATGAAAGCCGACCTCGTAGCGCAGCAACTGCGGATTGAGTGGGTGCAGCTGTCCGAGCTGTTCATGCCGGGCCGCATAATGCTGCGGCAGGAAGCCCAGGTGTTGGCCGGACAGGATCAGCAGGGCGGCCCCGTCCATGCTGTCGGTGAGCACGGTCAAGCGTTCGAGCGAAGTGGGTGCCGGCATCTCCGGCAAGGGGTGGCTCGGCCAGACCCAGTCATGCTGGCTGACATCCTCGCGCGTCAGTGCACCCACTTGCCCGAACAGCGGGTGTGATGGTGCGCAGTAGGCGATCTGGGTTTCCTGGAACAACGGGAAGTAGTCGATATTGGGCAAGCGATGCCAGAAATAACCGATCGCCAGATCGATATGGCCGTTGATGATTTTTTCTTCCAGCAGCGATGACGACAGTTCGGTGAAGTGAAAGTACAGCCCCTCGTGCCGACCCCGCAGACGGGCGATGGCCAAACCGATTTTCTTGTTCGCCACCGGGTCGATCTGCCCCAGCAGGCCGACGTTGATGTTGCCCGAGACTTTGCGGTTGATGTGCTGCACCTCAACCCTGAAACCCTCGGCTGCGGCCAGCAGCCGCCGCGCCGCCTCGACGAACTGGGCGCCCTTGGGTGTCACGGAAAATCCGCCGCGACCGCGTTCGCACAGGCGAAAACCCACCCGCGCCTCCAGCGTCGCCAACTGCGCGCTGATGGTCGGTTGCGTGGTATTGAGGGCAGTTTGCGCCGCCGAGATCCCGCCGGCCTCGACCACCGTGAGAAATACCCGGATCAGGCGCAGATCCAACTCCGTTACAGTTCCCAGCATGGGGGCTCCCGAGACTCGATTACATTGACGCCGATCTATGTGAACAGTGCGCCTTGGATATTTTATCGCTGCGGCCAACGCCATACATTGCAGGGAAACCAGGGTCGTCGGCAGCTTTTTCTGGAGTTTCACCAGATCTGGACGTCGAATCGACCACTGCGCTCAAAATAAAAACAATCTACTGCATAGGAATCATCGTATGTCAGGGTCCCCAGTTTCCGCGCACGCCGCCGAGGCGAATAGCGGGTTGGCCATCGAAGGCCACTCGATCGATTACATCCCGGAAAACGAGCGCCATGCCAAACTCAGCAGCCAGGGGCCGTTCTGGTTTCTCGGCAACTTCCACTTCTTCACCCTCTCCATCGGCTTCGTCGGCCCCAGCCTGGGCTTGTCGGCCCTGTGGACCCTATTGGCCGGTGCGCTGGGCATCATGTTCGGCACGATTTTCATGGCTTTCCACGGCTCGCAAGGGCCGGAAATGGGCCTGCCGCAGATGATCCAGTCCCGGGCCCAGTTCGGCTATCGCGGAGTGATCCTGGCGTTGATGGCGACGATGTTTGTGTTCGTCGGCTTCAACGTGGTGAACATCTCGCTGATCATGAACGGGCTCAAGCATGTCTTTGGCGTCGACCCGACCATCGTCGCCGTGACCGTGGTGCTGATCGGCGCGCTGCTGTCGATCTATGGCCACGACCTGATGCACAAAGCCTTCAAGTGGGCATTGCTGGCGACGCTGCCGTTGTATGCCCTGGTCACCATCGCCCTGATGTTCGGCGCGGGCACCGAAGGCGTCACGCCGGCCACCAACCTGGGCTTCAACTGGATCGCCTTTGCCACCCTGTTTGCCATTGGCGCCAGCTACAACATCTCCTACGCGCCCTATGTTTCCGACTATTCGCGCTACCTGCCGAAAAACACCAGCCGGCCGAAACTGATCGCGGCGGTGTTCATCGGCGCGTCGTTGTCGGGCAGCTGGATGATCGGCCTCGGTGCCTGGCTCGCCCAGGAACTGAAAGCGGTGGATGCGCTAGTGGCATTGAACCAGGTAGGTTCCTCGATGATTCCCGGGCTGGGCAATCTGTTGGTGGTGGTGTCGGTGGCGGGCTTCCTGCCGATCATTGCGCTGAACACCTACAGCGCCATGCTGACGCTGCTGACCGGCGTCGATTCGATCAGCAAGATCACCCCCACACCCCGCGCCCGTGTGCTGTCGATCAGTGCCATCAGCGTCATCCTGCTGACCTGCGTGCTGTCGATCAAGGGTGACGGCATCGCGCTGCTCAACACCTTCCTCGTGTTGCTGTTGTACTTCCTCGTGCCTTGGACCGCCGTCAACCTGGTGGACTACTTCTTCGTGCGCAAAGGCCGCTACGCGATCCCGCATTTCTTCACGCCGAAGGGCATCTATGGCGCCTGGCAATTTCGCGGCATCGTTGCCTACCTGGTCGGCTTTGCCGCCATGGTGCCGTTCTTCTACATCTATGACGCGGCGGCTGGCAAGGAAGTGTTCGTTGGTCCGCTGGCGCGCCTGCTGGAGGGCGTCGACATTGCCTGGCTGGTGGGGCTGGTGGTGTCGGGCCTGACGTATTTCATTCTCAGCCGTTCGCTGGACCTGGCCGCCGAACGCCGGGTCATCGACTCGATCACCGAGCACGACATTGTCGCCATGGCCCATTCCCCAGCGGAGACAGTGCGTTGAACACAGCAAAAAATACCCTGGTCGCCTGCTGCCAATTGGCAGCGAAAATCGGCGACCTTGCCTACAACCGCAACCTGACCGAGCGTGCGATACGTTCGGCGGCCTTGCAGGGTGCACAGGTCGTGGTGTTGCCGGAGCTGGTGCAGAGCGGCTACCTGTTTGCCGACCGCGCAGAAGCGCTGGCGCTGGCGGAAACCGTCGAGGGGCCGACCTTGCGCCTGTGGCAGGCACTGGCGGTGTAATTGAACGTCGTCATCGTCGGTGGATTCTGCGAGCGCCTGGCAGGGGATGAACTGGCCAACAGCGCGGCGCTGATCGATGCCCGGGGCGTGCGCGCGGTGTACCGCAAGGCCCACCTGTGGGATGCGGAAAAGACCATCTTCCGCGCCGGGGATGCGGCGCCGCCAGTGATCGAAACCGTCCACGGGCGTATCGGCATGTTGATCTGCTACGACCTGGAGTTCCCCGAGTGGGTGCGCCTGCCCGCGCTGGCTGGTGCCGACCTGTTGTGTGCGCCGGTCAACTGGCCCGACGGCCCACGACCGCAGACCGAGCGCCCGGCGGAAGTCTTGCGGGTCCAGGCCAACGCCTCGGTCAACCGCATGTTCATCGCCGCCTGTGACCGCCATGGCTTCGAGCGCGGGGTGAGTTGGGTGCAAGGTTCGGTGATCGTCGACGCCGACGGTTTTCCGTTGGCCGGGCCGGCGGAGCAGGGTGGCGAACAGATTCTGCTGGCCACCCTGAACCTGGTCGAGGCGCGTAACAAGCGCATCAGTGAGCGCAACGACCTGCACCGGGACCGGCGGCCGTCGTTGTATGGCCTGAGCAGTGAGGTGCAATGAAAACCCGTCATCGTTCCGCAAGCTCGTTCAAGAGCTTGATCTACAGGTGTTGCGCCGGTTGCCGAAAACCAGGAATCTGAATAAGATACATCCGCAATAACTTGCGCAGGAGCCGGCTGCCCGTGCTCCTGCCACCGTCGTTTCTTCGAACCCACACACAACACTCTACCTTCAGCAGGGTGCAAGCCTTTGATGGATGTTCTCGCACCGATCGAACACTTCCTGTACAGGTGGGTGATTGAGCCACTCAGCGATCGGTTCCTCGGGCTCTTCGACCTGAATGGTCGTCTCGGTGTGGCCTTTCTTTTTACCTCCTACGCGGTGGCTTACGGCGTGTTCCGCTGGCGCAGGTCCCGCAGGCTCACCGACGCGCCCACTTTCTGGCAGTTCATCGGCGGCAACCGCGTGCATTTGCATCCCTCGGCGCTGCTCGATTATCGCTACTACTTCGCGCGCGGCATTCTGAAAGTCGTGCTGGTGGTGCCCATCGTCGGGCTGGTGGACCCCTATGTGTTGCGTTCCGGGGACTACATCCGCTTCTTCACTCAATTGTGGGGCGCCCGGGTGCAGGTCGAGGAGCACCTGGCGCTGTCCCTGCTCTATGGACTGGGCGTGTTCCTGCTGCAGGACTTCATCCATTACTGGGCCCACCGCGCCTACCATTCCCGCTACCTGTGGGCCTTCCACAAAGTCCATCATTCGGCGCCGGTGCTGGTCCCGGCGACAGCCAGTCGGGTGCATTTCCTCGAGAAAGTGGTCGAGCGGTTGACTGACCTCGTGTTCATCAGCGCCTTTGCCGGACTCTTCTGGTACGCCTGTGGCGGGGAGATCAGCCGCTACACGCTGTTCGGCGTGACCTACATGGTGTTTATCCTCAACGCCCTGGCGGCCAACCTGCGCCACAGCCATGTCTGGCTGTCCTTCGGGCCCGTGGTCGAGCATGTGCTGAACAGCCCGGCCCAACACCAGATCCACCACAGCGATGCACCGCGGCATTTCGACAAGAACTTCGGGGTCAACCTGTCACTCTGGGACTGGATGTTCGGCACGCTCTACGTCACTCAGTCCAAACCCGAAATTATCCGCTTCGGTACTGGCGAAGCGGATCAGGCGCGTTACCTGACCCTCCATAGCCTGATCGTGACGCCCTTTGTTGAAACGCTGGGCAAGATTCGCCTGGCCAGGCGCCGGCGTGCGGTCAGCGCGCAGGCAGGTGCCAGCGTTCCCGCAACTGCTCGTACTGCGCCTCGGGCAGTTGCACCAGCAGCGGAGAGTGGCTTGGGTCCAGCCAGCTGAACAGGCGGGCGATATCCGCCGGGGTCATGGCGGTGCAGCCACGAGTCGGTGTCGTGGGGCCGCGCCAGATGTGAAAGAAGATGCACGACCCGGCGGCGGGGGCCGCCGGTGTGTTGTGCTGGATGACAATGCCCTGGCGATACAGGTCATCACGGCGGCGCATGCGTTCGGAACTGTTCCAGTCCCTGACAATCGCGGAGCCATCGACCAGTTCGTTGTAATGAGTGGACTGACTGTCATCCACGCATTCGATGTCCGGGCCAAGCGCAAGGTAGGGCAGGCGGGTCTGGGCGGCAGCGTCATAGCCAAACGCAGTGCCCAGTGTGAAAATCCCGGCTGGCGCCTTTGCATCGCCTTCCTGTTTCACCGGGCCCTGAAGTTGCTCGGTGTCGAGCAGTCCCATGCCCCAGCCCATGCCGTTTTTTCCCAGCACGACGGCAAACGGCGCCTGGTATTTTTGCCAGCCATCGCCGTGCCGTTCATAACGCTGGGCATTGCCCTGGGTGTCATCCCAGCGCTTGCTGGTGACCACGATCAACTGGCCACTTGTGTCGAGCCCTTGCGCCCTCGCGGCACAGGGCAAAAACAGGAGCAGCAACGCGCAGGCTTTGACAAGACTGTTCATGGCGCCAGCGGTGTAATGGGGAAGTCCATGACGGTCTTCAACGTCGCATCCCGGGTATAGGTGAAGTGCCACCACTCGGCGGAGTAACCGGTGAATCCTTCCTGTTCCATGGCGCGGGTCAATCGTTGGCGATTTTCCATGGCCGTGGCATTGATCAGCGTGGTATCGGTATGGGCGCGCTCATCGAAGCAATCGAAGCCGGTGCCCATGTCGACTGCGCCGTCGCGCCAGCGTTGACCATAAGGTGCCGTGCAGTCGACTGGCGTGGCCGATGGCGTCCAGGTGTCGGCGGGCAGGGCGCCCGGTCCCGTCATGCTCAGGTCGACGGTGCCGCCTTTGGAGTGGTTGGATACCCGTGCCACGTAGCCCAGGCGCCAGAAGTCCTGCTTGTCCACCCGTGGATAGAATTCGGCCTTGCGCGGGTCGCCCGGCGCCGTGGCGAAGCGCCCCATGTCCGCAACCGCGCGGCTGGGCCGATAGCAATCGAATACCTTCAAGCCATAGCCTTGCGCCTGCAGTGTCGCTTGCACCCGGGCGAGGGCGTTGGCGGCATCCTGTGACAGCAGGCACTCGGGCGCTTCGTAACCGTCGAGCGGGTGCCCGGTGAAGTTGTGGGCGCTGGCATAGCGAATGTCCTGCTCGATACCCGGATCGAGGGTGCGCAGATACACCATGTGTTCGGGCCTGGGCTCGGCGTTGGCCACAGCCGACAAGGCGAGACTCAAGAGCGGGAGCAATGTTCGAATGGCAAATGGCATCGGGCCGGGCCTGCGTAAGTCCATGACAAGTTATCTCATCATGGCTTGAAACCGCCGTTACCTCCATGAAGTTGTTGATCGGCATGGTAGGAAGAACGCACCAGCGGCCCGGACGCGACGTTCTTGAAGCCCAGGCGGGCGCCTTCCTCGGCGAACCAGGCAAACACGTCCGGGTGCACGAAACGCTGGACCGGCAAATGGCTGCGCGACGGCTGCAGGTACTGGCCGAGGGTGAGCATGTCGATATCATGCTCACGCATGCGCTGCATGACTTCGATCACTTCCTCGTTGGTTTCTCCCAGGCCCAGCATCAGCCCGGACTTGGTGGGAACCTGGGGCACCCGCTGCTTGAAGTGTTGCAGCAGATCCAGCGACCACTCGAAATCCGAGCCGGGCCGGGCGGCCTTGTACAGGCGGGGTACGGTTTCCAGGTTGTGGTTGAACACATCCGGTGGTTCGCAGGCGGTGATCGCCAGGGCCACGTCCATACGCCCGCGATAGTCCGGCACCAGGGTTTCCAGTTGAATGCCCGGCGACAGCTTGCGGATCTCGCGCAGGCAGTCGACAAAATGTTGGGCTCCACCGTCGCGCAAATCGTCGCGGTCCACCGAGGTGATCACTACATACTTCAGGCGCAGTTCGGCGATGGCCACGGCGAGGTGGCGCGGTTCATCCCTATCCAGCGGCTTCGGGCGCCCGTGGCCGACATCGCAGAACGGGCAGCGACGGGTGCAGATGTCGCCCATGATCATGAAGGTGGCGCTACCCCCGGAAAAACACTCGCCCAGGTTCGGGCACGAGGCTTCTTCGCAGACGCTGTGCAGCTTGTGTTTGCGCAGCAATTGCTTGATCCGGTCGACCTCGGGGGAGGTCGGCATGCGTACCCGGATCCAGTCGGGTTTACGCGGCAACTCCTCGGTGGGGATGATTTTCACTGGAATCCGCGCGACCTTTTCCGCACCGCGCAGTTTGGTGCCGACTTGCACTGTGTTCATAGGTGTTCCTCAGTGGTAGGAGCGAGCATGCTCGCGATGAACCTGAGAACGCCGCGGGG
>Ga0079984_1014158_pt1 | contig 17004 bp, 19 predicted proteins | sample Hof3ISUMetaT_18_FD_73498 | JGI IMG/M metagenome (GOLD analysis project Ga0079984, IMG submission 73498) | Enriched soil aggregate microbial communities from Iowa State university to study microbial drivers of carbon cycling -... | ecosystem: Environmental > Terrestrial > Soil > Agricultural land... | reverse complement strand
GGGGGGGGGGGGTTACGTTTATTAGCAAACTACGGATGATCGGCAGAACGGTGAGCGTATCGAAAATAATAAGGGCCGCGCGCTTGCCATTGGTCCCTCGATCAAAGACACCCGTGAGGGACATCATGAGCACTCCGGTCATTACGGTCACGCCGAAAGAAACAACAAAATGCTGCATGCAACTCATGACCCAAGGCCACATGCGCCATCTTCCCGTTGTAGAGGATGACAAGCTCATTGGTGTGGTCTCCATTGGAGACTTGGTCAAGGACGTTATCTCTGAACAACACGATCTCATTGAGCAGCTTCAGAAGTACATTTGCGGAGAGTGATCTGCTCCCCGTTTTGAGTGCCACGGTGGATTTAGTAGTGTCCGTTTTCCGATCAGGGGAGATGATGCGACCGGTGGTGACCGAACGCAAACCGGTCATTCGCGATAGGTAGAAACGGCCAAAACCAGACATTGCCGATACGCCGCAAGCGACTGCTTCTGCGACAAAGCTGACGTATCCAGCTTTCATTATTCCTACATCCACTGGTTCTCTCTGGCAGATCGGTGAGTTGCTACTGAATTCTCGGGCTAGTATAAGAGAGAGAATCGAGAAAGGATGAACAATCTTGGCAGCACGGCTTTCAATCCGGTCCTATACGTTCGTTTCCCACACCCACTCTCATGACTTCCATCAGTTGGTTTTACCGCTGGTGGGCACCGTCGACATTGATACGGGACGGCACGAAGCGCGCGGAGCATCAGGTCAATGCATTATTATTTTGGCTGGCAATGAACACCGTTTCGCACCGGAAAAGGGTTCCTGCTTTCTTGTTGCTGATATGGAAGAGCTGCCCTCCAACATACAATCCCTTCAGCATTCTTTCGTCCGGATTTCAGAACCGATGCAGGCGTTCTGTCAATTCGTCCAGAAACAACTCGAGTATCAGGTTAGTCCGTCAATAGAGAAAGCAATGGGGGAATGTTTTTTTAGTCTGATGGCTGATCAGACATTTCTGCCAACCATGGACCCTCGTATCGCTCGGGTTGTGGAATATCTTGAAAAAAACCTGGAAGTATCGCCATCACTCGCAGAACTAGCATCGGCGGGCTACTTGAGCCTCAGTCAGTTGAAAATGTTGTTCAAGAATGAAACGGGTAAGTCCCCGGGAAAGTACCTGCTGACTATGATGAATCACGGCGCATCTCCGATTATTTCGAAGGCCTGGCTGAAGAGCGGCAGATGTCCCTCCAGACCACTGGCGATGGCACCGTGCACGCTGACCCTTTGCTGCTGCGCCGAGCATTGAGCAACCTGGTGGCGAACGCGATTCGCTACGCCGAGGAAGGCATCGAGATTCTGATGTGGGTGATTGCAGCCGACGGCGGATGCCGAATTGAAGTGGAGAATCAAGGGCCCGTGCTGAGTGACGAAACCCTGCGCAAACTGTTCGACCGTTTTTACCGCGGCGATGCGTCCCGGCACCAAAGCTCCGACTCATACGGCCTGGGGCTGGCCATCGTCGTGGCAACCAAAAAAGTCAGCGCAGAGATCCTATAAATTTACCGGCTGGAGGTCCGCCCTCCTCTGCATAATTGTCCAGCCGGTAAGCATTTTCCCGGACAGGCATGCCTTTAGATTTGTGAGAACCCGCCGTCGACCATCATTTCTACGCCGTTGACATAACTGGCGTCAGCGGATGCAAGGAAAAGTGCGGACGACGCTATTGGTTCCGGTTGGGCCATGTAGCCCAGCGGCACGATTTGTCCCTCATGGTTTTTGAGTGCTTCGAGCTGGCTCTCATCCATCTTCAATCCGTTGTCACACCAAGGGTGCGCCCGAATTGAGACGGTCTGTCATTTCTTCAAATGGCTGATCGTTTCAACCTTCAGCAAAACGACGAAAGTCTTCCTCCGGCTGGCTAGTTTTTGAGGCACGCCAAGGCAGTTAGCCTGACATCACTCTCTGACCCGTAAAGGACACGTCAAATGAAAGCCGTCGTTTTCCAAGAGCCTGGCTTGCCCATCCAGAACACTCGCTCCCTGTTCGAAATAGATCTGCCGAAACCAATCCCTGGTGCTCGTGATCTGTTGGTCGAGGTAAAAGCCATCGCGGTGAACCCTGTAGATACCAAGGTCCGTGCGCGTAGCACCAGCGAAGAGCCTCAAGTACTAGGTTGGGACACTGTTGGCATCGTTCGTGAGATTGGTAACGATGTGTCGCTGTTTAAGGTTGGCGACGAGGTATTCTACGCCGGAGCAATTGATCGCCTGGGTAGTTATAGCGAATTTCACCTGGTCGATGAGCGCATCGTCGGCCATAAGCCTCGTAGCCTGGACAATGCCAGCGCCGCAGCCTTGCCACTGACATCCATCACCGCCTGGGAGCTGCTGTTCGACCGACTGGGCGTACAGGAAAACTGTGGCAAGGGACAAAGTCTGCTGGTCATTGGCGCCGGCGGTGGGGTTGGGTCGATTCTGGTCCAGCTGGCTCGCAAACTTACCCAGCTTACCGTCATCGGCACAGCCTCGCGGCCAGAAACTCAAGCGTGGGTACAAGAACTGGGTGCCCATCATGTGATCGATCACTCAGCCTCGATCCCGCTGCAACTGGAAAACCTGCAACTCAAACCGGTCGACTACGTTATCAGCCTGACCCATACAGACACTTACCTTCCGCAAATCGTGGAAGTGCTTCGCCCACAAGGAAAATTGGCCCTGATCGATGACCCAGCACAACTGGACGTCATGCCACTCAAGCGCAAGTCGCTGTCCCTGCATTGGGAGCTGATGTTCACGCGTTCGCTTTATCACACCGCAGACATGATCAAACAACATGAGCTGCTGAACAGAATTTCCGCACTTGTCGACGATGGTGTCATTCAAACCACCGTTGGCGAGCACTTCGGCAAAATCGGCTCAGATAACCTCAAACGCGCACACGCGGTGATCGAAAGCGGCAAAGCCAAAGGCAAAATCGTTCTCGAAGGCTTCTAACCTGCTAACACACTCAAGGACACGCATATGAAAGCTTTCTTCCAAGCGACCGGCTTGGCTATCGCGGTTTCGTTCAGCGCAATGGCCGTTGCTGACACCGCAACGGGCAAAGATATCACTCCCGAACGCGTTTTCGCTTTCAACGACGCGATGCCGACAGGGGTCACTGTCACCGAGACGGGGCGGATTTTCATCAACTTCCCTCGGTGGGGAGATGAAGTTCCCTACACCGTGGCAGAGATCAAACAGGGACATTTGGTTCCTTATCCGGACCTCAAAACCAATGTGGAAAACGCCAAGGATCCGGCCGCAGGGTTCATAAGCGTACAGAGTGTGGTCGCGGACGGCCGAGGTCGCGTCTGGGTGTTGGACACAGCCGCTCCCGCATTCTCCGAGCCCAAAGCGGGAGGAGCCAAGCTGGTCGCGATTGATTTGACTACCAACAAGATCGTGAAAACAGTTGTTTTCCCGCGTGAGGTCATTTTGCCAACTACCTACGTCAATGACGTTCGTTTTGATTTTCGCGTAGGCAAGGAAGGCACCGCGTACGTCACCGATTCGTCCGTAAAAGGACCAGGCGGAATCATCGTAATGGACCTGGCCAGCGGAAACGCTAACCGACGCCTAACTGGAGCGAAATCTACCTCTGTAGATTCCACGTTCCGACCTGTAATCGAAGGGAAGCCGGCACTGATCACCCGCGACGCGCAGGGTCAAACAGGCTTACTGACTGTTGCGTCGGACGGCATAGCGCTGTCCAGCGATGGTAAAACTTTGTACTTCTGTCCGCTTTCGAGCCGACACCTGTATTCGGTTCCGACCGCACTGCTGCGAAATCCCGATGTAAGCGAAGCGGAGCTCGAAAAGGCGGTGGTTGACCTCGGCGAAAAAGGTGCCTCAGATGGCCTTGAAGCTGATGCTAACGGTGCAGTCTATGCCGGGGATTATGAGCACAATTTGATTCGCAAGCGGCTGGCGGATGGCAGTTGGCAAACCGTTGTGGAGGATTCGCGAGTCCTTTGGCCGGATACCCTCTCGATCGGGCCTGACGGCTACCTGTATTTCATCGCAAACCAATTACACCGTTCTCCTGGTTTCAACGATGGCCAGGATAAACGGGTGAAACCGTACAGCCTGATGCGCGTCAAAATCGACGCCAAGCCTGCGCCAACGCATTGATAAGGACATAACATGCAAAAGCACATTCGCCTGGGTTACATCAACCTCGGTTTCCATGCCGCCAGTGCAGCACTTGTGCAGCGCACACTGGAGCGACATGGTTACCACGTAGAAGTCAGCGCAGATCCTCACTAGGAAATGTTCCGGTTGTACAGCGAGGGCAAGTAGAGATGCTGGTGTCTGCTTGGCTGCCGGCCAGCCATGGCACGTACCTGGCGGCCTGCAAGATACCGGGCACCTCCCTTGGCGTCATTTACAACCCGTACTGCATATGGGGAGTGCCTGATTACGTACCGGAGGATCAGGTCGCTGCGATTGCAGACCTGCTTAAGCCTGACGCTGCCCTACGGATGAACCGTCGCATCCAGGACATAAACGCTGGCGCTGGCATCAGCCGTTTTTCGAAGGCCATGGTGACAGAGTATGCACTTGATGGTGACGGCTACTACTTCGCTCAAGGCACTGAGGCTGATTGTTTTAACCGCTTCGAACAGTTCTATGCGGAAGAAGAATGGCTCGTGATGCCAGTTTGAGTTATTTGCCGCCGATTAGCCGGATAGCATCCGTGAACAACGTGGTGGGTTTATACAGCTAGCTCTCAAAGCGTTTAGCTAGAAAAGCTCTAAGCGATTGGATGGCTGGCGTGAGTGATGTGCGATGAGCACACACTAACTGAAGTGGCGCCGGCTGCCCATAGCTCTCGGGGAACAACTCGACCAGACGACCGCTGCGAAGATCCTCCCCGAGATCGAGCCTTGACTTGTAGACGATCCCCAATCCAGAAACCGCCCACCGTCGGACAATATCGGCATCATCGCTGATTCGATCACCAGTCACCTGAACCGTCCGCACTCCCTGTGGGAAATTAAAGCTCCAACGCTCATATGTTTGCTCCCCCATCACGTATCTCAGACAATTATGCCTGCTCAAAGCCTCAGGCGATTCCGGCACACCGTGACGCGCGAGGTACTCTGGTGACGCGCAAACCGTTCTGCGATTCAGCGGGGCGAGCGCCAGGGACACCAGGCCCGAATCACTCAACTGCCCATATCTGATACTGGCGTCCAGATGTTCGCCGACCAGATCGGCCACCTGATCACTGACGCGCAATTGCAAGCGCACCATGGGATGCGTTTGCTGGAATTCATCGAGCCACGGGAGCAGTACGTTCCTGCCGATATCCGAAGGCATCGACAAACGAATGATGCCGGCTATCTCGTCACGGCCCTGTGTCAGTGCCAGGTTACCGTTGTCCAGCGCTTCCAGCGCCAGCCGCGCGTGCGACAGGTACCGCTCTCCATCATCGGACAACCTTAACCGTCGCGTTGAACGGACGAATAACCTTGCGCCCAGGCTACCCTCCAGGCGCTGTATGGCACCACTGGCCAAGGCTGGCGAGATATCGAGTAAGCGGGCAGCCGCTGAGAAACTGCCGGCAGCTGCCGTCGATACGAAGACCTGCAGATCATCGATTCGTATGATTTTCTTCACTTTGACGAAATTCTTTGCGTGATGGCGAGGTTTTTCAGTGTAATGGGGGAAATTATCATTGCCCAGCCCCTCGACAAGGAACTTGCAATGAACCTCCCTAACCGATTTGTACTGACTGCTCTCACGGCAGGCATTATCGGTGTCGCACACGCCGAGGTGCAGCAAAGTCTCCAAGTAGTAGCTCAATCGGAAAGTGCTGTGTGGAACGCTATCGCTGTGGATAGCGCTAAGCCTTTACGTATCGGGACCTAAATGGACGGGCTCAGAAGAACCATCCGTATAGAAGCTGGACCAGGACGACCAACCGCCCCCCTTTCCAAACGAGCGCTGGAACAGCACTGACTCAAACATCCCAGTCGGCTGCGCTTCGTCAATGTCAATGCCATGCGTGTTGATGACAACGGACGGTTGGGGATTGGCGATGCCGGAGTCACAGACTTCGGCGGTAGAGTAATTTCAGACATCCTCCTCAACGGCAACCATGCCTATCTGACGGATGCTGGCGTGCTTGGCATCGTAAGATCGAAACGCGTTGACTGGATGATGCCCGCCTGTCTGAGGATGAGCTCGTCAAACGCGTGGAGTTCTGGCGAGATCTGCCGCCAGTCGGTGGTACCGTGATGGATCGCAAGGGTAACTTTTACTTCAGTGATCTGGCGGATGACAGCATCAAGCGAATCTCCACTGACGGCACAATCCAGTCCATCGCCAAGCACACCCGCCTTCACTGGGTAGATACTCCTGCCTTTCGACGGTCAGGGCAGACTGTACCTACCGACTGCACAGGTCGATCGAGTGAGCCTGTTCAACAATGGCGCTGAAGGTCGAACAACCACTCAGAGTCTATCGCATGGTCCCTAAGTAACGTCGTACCACCCGTTTCAGAGCTCACACTTGGTGCCGTGTGAGATCTGAAACGGGCCTCCCGAACAGGACCATGCCGAGTATCCGCTAGCATGGTTCTGAACCATTATGTCCGACCCGTACGCGAAGCCAACGCAGATACGATGACCCCCAAAACTACCAGTCCGAGTCCCGCCAGGAACATGGTGGAAACAGTCGCACCAAAAGCCAGGCAAGAGAACACGGTTCCTACGAGCGGTACTCCGAGGGTGAAGTTCGACATTCCAAACGTCGAGATCCTTCTTCCATACTCCGCTGAGATTACAAAGCATGCAGATGTCGCAATCGGACCGATGAAGAATAATTCTTCAACGAGTTTCCTATCCAAAACAATGGATGCCGGTGAGCCTTCGCTAACGTAGGCTGCAATCGCCAAAGGTATGGTGGCCAAGAGCATCTGCCACGGGGCAAGTGCCAGTGGTGGCGTCTCCCAGCGGTGACGCTTTACATGGAGAATGACGATCGCCCAACTGACAGCTGCGAGAAGCAGAAACACAGCCCCCATTACGGTGTCCTGATGCGTCCAGTCCAGCTCTCCGGGGGAGCAGATAGCGACCACCCCTGACATCCCTACAACAAGCGCTGCGATCTGCAACCGAGAGGGAACCTCACGGAACATGACCCAGGCGACGATTACACACCACAACGGAGTCGTGTAAGCCAAGAGCACTGCTCGGCTAGTGTCGACATGCACCATGGCCACCATGCCCAATCCAGTGAAAGCCATCATCTGCAACAATCCTACGCTGGCGATGATAGGCACATCTTTTCTAGTCGGAAGCTTGAGTTGTCCTCGCGCAACCAGATAGACAAACAGACAGACCCCGGCACTGGCGAAACGGATGGTAGCCAACCAGAGTGGAGACACGTCCTCCAGCGCAAGTTTTGTCACCGGCCAACTACTTCCCCACAAAAGCACCATGACAAAAAGCCAGATGTAAGTTGAAGAAATCCCAAAGGTTTTGGTGCGACTCTTAAGCACTTGCTGAGTTGAAGCGCTCATGGTGCCTCCTCGTTGCAATCTAGTTACGTAGGACCATGATATTTCTGGGGAAGCGGAAAAACGTACCTAACTCTTCCTTCCAAGGAGGAAAACCGGTACATTTCATTGAAAAACATTCAAGCAGGGGAAAGATTTACCATGAGCCGCTCGAAGCTTGATGACGCCAGCCTACGCATCCTTGATGCACTTCAAGAAAATGCGGAGCTGAGCAATGCTGAATTAGCAGAAATCGTGGGCCTTTCAACTTCGCCATGTTGGCGACGAGTGTCGGAAATGAAAGAGAACGGCGTTTTACGAGGAGCAGTTACGCTGGTTGATCCAGCCGCACTGGGACTTGCCATAAACGTGTTTGTTCACGTGTCACTGAAACTCCAGGACAAGCAGTCACTAGAAATTTTCACGAATGCGATCAGGGAACGCCCCGAAGTGATGGAGTGCTATTTGATGAGCGGGGAAGCGGATTTTATGCTTAGGGTGGTGAGTGAGGATTTAACTAAGTACCAGACGCTGTTACTTGATTGCTTAACGACCATACCTGTTGTAGCGAGCATAAAGTCGAGCTTTGCGCTAAGCCAGGTGAAATATACAACTGCATTGCCCACTAATCATCTGAGAGGGCGCGCGGCGGGAGCCAACAACTGAGAACGAACCATCTAATCTTTCGTTCCCTCACTTCAGGAGCGAAAGATAATGTTTAGTTGGCTGGGCTCACTCCGGTCGTCGGCTTACGAGACCTAGCCAAGATACCTTTTCGAGCTCTTGACTGCGCGGAAGGTGACGCCAAGTAAGCTCACGGCAGTCGCAGCGGATCTGGGAACGATGGAGACGCCCTGCTCTGGAGCGGGGTCAAATCGATAAACTACATCACGTACCTCTGTCAGCAATGCTTTAAGCACCTCGAGCTGACTGGCCGGTAACTTTCGCATGTGGAGACGAATGACTGGCTGACGGCGATCAGTTAGGGGATGGCCCCTAGCAGCGGCTTATGGTCCAGAGTGTGTAAAAACGCTTCGTCAAAATTGAGTTTACGCATCTATGCAAAATCTGAAAATTATCGGCTGCTCAGCGGATCTGGATTTTGCGTAGAAACGCGATTTTCAGTCCAGCACTGAGCTCCAATCGCGCTGAAAAACGTTTTTACACAGCCTCGGCCGATTGCTGCCTCCGTCCAGGGGCAACTGTCGGCCCATAGCTGCCGATCGCGAAAGGTTTTTTGGGTTAGCCCATCAGGTCGCAAGCGACCTCAAAAGAACGGTAGGGTCTTCGACCATGGAATGATTCGTGGTCCAAGCCTTTAGTTGGCGATTTTTATGGTCGAGGGTGCAACTGTAGCCCAGTTAGACTGAGCTACACCGAAACTGAAGGCCGGGCACTGTCAGAGCGTAACCTGGGGTATCCTTCGAGTCGACGGAGGATTTGCTTCGCAGTGTCAGCAATCATTATCACGCCACCCGCCAATATCAACACATCTTTGAGCACCAATCGTCCAGCACCGGAAAGGTATGGGAAGCCGAACTGGGCATCTCCGATGTTCGCGAAGGATGGAAATTGCCTGCATGCTGCTGGCGAAAACGGATTATGGTTTGAGCGGTATCGCGTTGCAGGTGGAATATTACAAACTCAGGCGTCGTTCAGCAAAGTGTTCAAGGACGTCTTGGGGTAGACCCCTGGGCAATATCGGCGCGAGCGTCAGGTCAGCGAATTGGGAGGCAGGCTGGCGAAGGAAGCGAGTTAGTGAGGCGGTGGGCCCGGCGCAATACGCCGGGCCATTCACGAGGTGAAGGGCCAGCTGTCCTGGTGGGTTTCAGCGATGCGTTTGTAGTACAGATTGTGTTCAATACCCGCGTGATCACGATAGACCAGCTTCACCGTTTCAAGCCTCTGTACATCGTCGCTCTGGGCCACAACGTCACTCCAGTCCATGGCTCACCTCGTACAAAAATGAACGAAAAGGTTGCAGCAACCAAACGAGCGATACGCCGCTCAACGCATATTGGAGCTGACCATGAAAAAACTTATCGTTGCTATCGCCTTAGTGACGCCTGCCGCATTCGCTGTGGCCCAAGACAAGGTCCCGGACGCAGAAGCTCACCAGTACCGCTACGGTGATGTTATTGACGTGGACAAGGTGATCTCGCAAGTGGTACTCGCGTAGCAATCCCCTACCCCACAAACTAATTCGCATGCACGTTCGCCCAACTATCAAAACGGAGACGAATGATGAGCATCGGCTTTATTGGCACAGGAAGCATGGGGCCTTCTTTACTCCCCCCTTAGCAACTGGACACCCGTATCCGGTTCGGAAGGATTTGTAGTCACCAGAAAGAAAAGTAACTCGAAATACCTGACGAAGGATGAATGACATGAAAAAAACTTGGTTAATTACATGCTCTCAAGCGTACCGGCGGCTGCGATCAGTGCGAAACCCTAATCCAGGCGCCGGTTCCGGCTCAGGTCACCGGAAGCACTGATGAACTCAGAGTCGTCGAGGAAAAAACTATCCGCGGTCTCCGAGAAAGCCTGTCGCTGGCGGGGGCTGCGCAGGTAGCTGCCACCCTCCTCCCAACGCTTTGTAAATAGCTCGATGCCGTGATAGAGATCTGGTTCGGCTTTTGCCTGATCGTCCTCAGCGGCCAGGCGCTCATGCTCTGCATCTAATAGGACTAGGAATCCTTTCCAACTCGCCCCGTAATCCGCTCAACACAACGTCTTCCTCGATATCGAAAATTAGACGGGACAGCGCCATGCTTGACGAAAACCAGCGACTCACCCTGCTTCGCGTCCAGGTGTTTTTCCCGAGAGCGATAATGCATCATGTTGTATAGTCGCGCATCGAAACAGTTCCACCTACCTGGTGACTCATGTCCTACCCCCTCGACGCCATCACTCATACCTACCTGGGCAGCAATGTCTATTCCCAGCTGCGCAATGCACTGATTACCGGCGGGCTCAAGCCAGATGATCGCTTGCGCATCCGGGAACTGGCCAGCCAGTTGGGAACCAGCGTCACCCCTGTACGCGATGCCATTTTGCAGTTGGCCAAAGAAAAAGCGCTGGTGCTCAAGACCCCTAAAGACATTCGGGTCCCGGTACTGGATAGAGCTGCTTATCTCGAAGTTCGCACCCTTCGCCTGAATCTTGAAGGCTTGGGTGCGGAAACCGCCGCCCGCGTCGCAACCTCTGCAGATCTAAAGCTCATCGAGAACAACATCGAGCTTAATCTCGAAGCCATCAACAACCAAGACCTCCCCGAGGCACTTCGACTTAACAGCGAATTTCATTTTCTGATTGCCGAGGCCGCACGGATGCCTTTACTTCGGGGGTACCTGGATAGCTTGTGGATGCGTGCCGGACCTTTGATCGCCCAGGCCTACGTACATTTTTCCTGGACCATGGCCATTGAGCACCATCTCGAGGTGCTCAACGCACTTCGCCAACAGGACGGCGCAGCGGCCAGGCATGCGATTCAGACCGATATCCTTGACGGTAACCAAAAGATGCTGGAGTTCATCGCCGTCGGCCAAGAGTCACTTTCCGAATAACCGTTTTTGCGGGCAGCCTATTGACATGTTTCTCGCTAAAAAACATGATGCATCAAACTTCATAACGGTTGATTTTGGATCATGAGCGAAAAAAGAAAACTGTTATTGACAGGTGCCAGCCGCGGCATTGGCCATGCCACCGTCAAACATTTCAATGCTGCTGGCTGGGAAGTATTCACTGCCTCCCGGCAGGATTGGGTCGCCGAATGTCCCTGGGCAGAGGGGCTGCTCAACCACATCCATCTCGATCTTGAAGACATCGACAGCGTTGCTGAAAGCATGGAGGCCATCAAAGACAAAATGGGCGGCCGTCTTGATGCGTTGGTGAACAATGCCGGGATATCTCCAAAGGGTCCGGAAGGTGCTCGGATGGGCGTGCTCGAATCCGACTATGCAACGTGGATCAAGGTCTTCAACGTTAACCTGTTTTCCACTGCCCTTCTCGCTCGCGGCCTGTTCGATGAACTGAAGGCCGCCAAAGGCAGCATCATCAACGTCACCTCCATCGCCGGCTCCAAGGTGCATCCGTTCGCAGGCGTGGCTTACTCCACCTCCAAGGCAGCACTGTCCGCCTTGACCAGGGAAATGGCCTATGACTTCGGTCGGCACGGCGTGAGGGTCAATGCCATCGCTCCGGGAGAAATCGATACCTCGATTCTGTCCCCTGGTACTGCAGAGATAGTAGAGCGCTTGGTGCCAATGAACCGCCTGGGCAAGCCAGAAGAAGTGGCGTCACTGGTCTATTTCCTTTGCACTAGCGGCGCGTCCTATGTGAATGGTGCCGAGATTCAGGTGAACGGTGGTCAGCATGTCTAAAACTGTCATGACTGCCATGTCCTGCACGGATCTCATGACTACTCAGGTGCCCGAGGTCAATGAGCGCGAGGCATTGGAAATTGCCCACCAGGTTTATGACATCGAAGGGAGTGTGATGCCACTCAATGGCGAGCGTGACGCTAACTTCCTCGTTCAATCCAAACGTGGCGCGTACGTCATGAAGTTCGTGAACTCAGCCGAAAATCCTGGTGTCACCAGCTTTCAAACCCTGGCACTGCTGCACATTGAGCGACATGGAGCTCATCTGCCTGTGCCTCGGGTCCTGGCCACGCGCACAGGTAAATTCGAGCCCAAGGTAAGTCTGCGCGAACAGACTTTCACGCTGCGCACCGTCAGTTATCTGGACGGAATTTCACAAAATCTTGGCAAGCCCAGCGTCACATTGATGCGTGAGTTGGGGACCACGCTGGCCGAAGTGAATCTCGCGTTGAAAGACTTCAAACACCCAGCCGCGCACCGAAACCTGCTTTGGGACGTCGGTCATGCAGAACGCGTCAGACCCTATGTGGACTGCCTGGAGACTGATCAACAGCGGCTTGTATCCTATCTGCTGGATCGCTATGAGCATCATGTTAAACCTCAACTTGCCACACTTCGGGTGCAAGTCATTCATAACGATTTGAATCCCCATAACGTCATGCTCGACCGCAAGACCGGAACGCGTGTCGCAGCAATTATCGATTTCGGCGATGCGTTGCATGCTCCACTGATCAACGAACTGGGCACCGCACTTTCCTATCAGTTCGATGCAGCCGCCACCGACCCGCTTTGGCAGATCAAGGCGTTCGTCGGTGCCTACAATGCGCAGATCCCGTTGCAACCCGATGAATTGAACGTGCTAGGCGATTTGATCGCGATGCGTATGGCCATGGCGATTACCATCGCTCAATGGCGTGCGAGTCTGTATCCAGAGAACCGTGCCTATGTGTTACGTAACCTGCGTACTACCTGGCGCAATCTGCAATGTCTGTCGGCCATGCCCGAAGGCACGCTAGTAGAGTGCCTGATCAACGCCTGTCGGCGGGAGGACCTATGAGTTTTGAATTGCTCACCCGTCGCCAGAAAGCATTAGGGGCCAGCTATCGACTGTTCTACGAAGAGCCGTTCGCCCCGGTGCGCGGCGAAGGTGTCTGGCTCTATGACAAAGACAACACGCCCTATTTGGACGCCTACAATAACGTAGCGTCCGTTGGTCACTGCCATCCGGCAGTGGTTCGTGCCATTGCAGAGCAATGCGCACAGCTCAACACTCATACGCGTTATCTGCACCCGTCGATCGTCGAGTACGCGGAAGACCTGTTGGGTGAGTTTCCCGAGACACTGAACAATTTGACGATGACCTGCACCGGCAGCGAAGCCAACGATCTTGCGCTGCGCATCGCCCGGTGCCACAGCGGCGGCACCGGCATTCTGGTCACGCGGTGGGCTTACCATGGAGTGACCAGCGCTCTGGCAGAGATCTCGCCATCACTGGCGACTGGCCTGCCCACCGCGAGCCACGTGCGCCTGGTCGATGCTCCGGATTCCTATCGGCAAAAAGATTTTGTGGGTAGCGTCAAAGCCGCACTTGAAGACATGCAGCAGCACGGCATCAAGCCCTCAGCGTTGCTCATCGACAGCATATTTTCCAGCGATGGTGTGTTCAACCCCTCCAATGGCGAGATGGCTGCAGCCGCGCAATGCGTCCGAGAAGCCGGCGGTTTGTATATCGCCGACGAAGTACAGCCTGGCTTCGGTCGTACCGGCGGCCAATTCTGGGGCTTTCAACGCGATGCCGTGGTCCCGGATCTGGTGACCCTTGGTAAACCCATGGGCAATGGCCATCCTGTAGCCGGTGTAGTTGGGCGCTCGGACCTGCTTGATCAGTTCGGTCGCCAACAACGTTACTTCAATACCTATGGCGGAAATCCAGTGTCGTGCAAAGCGGCCCAGGCTGTGCTTGACGTGCTGCGCGAAGAGAATCTGCAAGCCAACGCTCGCGATGTGGGCAGCTATCTCGCCCAGGGTCTGCGCGCGCTAGCCGAGCGTTACGAGGTGATTGCAGATGTACGTGGCGAAGGGCTGTTCATCGGCGTCGAGCTAGTCGAAAATTGCGACGCCCGAACCCCCGCATCGCGTGCGGCAGCGCTGGTCGTCAATGGCATGCGTCAACGCCGGGTTTTGATCAGCACAACGGGCCCGGCAGCCAACATCTTGAAAATCCGCCCCCCGCTAGTCTTCACGCGCACGCATGCGGATCTTCTGGTTGAGCGCCTGGACGCGACGCTTGCCTCGTTGAGCTGACGCCCGACACCAAGCGTTTCCTGTGTTAGATGGCTAGGCTGTCGGACCCAATCTGGGGCGCCACGGCCACCGCTAGACACAAAGCCATATCCATCGGGCCTCCATTTAGGCTTTTGGGTGTAGTCTCCGACGCGACTCCCGAAGTCGTCGGACTGCTGGAAGCAGATTTCCCAACCTATTGCGGGGTACTTCTCCAGTAGCATTTGCATGGCCTTCAGCCGCGAGTCGTGATCAGCAGCCGTCTGCGGCATCCATTGCTCTGAAAATCGACCCAAGTGAACCAATTGGCTTGTTCGCCCAGTTGTTGCTAATTTTGACCTCGGCGAGCCGCCCCAGAGCTTTGACAACCCGAGGAAAGGTCTCGGGGTTCCACGCCAGCCCTTCAAGCGCCCAAAGAAGACCGGTGCGTTTAGTGAGCCAAAGAGCCCCGGGGAGACAGGCCGCAGCAACCCGAACGTGCACGGCTCCTCTGATCTGAGGCCACGTTCAATAATGCTCAAAAATTCCTTTGGGGCAGCTTCCGCATAGAGGGGAAGATCGCGGTCGTTTGCTTTCAGCTTGCGGGTCTCAAACGGCTCAAGAAGTTCCCCTACCAGTCTGGCAGCGGCGAGCTCGCCATCAAAGCCAAGCCGTTTCCCGAAAAGATGCTTCCCGTAAACTGCGAGCAAAACTAGGGTCTCAGAAATGCCTTCGCGAAGCGCTGAAGAGAACTCGCGCTTCTTACCATGGATAGCTGCCGCCCAGAAAGGCACATTCAAGCGGCTGCGCGCCAAGCTGGCCAAGCTGCCAATTGTAAGCGGACCAATCACCCCAAAACTGCTGATCACCCCACGGGAAGGTGATTGTCATAGGGATTGGCGTGCCGCGTTGCAACAATGGCGCACTGTGTCTCAGCACCTTAAAGTTTGGACGGGGAATCGCTGGTCGGCCTTTTTCTGTATAGGCGGTTTTTATCGCGCGACAGTGGTCGCAGGGGTACTGTGCGCTGTCAGGGGTCGCTCTTCGGCTTAGGTTTTCTGGTGCTCGGCTTGCGTTTGGCGCCGCCCCCTTGACGCAGCTGCGTCAATTGTTGCTCCAGCGTTTCGGCACGGGCGTGCTGTGCCGCTGCCGATTGCCGAGATTGACTGGCGCCCAGCTAAGGCCTCCGCCGCCTGCTGACGACATTGCGCCGCGTCCTGACGCGCCTGGTCCTCGACCGCCGCCACCCGTGCGTGTTCTGCGATCAGCACCTGACGTTGCTCCGCGAGCGCCTGTTCGGCGACGCCCTGCGCCAGGTGAATCGCCTGTTGCCACACGGTGACAAAAGCCTGCGACACCTCGCCCGGCAGTGCCGGCAGCCGCGTCTCGCCGTTCAGCCGTTCAGCCAGGCGCGCCCACCATTGATCGAGCAGCCCGCCGGCCCGCGCCGGACTGCCGCGGCCCAGCTCCAGGCGCACGCGTTCCACCGTCGGCCGTTCGCCCCGGGCCAGCACTGCGTCGGCCGCAGCGAATACGTCATTTTCCGGCACCCCTACTGCCATGGTTCATCTCCGGCTATATCAGGTCTGATAAGGGAATGTTATCCGACGTTATTTTTCAATGATTGGAATTATCATACGTTGAACGTATTAAATATTACAAATCAGTTGCCCCTGGTGGCTGAAACCCCGCTAGACCCGCATTTGCTTGCCGTAAACGCACAGGAAGCCGCTGCGGCGTTCATCGCCGCCGGGACAGCGGCGAATACGGTGCGCAGCTACCGCAGCGCCCTCGCCTACTGGTCGGCGTGGTTGCAGTTGCGTTATGGCCAAACCCTGGGCGGCACGGCGTTGCCGGCCACGGTGGCCATTCAGTTTGTTCTCGATCACCTGGCTCGACCGCTGGAGGGCGGTGGCTGGAGTCATCTGCTGCCGCCATCGATCGATGCCGCATTGGTGGCGGCAAGGATCAAGGCCAGGATCGGGCCACTGACCTACAACACGGTCTGTCATCGACTGGCAGTACTCGGCAAATGGCATCGGCTCAATGACTGGGACAGCCCGACCGAAGGGGCGGCGCTCAAGAGCTTGTTGCGCGAAGCGCGCAAGGCGCAGTCCCGCCAGGGCATCAACGTACGCAAGAAGACCGCCTTGGTGCTCGAACCCTTGCAGGCATTGCTTGCCACTTGCAACGACGGTCTGTGCGGCGTGCGCGATCGCGCCCTGCTGTTGCTGGCCTGGAGTGGTGGCGGTCGACGGCGCTCGGAGGTGGTGAGCCTGCAGATCGGTGATGTGCGTGCGCTGGATGCCGACACCTGGGTGTATGCCCTGGGCGTCACCAAGACCGACACTGGCGGTACGCGTCGCGAGAAACCGCTGCGTGGCCAGGCGGCGCATGCCCTCGCCGCCTGGCTGGCCGCCGCACCCGCCACCCAAGGGCCGCTGTTTCGCCGGCTATACAAAGGCGGCAAGGTCGGCACCAGCGCATTGTCGACCGATCAGGTGGCGCGAATCGTCAAGCGTCGGGCGAAATTGGCCGGACTCGAGGGGGATTGGGCGGCGCACAGCCTGCGTTCGGGTTTCGTCACGGAAGCCGGACGCCAGGGCGTGCCACTGGGCGAAGTGATGGCAATGACCGAGCACCGTAGCGTGACCACGGTAATGGGTTACTTCCAGGCGGGTTCATTATTGAGCAGCCGCGTCACGTCACTGCTCGGGGATGGCGAGTCGTGAATATCGGGCCAAAAGCAGGCCATCAGCGTGCAGTCTCTCTTGGGACTCTTCAAAATAATGTCGTAACAGTGGCACCTTTCGCCAATGCCC
>Ga0079984_1015107_pt1 | contig 19084 bp, 18 predicted proteins | sample Hof3ISUMetaT_18_FD_73498 | JGI IMG/M metagenome (GOLD analysis project Ga0079984, IMG submission 73498) | Enriched soil aggregate microbial communities from Iowa State university to study microbial drivers of carbon cycling -... | ecosystem: Environmental > Terrestrial > Soil > Agricultural land... | reverse complement strand
TGCCAGACCGCGCTGTTCCACATCTCTGAAGCGCTGGTGCGCTGGATCGCCCCGATCCTGGCGTTTACCGCTGACGAGCTGTGGCAGTACCTGCCGGGCGAGCGCAACGAATCGGTGATGCTCAACACCTGGTACGAAGGCCTGACCGAGCTGCCGGAAGGCTTCGAGCTGGACCGCGCGTACTGGGACCGCATCATGGAAGTGAAGGTCGCGGTCAACAAAGAGATGGAAATCCAGCGCGCGGCCAAGGCCGTCGGTGGCAACCTGCAAGCCGAAGTGACGCTGTTCGCCGAAGACGCGCTGAGCGCCGACCTGGCCAAGCTGAGCAATGAACTGCGCTTCGTGCTGATCACCTCCACCGCCAGCGTTGCGCCTTTTGTCCAGGCGCCTGAGGACGCGGTCGTTACCGAGGTCAGCGGCTTGAAGCTGAAAATCGTCAAGTCGTCCTTCGCCAAGTGCGCCCGTTGCTGGCATTGCCGCGAGGATGTCGGCGTGAATCCGGAGCATCCGGAAATCTGCGGTCGTTGCGTCGATAACATCAGTGGCACCGGTGAGGTTCGTCACTATGCCTAATGCCGTTGGCCGTTTCGGACGGCTGAGCTGGCTCTGGTTGAGTTTGTTGGTCCTGGTCATCGACCAGGCCAGCAAGTTCTACTTCGAAGGCAAGCTCGAGATGTATCAGCAAATCGTGGTGATCCCCGATTTGTTCAGCTGGACCCTGGCCTACAACACCGGTGCTGCGTTCAGTTTCCTGGCCGACAGTTCCGGTTGGCAGCGCTGGCTGTTTGCCCTGATCGCAGTGGTGGTCAGTGCCGTGCTGGTGGTGTGGCTAAAGCGTCTGGGACGCAACGAAACCTGGCTGGCCATCGCCTTGGCACTGGTGCTGGGTGGCGCGTTGGGCAATCTGTATGACCGCATAGCCTTGGGCCATGTGATCGATTTCATCCTGGTGCATTGGCAGAACCGCTGGCATTTCCCGGCATTCAACTTTGCCGACAGCGCAATAACCGTCGGTGCCGTCATGCTTGCACTGGATATGTTCAAAAGTAAAAAAACCGGAGAAGCCGTTCATGACTGAACAGGTATTGGCTGAGCAACGCATCGGCCAGAACACGGAAGTCACCTTGCATTTCGCATTGCGCCTGGAGAACGGCGACACGGTGGACAGCACCTTCGACAAGGCCCCGGCGACCTTCAAGGTCGGTGATGGCAACCTGTTGCCAGGTTTCGAAGCGGCGCTGTTCGGTTTCAAGGCCGGCGACAAGCGTACACTGAGCATCGAGCCGGAAAACGCTTTCGGCCAGCCCAACCCGCAAAACGTGCAGATCATCCCGCGTTCGCAGTTCCAGGACATGGACCTGTCGCCGGGTTTGCTGGTGATCTTCAACGATGCGGCCAATACTGAATTGCCGGGTGTGGTCAAGGAGTTCGATGACGCGCAAGTGACCATCGACTTCAACCACCCGCTGGCGGGCAAGACGCTGACCTTTGACGTGGAAATCATTTCCGTCAAAGCGCTGTAACTTGTGGGAGCGAGCCTTTGTGGCGAGGGGATTTATCCCCGTTGGGGTGCGAAGCGCCCCTGAATCCAGTCAGCGCGTTATTGAATGAGAACGCGCTGAATGGTCTACGATTGCTTCGCAATCGAACGGGGATAAATCCCCTCGCCACAGCAAGCCCGTCCCCACAGTTGTTTTTCACTGTTTTCGCTATTTCTTGCGCGCAAGACACGAGGCACAGCATGCAAATCAAACTCGCCAATCCCCGTGGCTTCTGCGCCGGTGTGGACCGGGCGATCGAAATCGTCAACCGCGCCCTGGAGGTCTTCGGGCCGCCGATCTATGTGCGCCACGAAGTGGTCCACAACAAGTTCGTCGTCGAAGACCTGCGCAACCGCGGGGCGATCTTCGTCGAGGAGCTGGATCAGGTGCCGGACGACGTGATCGTGATCTTCAGTGCCCACGGTGTTTCCCAGGCCGTTCGTACCGAAGCCGCCGGGCGTGGTCTGAAAGTGTTCGACGCCACGTGCCCGCTGGTCACCAAGGTGCACATCGAAGTCGCCCGTTACAGCCGCGACGGGCGTGAATGCATCCTAATTGGCCACGCCGGTCACCCGGAAGTCGAAGGCACCATGGGCCAGTATGACGCCGCCAATGGTGGTGCGATCTATCTGGTCGAAGATGAAAAGGATGTCGCCGAACTCCAGGTGCGCAACCCGGATAAACTGGCGTTCGTCACCCAGACGACCTTGTCCATGGATGATACCAGTCGCGTCATCGACGCCCTGCGTACGCGCTTCCCGGCCATCGGTGGCCCGCGCAAGGACGACATCTGCTACGCCACGCAAAACCGCCAGGACGCGGTCAAGCAACTGGCCGACGAATGCGATGTGGTGCTGGTGGTCGGCAGTCCGAACAGCTCCAACTCCAATCGCCTGCGCGAACTGGCAGAACGCATGGCTACGCCGGCCTACCTGATCGATGGTGCCGAGGACCTGGAAAAGAGCTGGTTCGACGGCGTTGAACGGATCGGCATCACCGCCGGTGCTTCCGCTCCGGAAGTCCTGGTGCGTGGCGTGATTCAGCAGTTGCAGGCCTGGGGCGCCACCGGTGCCGATGAGTTGGCCGGTCGTGAAGAGAACATCACGTTCTCCATGCCAAAAGAGCTGCGGGTGCGTTCGCTGCTCTGAGCCTTCAGGTCGCGCATAACGCCTGCGTGGTCTTTTCGCTGCGCAGGCTGATGCGACCGTTCGAGGCCAGTACCACCTGGTGTTGGCTCTGCGCTTCGCGCGCCGCGCACACATGCAATGTCCCTGCTTGAAAACCTCCTGACACCGGCTCACCCAGTGGGCCGAATCGTATGGCAGTCTTGACATTCCGATTGCCGAAAATCGCCACGCCAATGCGGCTGTGGCGCTCGAACAGCAATGGGTTGCCGGGGTCCTCGTGCCCCTTGCCGCTGATATCCAGAATGATCCGCCAGCCTTGGCTCCAGTCGTCGTTCATGGCGTGAATGACGACCACCTGGCCGCGGGATATCGCTTCGCTTCTTGCGCTGCGCAGACCACTGGCAAGTGACCTGGCCGCCTCCTCGCGGTGGTTCGATTCTAAAACCGCTGCGTAGGCCGGACTGACCAAATGCAGAACAATCCCGACAATCGCGAGTCCCATAAGCAATTCGATCAGACTGAAACCCTGCTCACGCATGAGATTTTCCTCCCTGGAATGTTCTAGCGTGTACGCAGGTATAGCCGACGGCAACGGAGCGCACCGATGGATCATCGTACAAAAGGTTTCACGCTGATCGAGTTGCTGGTGGCGCTGGCGGTCTTCCTGGTGCTGATCACCCTGGCGGTCCCGGCGTTTACCCGTTCGACGCAAGGCACCAGGGCCGACACCGAGATGGGGGATCTGCAGCGTGGCCTGAACTACGCCCGGCTGGAAGCCATTGACCGGGGCGTGACCACGCGGGTGCGGCCCACGGCGGGCGGGAGCGTGTGGACCGGGGAGTTGTCGGTGTATGACAGTACCGGCACCCCGGCCAATGTATTGCGGGTTGTTCCAGCGATGAGCAGCGGTGCGACGCTGACGCTAACCTCAGGTGTGACAGCGATCGATTTCAATAATCTGGGCGGGCTGTCGTCATCCTCCACGGCAGTGGTGATCAGCTATGTGCTCGGAACGCAAAGCAGGACGCTGAATGTGTGTTTGAACGGACGAATTCTTTTGGGTGGAAGTTGCGGATGAGTTCATGGAGCAAGCGTGCCCAGGAGGGCATGACGCTGATCGAAGTCCTGGTAGCCTTGCTGATTCTGGGCGTGGGACTGTTGGGCGCGGCGGCCTTTCAGTTGAATGCCTTGAAGTACACCGACAGTGCGCGCATGACCAGCCAGGCCAGTTTTATCGCCTACGACATGATGGACCGCATTCGCGCCAATGCCGCCGCCGATTACACCATTACACCGCCAGCCTCGGGCAATCTGAGCGTCGCCCGGGACCAGGACCTCTACGATTTCACCAGTAACATTGTCAATTTCGGCGGCGCCACGGCGACCGGCAGCATTTCCCTGAACCAGCGGGTGTACACCATCACCATCACCTGGGATGACTCGCGGGCCGCCAACACCGCCAACTCTCGTCGCAGTTTCGTCCTCACCAGCCGCGCGACCGCCGACCCGGTGGCGACGCCATGAGCCGCTTCAATCGCGGCTTCGGCCTGATCGAGTTGCTGATCGCCCTGGCGTTGAGCCTGGTCGTGGTGCTGGGTGTGGTGCAGGTGTTCATTGCCGCGAAAAACACCTACATCAGCCAGAATGCCGCAGCGACCATGCAGGAAGACGCGCGTTTCGTGTTGAGCAAAATGATTCAGGAAATCCGCATGGTCGGCATGTTCGGCTGCCTGGGCAGCATCACCGATGCCAGTATCTCGAGTGACTTCAGTGCCAGCCAGATAATGCCGATCAGCTGGGACAACGCCAATCTCAAGCTGGTCCTGGTGACGGCGGACGTCGGCAGCAATGGCGGGGCGCCGGCCTGGACGGTGATTTCGGATTGTCGCAACAGCGCCACGGCGTATTCCGACTTGCGCGTACCTGCCGCAGGGCAACTGGCATTTCCCATCCGGCGATTGATCTACAGCTTGAAGAACGGTCAGCTGACGATGGGCAGCGGCAGGGGAACGCCGATCCAGCAAGTACTGGTGGATAACGTCAGCGCCTTCGACGTGAGCTTCGGCCTCGCCAACTCGGCTTCCGATTCGGCCGCTTCCAGTTACAGCAGCAACCCGTCGGACCCTGCACGCATCCGCAGCGTACGCCTGAGCCTGACCCTTACCGACCCTGACAATCGGGTGGGCAACCAAACCTTCAACGTGGTTGCCGCCCTGCGCAACCGCTTGCCATGAGGGGCGGGTCGATGAGCGTTTGCCCTGTTGCACCTTACTCCCAACGCGGTATGGCGCTGCTGGTCAGCCTGGTGTTCCTGTTGCTGCTGACGCTGATCGGCCTTTCATCGATGCAAAACGCCACGTTGCAGGAAAAGATGGCCGGTAGCCTGAGCTTGCGCAACCAGTCGTTCCAGAGTGCCGAGGCGCTGTTGCGCGTGGGTGAAAGCGCCGTGCAGCTCGATAGTTATTCCTTGCCGGTGTGCAGCGGTACCCGCCAGTGCGCACCGCCTGCCGAATCGGCAACCATCAAGGCCGCCGGGTTCAATTCCACCTCGGGGGTGACCTGGATTGCGTCCGGCAATGGTTTCTATGGCGTGCAGAACCTGGGCATCGCCTTGACCGCGGTGAACGTACCGAGCAACACCTCGGCAACCTTGTACCGGGTCACCGCCGTGGGCATTGCGGGCAGCTCGCGCAGCGTGGTGGAGAGCATCTATGCGAAATACTGAAAGGCGCGCGCAGCTATGGCGGGTGTTGAGTGGCGCCATTAGCGCCTTGTACCTGGCAGCTCCGGCCTATGCCTTCACGCCTTCTGACTCGCCCTTGCTGAGTGCTGCCGCGGTCGCACCGAACGTGATGTTGATGATCGACGATTCGGGAAGCATGAATAACATCATCTGGGCTCCGGGTTTCGATCCCTCGGTCAGCAGGCCGCAGATAGCGATCTGCAGTTCCAATTTATCCTGTCTGGGCGGGCAGAACCTGGACATGGGCGATACCAATATTTCCCTGTCGAGCCTGAACCGGGGAGGTTGCCCGACCAGCGGCAACTGGTACGGGTTCTATCGGGGTTTCCTCGGGCTGACGCCGATCTGCCTGAAACTGCCTGACCCGGTAGGCAACGAGAACACGCGCTATACCGCCAACTACCTGGCTTATCTGCTGGGACTGGCCAACGGTTCGAGCCGGGATTTCACCAGCGGTGCCAATGCCATTCCCGACGACTACCGGATCGCTGTGGCGCAGAATGTCTCCAAGAGCCTGGTGACGGGCAATCGCTCGTTGCGCATAGGCCTGGCGACCTTCAATCCACCCGTCGGCAACAATCCGGGCAATGGCGGCTTTATCGCCCGGGCCGTCAGTGACTTGTCGGTGGACGCCAACTACAACGCACTGATCGGCTCGATCAACGGTCTCAGCGCGGTTGCCAATACACCGCTCGCCGAAACCTATTATGAAGTGACGCGCTACATGCGCGGGATGGCGCCGTACTACAACACGACGCCCACGACCTACGCCAGTCCGATCCAGTATCGCTGCCAGAAAAATTACGCGGTGGTCATCACCGATGGCCTGCCTACCTACGACCGGACTTTCCCCGGCAACGATCCGCTGGCCGGGAACCGCCTGCCCAACTGGGACGGCAACAGTGCCAACGATGGCGATAACCTGAGCGGCGACGGCGAAGGCGATACCCTGTACCTGGATGACATTGCCAAGTTCGCCTTCGATATCGACATGCGCAGCGTCGGGACTGACCTGGCCGGAAAAAGCTGGAACGCCTCGGATTTTCCCAGGCAGAACATGAATACCTACAACATCGGGTTCGCCGCGGCGAACCCGATGTTGTCGGATGCCGCCGCCTATGGGCAGGGCAGGTATTACCAGGCCACCGACAGTGTGGAGCTTAATGCGGCGCTGTCCTCGGCCCTGAGCGACATTACTTCCAAGGCGGGCTCCGGGGGCAGTGGTGTCACCAGCGGGACGGTTCTCGCCGACGGGACCCGTTACTTCCAGACCAGTTACGACCCCAAGGACTGGCGTGGCACGATCAAGTCCTACGGCTTCACCGCCAGTGGCGCGGTCGATACCGCATCGGTGCTGTGGACCACCGATACGGCCATCGTACCGGGCGCTGCGGCACCGACCTATCAATCATGGAACAGCCAGGCCAACAGCGCCGTGACATTGTCCTTCGCCAACCTGTCTGCGGCCCAGCAAACCGTGCTTGGCCAGGGTTTGCCCGGCGGTATTACGGGCAACGACCTGGTGGAGTGGAGCAAGGGCACCAACAAGACCGGCCTGAAGGTGCGCGGTGTGCTGCTGGGCGATATCGTCAATTCACCGCTGGTCCTGGCGGCACCTGGGGATAAAACCGCCTCGGACTTGTCGGGGGACACCAGCTACAGCACGTACCTGGCCACCAAGGCGACCCACATGAATGCCAGTCTGGTGGTCAACGCCAACGACGGGTTCGTCAGCGTCATCAATGCCGGCAACGGTGCCCGGCGCTATGCCTACATGCCCTCCAGCGTGGTGCCGTCTTTGCGGTACATCGCCGATCCCGCCTATATCAACGGCGTCGGCCACAGGTTTCTGGTGGATGGGCAGGTGGGCGTGTTCGATGCTCAATTGAACAGTGCCTGGAAAACCCTGGCACTGGGCGGAACGGGCGCGGGCGGACGCACCTTCTATGCGCTGCAGCTGTTCGACGCATCGGCGGGAAATGTCACGAGGGCCTTGTGGGAAATCAGCGCGCCGGCGACTGCCAGTGCGGCGAACGTTTTCAATGACCTGGGTTATGCCTACGCCCGTCCCGAAGTGGCACGCTTGGCGGATGGGCGCTGGGCGGCGTTCATTGCCAACGGCTATGGTAGCCATTCGGGGGTGGCGGCGTTGTACGTGGTGGACATCCGCGACGGCAGCCTGATCAGGAAAATCGTGATCGACAGCAGCGAAACCACTAACGGGCTGTCTTCGGTGAAACTCAAGGTGAACGCGCAGAATGTGGTGCAGGCAGCCTATGGCGGCGATCTCAAGGGGCGGCTCTGGAAGTTCGACCTCAGTGGCGCCACCACGGACACCTGGGGGCTCGCATTTGCCGGCAAGCCGTTGTTTACCACCGCCGGTGGCGCTACCCAGCCCATCACCGCGCAGCCGTTGCTGGCGGACAATCCCTTGGGGGGCAAGGTGGTGTTTTTCGGCACCGGGAAATTCAACGAGACGGCAGACAAAACCAACAAGGACCTGCAGGCGTTCTATGCGGTATGGGACGCGGACGGTGGTTCTGGCCAGATCACCACCTCCAGTTTGCAGGCCCAGGCAGTGACCGGGGTGTTTTCCGCAAGTTCGGGGCAGTTGATCACCACCAGCCAGAACGAGGTGACCTATCCGGCAGAAAAGGGTTGGTACCTGCCACTGGTTTACAGCGGCGGGCTGTCGGGTGAGCGGGTGATCAATCAGGCCAGCCTGGTGCTCGGGCGGGTCGTCTTTACCACGGCAAGCGTGGATACCACAGACCCTTGCGCCAGCTTTGGTACCGGCAAACTGGTCGAACTCGATGCGTTCAGCGGTAAGATGCTCAATTACGCGGTGCTCGACTCCAACGGTGACGGTGTGGTCGACAGTGCCGACATTGTGTCCAGCGGCGTTGTCTTTACCGGTGGGATCCCGACCCTGAACGCCATCGTCAACGGTGCGACCCGCAAGATCGTGAACGATTCCAGTGGCGGTATCAGCTCGCTGGTGGAAAAATCCGGCGGCGGCAGCCGTCGCATCATGTGGCGACAAATACAGTAAGTGAGAGTTGAGGCATGCGCAGATCCAACCGTGGTTTTACCCTGATCGAAATCATGATCGTGATTGCGATCATCGGGATCGTCATCACCATTGGCTATCCGAGCCTCACCGAGTATGTGAAGAAGGGACGTCGCACCGAAGTCGCCGGCCTGCTTTCCGAACAGGCGCAGATCCTCGAGCGCCATTATTCGAAAACCAACGTCTACACCAATGCCACCGGCCTCAGCGCCGGCAACGACTACTACAGCATCATGCCGACCCTGACCGACCAGACTTACCTGCTGACGGCAACACGCAAGAGCGGCACCGCCATGGCCACTGACAAGTGTGGTGATTTCACGCTCACCAACACCGGTGTCAGAAGCATGGTCAATGCTGCGGCCGGCCTGACCACCAAGGATTGCTGGGGTCGCTGAGTTTTCTTTTTTGGCGTCCTTTGCGCCTCTGTCTCTTTAACGGTTGGATCAGAACATGACCAGGCAACAGCAAGTGGTGATCGTCGGTGGCGGGGTAATTGGCCTGCTGACAGCGTTCAATCTCGCGTCCCAGGTGCGGAGTATCGTGCTGCTGGATCGTTCGGACCTCGGCCGGGAATCGTCCTGGGCGGGCGGTGGCATCGTTTCTCCGCTCTATCCATGGCGCTACAGCCCTGCGGTGACCGCGCTGGCCCATTGGTCCCAGGATTTTTATCCACAGCTGGGCGAACGCTTGTTTGCTGCCACCGGGATCGATCCCGAGGTGCATACCACAGGCCTGTACTGGCTGGACCTGGACGATGAAGCCGAGGCGCTGGCCTGGGCCGCGCGGGAGGGCCGTCCGCTACGGGCTGTGGATATCTCGGTGGCCCACGATGCGGTGCCGGTGCTCGGTGGCGGTTTTTCCCGGGCGATCTACATGGCCGACGTGGCCAACGTGCGCAACCCACGGCTGGTGAAGTCGCTCAAGGCAGCATTGCAGGCGCTGCCGAACGTGACGATTCATGAGCAATGCGAAGTCAGCGGGTTTATTCAGCAAGACAAAAAAATAGTCGGTGTGCAGACCTCCATGGGCTCGATCCTTGGCGATCAGGTGGTCCTGACCGCTGGTGCCTGGAGCGGCGATTTGCTCAAGAGCCTGGGCCTTGAGTTGCCGGTCGAACCGGTGAAAGGGCAGATGATCCTCTACAAGTGCGCGGCGGATTTCCTGCCGAGCATGGTGCTGGCCAAAGGGCGTTATGCGATTCCGCGGCGCGATGGGCACATCCTGATTGGCAGTACCCTGGAACATGAAGGCTACGACAAGACGCCTACCGAATCGGCACTCGAAAGCCTCAAGGCTTCGGCCGTGGAGTTGATTCCGGCATTGGCCGACGCCGAGGTGGTGGGGCACTGGGCCGGGTTGCGGCCAGGCTCGCCGGAGGGCATCCCCTATATTGGCCAGGTGCCGGGGTTCGACGGTCTCTGGCTCAATTGCGGGCACTACCGCAACGGACTGGTACTGGCGCCGGCGTCCTGTCAGTTGTTCGCTGATGTGATGTTGGGCAGGGCGCCGATCATCGATCCGGCACCCTATGCGCCGACCGGGCGGATCTGACCTGGAAAGATTTGGCATCTGTCAGATGGCCTTCGCGAGCAGGCTCGCTCCCACACTTGATCGCATTCCCCTGTGAGAGCGAGCCTGCTCGCGAAGAGGCCCTCAATCCAGGCCTAATTTCTTCAGCCTGTAGCGCATCGACCGAAACGACAGATTCAACCGCTGAGCCGCCGCCGTGCGGTTCCAGCGGGTTTCTTCCAGCGCCTGGAGAAGCAACTGGCGTTCAACGTTTTCCAGGTATGCCTCCAGGTTGTCGATCTGGGTGAGGTCCGGCACACCGCCTTCGGTGGCACAGTTGCCTTCGGCCAGACGCAGGTCGCTGGCCTCGATCTGCCTGTTCTCGCATAAGGTGTGAGCCCGTTCGAGCATGTTCTCCAGCTCCCGTACATTGCCCGGGAAACGGTAGCTTTTGAGCGCATCGAGGGCATTGGGCTGGAGTTTTGCCGCGGGCTGCCCGGTGTCCGCAGCCAGGCGCTTGAGCACATGGCTGGCCAACGTTTCGATGTCGTCACGGCGTTCGCGCAGCGGTGGAACCCGCAGCTCGATCACATTGAGGCGGTAGTACAGATCCTGGCGAAAACGTTGGGCAGCGACTTCGGCACCCAGGTCTTTGTGGGTGGCGCACAGGATGCGCACATCGACCACCACCTCGACTTGCCCGCCGACGCTGCGGACAGCTTTCTCCTGGATGGCGCGCAGCAGTTTGACCTGCATGGCCAGAGGCAGGTCTGCCACTTCGTCGAGGAACAGGGTGCCACCGTGGGCGGCCTGGAACAATCCGGGCTTATCCTCGATGGCACCGCTGAAGCTGCCTTTTCGGTGGCCGAAAAACTCGCTTTCCATCAGCTCGGTGGGAATCGCACCGCAATTGACCGGGACGAAGGGTTGATGGGCCCGAGGTCCGCGCTCATGAATCAGCCGGGCCACCAGTTCCTTGCCACTGCCGGACTCGCCACTGATGTACACCGGTGCCTGGCTGCGGGCCAGTTTGTCGATCTGCTTGCGCAGGGTGCGCATGGGCGGCGAGTCGCCCAGCAAGCGGCGATCGATGGCGGTGCCAGGGGCGGGCAGCAGCAAGGCGCTGGTCACCAGTTCCCGCAGGCGCGTGAGGTCCACCGGCTTGGTCAGAAAATCGAATGCACCGGCCTTCAGCGCATTGATCGCCGTGTCGAGGTTGCCATAGGCCGTAATCATGGCCACCGGGACCTGGGGGTAGCGTTGCTGGATGTGCTGTACGAGCTCGAGGCCGCTGCCGTCGGGCAAACGCATGTCGGTCAGGCACAGGTCGAACGTCTCGCGCTGGAGCAGGGCGAGGGCTTCGCCAGCGTTACGGGCGGTGAAGGTGTCGAGTTTCATCCGCCCCAGGGTAATGTCCAGGAGTTCGCGGATGTCCGGTTCGTCGTCGACGATCAGGACTTTTTGCCGTGGGCTCATGTTCAACCTTGTTTGCGTCCGTGAGCAAAGGTAATGCGAAAGCAGCCGCCGCCTTGGCGTGACTTGAAGTCCAGGCGGGCCTGGTTGCTTTCGCACAGCTCGCGGGACAGGTAAAGCCCCAGGCCAGTGCCCTGGTGGCTGGTGGTAAAGAAAGGCTCGAACAATTGCGCCTGGTGCTCCGGGGCCACGCCGGGGCCGTCGTCGAGGATCTCGAGGATCGGCAACTGGCTGTCGGGATCGATGAACAACTCGAGCCAGACCTGTGCCTGGTCATGGTTCAGGGCGCTGTGGCGCCATGCATTGCGTATCAGGTTGTCGAGGATCTGTTCCAGCTGATCGGGGTCCATCAAGGTCTTGAAGTCACCGCAAGCAATGCGTAGATGGATCTTCTGGCGCTCGCTCGCCTGCTCGCCGATGGCCGTTACGAACCGTTCCAGCCACGGCTTCAGGTCAAGCCGTTGTGCTACGGTTTGCTGGCGGCGTGACAGTTGCAGGACGTTTTCGATAACCCGATTCATGCGCTGAGAGTGGTCTTGAATAATCTGTGTCAGACGTCGATCCGCGGCATTCAGTTCCTCAGACTCTCGCAATAGCTGCGCGGCGTGACTGATGGCGCCCAGCGGATTGCGGATTTCATGGGCGATACCGGCAGTCAGGCGGCCGAGCGCGGCGAGTTTCAGTTGTTGGGCCTGTTGGGTGATCTGTGCGAGGTCTTCGAGAAAGACCAGGGTCTGGTGATGCGGGCTGGGGTCCAGGGCGATGAAGCTCGGCTGCAGCTCCAGGCCACTGCTGGCGATCTTCAGGCTTTGCGGGCGCAGGGTCGGGTTGTTGATCCACAACTGCAGACGCTCGACCAGGGAGGGGACCTGTTCGTCTATTCGTCGGCCTTCGAGGCGCTCGCAGCCAAGCAGGGCCAGGGCGCTGTGATTGGCCAGCTGCACGCGCCGCTGGTCGTCAAGCACCAGGATGCCAGTACGCATGCGTTGCAGGATCAATGCATTGAGCGCTTCAAGACCGACGACTTCGCTGGCCTTCTGTTGCGCCAGGGTTTCGCTCACTTCCAGTCGTCGGACCAGGCCTTGTACCAGCAGTGCGGCGGCAAAGCAAAGGACGCCGAGCGTACCGGCCTGCAAATAATCATTGGGGCTGGCGCGATGGCTGAGACCCAGCAGGGCGCTCGATCCCAGGATGCCAAGTGCGCTGATGGCGGCAATCAGCAGGCCGATGCGTCTTCGAAGCAGGGTATTGCTGATGGCCACCGAGACGATCAGCAAGTTGCCAATGGCGCTGGCCACACCGCCGCCGGCATAGAACAACCCGCAAAGCAGCAGGACGTCGGCCAGCGCCAGGCTCAACAGTTGCGTCGGGCGGCGAGTGTTCTCGAAGAACACCACCAGCAGGATATTCAGCACCAGGTACAACCAGCTGCCGCTGCGCAGCAAGTCGTCATTGGCGGACGTCAGCAACTGGTTGTCCATGTTGCTGGAAATCAGCAACACCAGGGTGATGCCGATGCTCAAGCGGTAGAGGTGATAAAGACGCAGCAGTCGCTGGGCCTGTTTGTTGCCGGGACTGGGCGTCTCAGCGATCACTTGAACCGGGGCCTTGCTCGAGGTGAGCCTGGCTGCAATACCACTGTTGTTGAAGGCTCAGCGCACGGTCGCGGGGCAGATGCACGCCGCAATGGGCGCAGCGGACCATGGGAGCCGCTTCCAGCTCGGCGGAGGACTTGGGTGCGGAAGACTGGCTCTTGTACTTGCGCCAGAACCAGACAGCGGCGGCAATCACGGCGATCCAGAATAATAAACGAAGCATGGTGAGCTGCTTTATGACGGAGGAACCGCCAGTTTAGCCAAGGACAAGACAGGCGCACAGCGGATTCGCGCTGCATAAAAACGGCGCAATAAAAAAGGGAGACTCAAGCGTCTCCCTTTTTGTACCGCCGGTCGTATCAGTCGAACACGCCGAAGGTCATGTAGCTGAACCACGAGCGGTCTTCGTTGTTGCCTTCAGCTTCGTGGTCCTCTTCTTCGATCACATCGCCATTGCTGTCTTTAGGCTTGAGCTCGTTGGGAATCGCGTCCTTGGCGTCCTGGAATTGCTTCTGCACGTCCTGGTTGGCGCGGGTTTCTCCCGGTGGCAGCGGCGGACGGGATTCGATCAGGCCCAGGGTGGCCTTGCTCAGCCACGAACGGTTGTCCGCTTCGGCGACCGATGGCACGAACTGCCCGTCCACCAGGCTTGGATGGTTCGGGTAGTTCAGCTTCAGGGTCTCGAGGCTGGTGGCCGCCAGTTCGTCCAGGTGCAGGCGCTGGTAGGCCTCGGTCATCACCGCCAGGCCGTCGCCGACCGAAGGGGTTTCCTGGAAGTTTTCCACCACGTAGCGACCGCGGTTCGCGGCGGCGACGTAGGCCTGACGAGTCAGGTAATAGTCGGCCACGTGGATTTCGTAGGCTGCCAGCAGGTTGCGCAGGTAGATCATGCGCTGCTTGGCGTCTGGCGCGTAACGGCTGTTGGGGAAGCGGCTGGTCAGTTGGGCGAACTCGTTGTAGGAGTCGCGAGCGGCGCCCGGGTCACGCTTGGTCATGTCCAGCGGCAGGAAGCGCGACAGCAGGCCAACATCCTGGTCGAAAGACGTCAGGCCCTTGAGGTAGTAGGCGTAATCGACGTTCGGGTGCTGTGGGTGCAGGCGAATGAAGCGCTCGGCAGCAGCCTTCGCCGCTTCCGGTTCGGCGTTCTTGTAGTTGGCGTAGATCAGCTCCAGTTGAGCCTGATCGGCATAGCGGCCGAACGGATAGCGCGATTCCAGAGCCTTCAGCTTGGCAGTGGCGCTGGTGTAGCTATTATTGTCCAGATCGGCTTGAGCCTGTTGGTACAACTCGACTTCGCTCAGGTTTTCGTCTACGACTTCCTTCGAAGAGCAAGCAGCGGTCAATGCGAGGATGGCGATCAGCAGCAGGTGTTTCACTTGCATGGCGGCTTGCGTCCCTATGACGGCCGCTGTCTTGGGCGAGGCCGTCCTGTTATGATGAGCGCCCCGTTGAATAGCCTCGGGGCAAAAGACGCCGTATTTAACCACAAGCGCGCAGCCGAAACCAAAGGCTGTGCCGACGCCCAGTCCGAGCATGTCCGATAAAATTGAACTTCGCGCAGAGGTGCCGTCCGAATTGGGCGGCCAACGCCTCGATCAAGTCGCCGCACAATTATTCGCTGAGCACTCGCGCTCGCGCCTTTCCGCCTGGATCAAAGACGGCCGCCTGACTGTGGATGGGGCGGTTGTCCGCCCGCGAGACATCGTTCACGGTGGCGCCATTCTTGAACTCACCGCCGAGCAGGAAGCTCAGGGCGAATGGGTCGCTCAAGACATCGCCCTGGACATCGTCTATGAAGACGACGACATCCTGGTGATCAACAAACCCGCGGGCCTGGTGGTGCATCCGGCCGCCGGCCATGCGGATGGCACCTTGCTCAACGCCTTGCTGCACCACGTGCCGGACATCATCAATGTGCCCCGCGCCGGCATCGTGCACCGCCTGGACAAGGACACCACCGGTCTGATGGTGGTGGCCAAGACCATTCAGGCGCAGACGCAGCTGGTAACACAGTTGCAGAGCCGCAGCGTCAGCCGGATCTACGAGTGCATCGTGATTGGCGTAGTGACGGCCGGCGGCAAGATCAACGCGCCGATCGGTCGTCATGGCCAGCAACGCCAGCGCATGGCCGTAATGGAAGGTGGCAAGCAGGCCGTCAGCCACTATCGCGTGCTGGAGCGTTTCCGCTCCCATACCCATGTACGGGTGAAACTGGAAACCGGCCGTACGCACCAGATTCGCGTGCACATGGCGCACATCAACTTTCCGTTGGTCGGAGATCCTGCCTATGGCGGTCGTTTCCGGATTCCGCCGGCAGCCAACCCGACCATGGTCGAGTCGCTGAAGAACTTCCCGCGCCAGGCGCTGCATGCGCGGTTCCTGGAACTGGATCATCCGACCACCGGTGTACGCATGAGCTGGGAGTCGCCGCTGCCCGAAGACTTCGTCTGGCTGCTGACCCTGCTCAAGCAAGACCGCGAGGCGTTTGTCGGATGAGTGACTGGCTGATTCCTGACTGGCCCGCGCCGGCCGGGGTCAAGGCCTGTGTGACCACCCGTGCGGGCGGCGTCAGCCTGGCGCCGTTCGACAGCCTCAATCTTGGCGATCACGTCGATGACAGCCCCGAAGCCGTTGCCGAAAATCGCCGTCGTCTTACCGATCACTTCTCCATTCAACCGGCCTGGTTGCAGCAGGTTCACGGCATTGTCGTGGCCCATGCGGACCCGAGCCGGGTGGTGACTGCCGACGCCAGTTGGACTTCAACACCGGGCATCGCCTGTGCGGCGATGACTGCCGACTGCCTGCCTGCGCTGTTTTGCGACCGTGCCGGTACCCGCGTAGCGGCGGCCCATGCCGGTTGGCGCGGGCTGGCGGCCGGTGTACTGGAAGCCACGCTCGACAGTCTGGCTGTTCCACCGGCAGACGTGCTGGTCTGGTTAGGCCCGGCCATCGGTCCGCAAGCCTTTGAAGTCGGACCGGAAGTGCGCGAAACCTTCGTCAAGCAATTGCCCGAAGCCGCTCAAGCTTTCACGCCGAGTCAAAACACCGGCAAGTTCATGGCCGATATCTATACGCTGGCGCGTCTGCGTCTGGCAGCTCGCGGTGTCACCGCTATTTACGGCGGCGGATTCTGCACCGTGACCGATCCGCGCTTCTATTCTTACCGCCGTGCGTCGCGCACCGGCCGATTCGCCTCCCTAATCTGGCTCAACCGCTAGACTTGTCTGATCTGCATCAACGTCTCGACGCTTGAAACTCCCAGAATCGACCACATCTATTGTGGTATCTGGCAGGTTTCTTCATTCAGGATGTTTCATAGGTCCGGCCTGCTCAAAAGGAAGGTGACCCATGCGTATAGACCGTTTAACCAGCAAATTGCAGTTAGCCTTGTCCGACGCCCAATCCCTGGCCGTCGGTCTCGATCATCCAGCCATTGAACCGGCGCACTTGATGCAGGCATTGCTCGAGCAACAGGGCGGTTCGATCAAGCCCCTGCTGATGCAGGTGGGCTTTGACGTCAACAGCTTGCGTAAAGAGCTGACCAAAGAACTCGACCAACTGCCGAAAATCCAGAATCCGACCGGCGACGTGAATATGTCGCAGGATCTGGCACGTCTGCTCAACCAGGCCGATCGCCTGGCCCAGCAGAAGGGCGATCAGTTCATTTCCAGTGAGCTGGTGCTGCTCGCCGCCATGGACGAGAACAGCAAGATCGGCAAACTGTTGCTCGGCCAGGGCGTGAGCAAGAAGGCCCTGGAAAACGCGATCAACAATCTGCGTGGTGGTGAGGCGGTCAATGACCCTAACCACGAGGAAGCGCGTCAGGCGTTGGACAAATACACCGTCGACCTGACCAAGCGTGCCGAGGAGGGCAAGCTCGATCCGGTGATTGGCCGTGACGACGAAATTCGCCGGACCATCCAGGTCCTGCAGCGCCGTACCAAAAACAACCCGGTGCTGATCGGTGAACCTGGCGTTGGTAAAACCGCCATCGCCGAAGGTCTGGCCCAGCGCATCATCAACGGCGAGGTGCCCGATGGCCTCAGAGGCAAGCGCTTGCTGTCCCTGGACATGGGGGCGCTGATCGCCGGTGCCAAATACCGTGGCGAGTTCGAAGAGCGCCTGAAGGCGTTGCTCAACGAGCTGTCGAAGCAGGAAGGGCAGATCATTCTGTTCATCGACGAACTGCACACCATGGTCGGCGCCGGTAAGGGCGAAGGTTCGATGGATGCGGGCAACATGCTCAAGCCGGCCCTGGCGCGGGGTGAGCTGCATTGCGTTGGTGCGACCACACTGAATGAATACCGCCAATACATAGAGAAGGATGCGGCTCTCGAACGGCGCTTCCAGAAAGTGCTGGTGGATGAGCCGAGCGAAGAAGACACCATCGCCATCCTGCGTGGCTTGAAAGAGCGCTACGAGGTCCACCACAAGGTGGCGATCACCGACGGCGCGATCATAGCCGCAGCCAAGCTCAGCCATCGCTACATCACTGACCGGCAATTGCCGGACAAGGCCATCGACCTGATTGACGAGGCCGCCAGCCGCATCCGCATGGAGATCGACTCCAAGCCGGAGGTGCTGGACCGTCTGGAACGCCGTTTGATTCAGTTGAAGGTGGAATCCCAGGCGCTGAAGAAAGAAAGCGATGACGCGGCGAAGAAACGCCTGGAAAAACTCCAGGAAGAAATTGCCCGTCACGAACGTGAGTACTCGGATCTCGAAGAAATCTGGAACTCGGAAAAAGCCGAGGTGCAGGGTTCGGCGCAGATCCAGCAAAAGATCGAACAGTCACGCCAGGAGTTGGAAGCGGCCCGCCGCAAAGGCGACCTTAACCGCATGGCCGAATTGCAGTATGGGGTGATCCCGGACCTGGAACGCAGCCTGCAAATGGTCGACCAGCATGGCAAACCCGAGAACCAGCTGCTGCGCAGCAAGGTGACCGAAGAGGAAATCGCTGAAGTCGTGTCGAAATGGACCGGCATTCCCGTGTCGAAAATGCTCGAGGGTGAGCGCGAAAAACTGATGAAGATGGAAAGCCTGTTGCACCAGCGTGTGATCGGCCAGGATGAAGCGGTGGTTGCCGTTTCCAATGCGGTACGGCGCTCCCGTGCCGGGTTGTCCGACCCGAACCGGCCAAGCGGTTCGTTCATGTTCCTCGGCCCGACCGGTGTGGGTAAAACCGAGCTGTGCAAGGCGCTGGCCGAATTCCTCTTTGATACCGAAGAGGCGATGGTGCGCATCGACATGTCCGAGTTCATGGAGAAACATTCCGTGGCTCGCCTGATCGGAGCACCACCCGGCTACGTCGGTTATGAAGAGGGTGGTTACCTGACCGAGGCCGTACGTCGCAAGCCGTACTCGGTGATTCTCATGGACGAAGTCGAGAAGGCGCACCCGGATGTGTTCAACATCTTGCTGCAAGTGCTCGAAGACGGTCGCCTGACCGACAGCCATGGCCGCACGGTGGACTTCAAGAACACCGTGATCGTCATGACCTCCAACCTGGGCTCGGTGCAGATCCAGGAGTTGGTGGGTGATCGCGAAGCGCAGCGTGCGGCGGTGATGGATGCGATTTCCACCCACTTCCGGCCGGAGTTCATCAACCGGGTCGACGAAGTGGTGATTTTCGAGCCATTGGCGCGGGATCAGATCGCCGGCATCACCGAGATCCAGCTGGGTCGCCTGCGCAGTCGCCTGACCGAGCGGGAGCTGAAGCTGGAACTGAGCCCCGAGGCCATGGACAAGCTGATCGCGGTGGGCTACGACCCGGTCTACGGCGCACGGCCGCTCAAGCGAGCGATCCAGCGCTGGATCGAGAACCCGCTGGCGCAGTTGATCCTATCCGGTCGATTCATGCCGGGAGACACGGCACATGGCGTGGTGGAGAACGACGAAATCGTCTTCGTCTGATCCATAACGGCGGCAAAATCGAAAAGGCCTCGCATTGCGAGGCCTTTTTTTCATCCAGGCTGTTGAACTCAAAGGAAAAGGCTTGTAAAGTGCGCCCCGCAGTAAGTAAC
>Ga0079984_1018051_pt1 | contig 25013 bp, 24 predicted proteins | sample Hof3ISUMetaT_18_FD_73498 | JGI IMG/M metagenome (GOLD analysis project Ga0079984, IMG submission 73498) | Enriched soil aggregate microbial communities from Iowa State university to study microbial drivers of carbon cycling -... | ecosystem: Environmental > Terrestrial > Soil > Agricultural land... | reverse complement strand
ACCGATCACCCGATCGAGATCCTCAACACCAACACCGCCGTTTACATTGGGGTCGTGTATGCGTATCTGCCGTTCATGGTGCTGCCGCTCTACGCCAACCTGGTGAAACACGACGGCAGCCTGCTGGAAGCCGCGCAGGATCTGGGTTCGAGTAACTTCAACAACTTCTGGAAAATCACCGTGCCGCTGGCCAAGAACGGCATCATCGCCGGCTGCATGCTGGTGTTCATTCCGGTAGTGGGCGAGTTCGTGATCCCGGAACTGCTGGGCGGCCCGGAGACCCTGATGATTGGTCGCGTGCTGTGGCAAGAGTTCTTCAATAACCGCGACTGGCCAGTGGCATCTGCTCTGGCGGTGGTGATGCTGTTGATCCTGATTGTGCCGATTCTGCTGTTCAACCGCAGCCAGGCCAAAGAGATGGAGGCACGGGGATGAAACGCTTCGGTTTTGCAAAGTTCATGTTGATCTTCGGCCTGACGTTCATTTATCTGCCGATGCTGATTCTGGTGATCTACTCGTTCAACGCCTCGAAACTGGTGACGGTCTGGGGCGGCTGGTCGGTGAAGTGGTATGTCGGGCTGCTCGACAACACCCAATTGATGGGCTCGGTGGTGCGCTCGCTGGAAATCGCCTGCTACACCGCGATTGCCGCCGTAGCGCTGGGCACCCTCGCCGCCTTCGTGCTGACTCGTGTAACGCGCTTCAAGGGTCGCACGCTGTTCGGTGGTCTGGTCACCGCGCCGCTGGTGATGCCTGAGGTGATCACCGGTCTGTCGCTGTTGCTGCTGTTCGTGGCGATGGCGCAACTGATCGGCTGGCCGCAAGAGCGCGGCATCGTCACCATCTGGATCGCCCACACCACGTTTTGTGCCGCTTATGTGGCGGTGGTAGTCTCCGCCCGCTTGCGCGAGCTAGACCTGTCGATCGAAGAAGCGGCGATGGATCTGGGCGCGAAACCGTTCAAGGTGTTTTTCCTGATCACCATCCCGATGATCGCGCCGTCGCTGGCAGCGGGCGGCATGATGTCGTTCGCCCTGTCGCTGGACGATCTGGTGTTGGCGAGCTTCGTGTCAGGCCCGGGGTCGACGACCCTGCCGATGGAAGTGTTCTCGGCCGTGCGCCTGGGTGTGAAGCCCGAGATCAACGCCGTGGCCAGCCTGATTCTGCTGGCAGTGTCGCTGGTGACCTTCCTGGTCTGGTACTTCGGCCGCAAGGCAGAAGCCAACCGCAAGCGGGCGATTCAGGAAGCGATGGATCAGACCGCCAACGAATCGTGGCAGCAACCGCAACCTCAACGAGTGGCAGCGACGGCCTAGGGCCGTCGCGTTTTACGGCTTTGCGCTTTGGCTTAAAAGCTTTTGAATAAAAAGAATGGAGTTTCACCGATGAAAATGTTTGGCAGGACTCTGCTGACACTGTCCTTATTGGGCGCAATCGCCACAGGCGCCCAGGCCAACGACAAGGTGCTGCGCGTTTACAACTGGTCGGATTACATCGCCCCGGACACCGTCAAGAAGTTCGAGGACGAGACCGGCATCCGCGTGACCTACGACGTGTTCGACAGCAATGAAACCCTCGAGGCACGTCTGCTCGCGGGTAAATCCGGCTACGACATCGTGGTACCGTCCAACAGTTTCCTGGCCAAGCAGATCAAGGCCGGGGTCTATCAGACTCTGGACAAATCGAAGCTGCCAAACTGGAAAAACCTCAACCCGGTGCTGCTGAAAAACGCCTCCGCCAGTGATCCGGACAACGCCCACGCGTTCCCGTACATGTGGGGTTCGATCGGCATCGGCTTCAACCCGGACAAGGTCCGCGAAGTGCTCGGCAAGAATGCGCCGACCAATTCCTGGGACCTGCTGTTCAAACCGGAGAACGCCGAGAAGCTGAAGGCCTGCGGCATCAGTTTCCTCGACTCGCCAACCGAAATGCTCCCGGCCGCCCTGCACTACCTGGGTTATCCGGTGAACGACAAGGACGTGAAGCACATCGCCGAAGCCGAAGCGCTGTTCATGAAGATCCGGCCGTCGGTGGCGTATTTCCATTCGTCCAAGTACATCTCCGATCTGGCCAACGGCAACATCTGCGTAGCGGTCGGCTATTCGGGTGACGTGTTGCAGGCCAAGGCCCGCGCGGTGGAATCGGGCAACAAGGTCGAGATCGACTACAGCATTCCCAAGGAAGGCGCCGGCAGTTTCTACGACATGGTCGCCATCCCTCGCGATGCCGCCAACGTCGAGAACGCCTACCTGTTCATGAACTTCCTGATGCGCCCGGACATCATCGCCGAAGTCACCAACAGCATCGGTTACAGCAACGCCAACGAAGCCGCGACGCCGCTGGTGGACGAAGCGATCCGCAACGACCCGGGCTCGTACCCGCCGCAAGCGGTGATGGCCACGCTGTATGCGGTGCCGGATCAACCGATTGCCACGCAACGGATCATGACCCGGGGCTGGACCCGCGTGAAACTCGGCAAATAAACACACATCGATTTCCGTTCACGCAGCGCCTTACCACCGCTGCCCCCTGCTCTGAACGGCCTCACCTGGCTTCCTCGGTTCAGGTGAATTCAGGCGCCCTCGGGCGCCTTTTTTTGTTGGCTCAGATCAGTGGCCAATCGGCCAGCGAGCGATAACGACCCTTGTGGGATTCGAACAACGCAAAACGCTCAGCACGCAGGAAAAACTCTGGCGCAGTGGCGGATTCCGGTTCCGGCGCCCGATAGTCGCGGGCCAGCGTCAGGTGCGGACGATACTCCCGCGTCGCCTCTTCAAACCCGAATGGCAACATCGCCTGCTCCAGCGCATACACCAGTCGCAGCAATGCCTGCGGCGCCTGCTCCGGCGCCAGCGACAATACCCCGGCACGCCGCCAGACCTGCAACCGATCCAGCGAAATCCTCAGCGCCTCCCCCGGTGTTCGCACCTTCGCCGCCGCCTCGCAGACTTCGCCAATCTGCGCCAACGGCACCGCGCCGAGAAACAGCAACGTCAGGTGGAAATTATCGGCCGGCACCGGTTTGCCGGTACGCAAACCCAGTTCGCTGCGCCACTGGGCAATCGCCTTGCGCTGTGCCGGCGGGCAGTCCAGGGCGAAGAACAGCCGCTTGACCGGTTGATCCCCGCGCGTTTCGTCCGCCATGGCCCCGCTCCTTCGTTCGTCGAGATCCCTGGATTCTACACGCCCGTTTCTGGCGACTCTCGGCACGGGGTTTATAGTTCAACGATTGCCATCAACCGGAGGACGTCATGCGCGAGATCCTCAGCAAAGAACCCTGGTGGGCCCGACCGCCGAATCCCGGGCAGGATGAGAGCGAACTGGAATGGGGCTGGCTGGTGCATTACAGCGAAGGTGAGCCGCGTTTCGAATTCGTCCGCGAGCGGCCGACGGACGAAGAAATCCGTCAACGCAAAAGTTGCCGGATTACTCCATCTGCAGAGTGAACACAAACCTGTGGGAGCCAGCCTGCTGGCGATAGCGGTAGATCAGTCCTTACAGACTTTTGCGGTACAGCCGCCATCGCCAGCAGGCTGGCTCCCACATGGGATTTGCGTTGATCTCAGGACTCGAGAATGTCCTTGAAGCCACCGAAGATCATCCGCTGCCCATCGAACGGCATCGGGTTGACGTCCGGTTGCATGCGCGGGTCCTCCATCATTTTTGCCATGCCGGCGTCGCGGGTGGCCTTGTCCGGCCAGACCAGCCAACCGGCCGATACGACTTCGCCTTCCTTGAGTTTTACGGCCATCGGGAATGAGGTGACCTTGCCGTCCGGCACGTCATCGCCCCAGCCCTGAATCACCTCCAGCGCGCCGTATTCCTTGAACAGCTTCGCGGCGATTTCGCAGTGTTTTTTGTACTGTTCGCGGTTGGCATTCGGCACGGGCGCCACGAAAACATCGATGTAAGCCATGATCATTCTCCTTGCAGGGTGGGTTCGATCTGCTGAGTAGTCGACTCGGGCGGCCGCCATTCGACACGGTTGACGCCCAACCCGACCGACGGCTCGTCCCGCCCGCCCAGATTGCCCTCGACCTGCGCCGCCATGTGCAGCGTGCCGGCCATCACGCCGGTGGTCGGGTTCTGCACCAGTTTCAGCCAGGCCTTGTCGAAGGTGTTGCCCAGGCTGCTGCGGATCAGCGCTTCGCTGTCCGGGCGGTCGTTGGCCTGAATGATTGCGCGCACGCCCGCCACGCCGACCGAAATCAGCGCCCCGGCCAGTTTGCCTGCCGCTGCCGCCACCGCACTGGCCGCGCCGCGCGGGGCCATTTCCGCCTCCATGCGCTGGCTGGCACGCTTGGCCACCGGCGCCATGGCCGACTCAGTCGAGGTCACGCCTTTGGAGCCGCCGTCGGTGTGAATCTTGTCGATCAGCGCCGCGTAGGCCGGCAGCGTGTTCAACGGTTCAGTGCTGACAACCTGATACAGCGAAGCATCCCTCGCCGGCGGCGGGCCAAGGGCGATGGCAGGGATTTTCTGCAATCGCCCGTTGAGCTGGGCAACGGGCACGCCGTGGCGCTGGGCGATGACCGGCATCTGCTGCGCCATCAGTTGCGCGTAGAACGCGGTGGACTGGCCGAGGATCGCGTCCGGGTCGATCTCCACCGCCACCGGCGCCAGCACGCGTTCCTGATATTGCTCCAGCAGATAGGCCGCCAGACGCTTGGCCGAGGCATCCTGCTCGCCGCTGGCACTGATCGTGTACCAGCTGACCTTCATCGACAGCCATTCCTGGGTCCAGTAACTGCTGAACCACGGGATGAAATTTTCTTCAGTTTGCTCATAGACCCGAATGCGCCAATGTTCCATCGAGCCACGGGCGAACACCTTGACCTGCTCGGTGGCCTGTTTCGAGGCGCTGACGATTTCCCGGTCGATCTGCTGCCAGGTCGCCGGCGAAACCACCACCGCCGGCGCGGTCACCGGGGCCCGCGCCGTGGTGGCGCAGCCGGCCAGCAACACCAGTGCGGCGACGAGCAGCGCACGCAGGTTCACGGTGGCGGTCCTTATCTGTTCTTTGGTCGCAAGACCTGAAGAATCCGGAGAGAGATGACATGAGTATAGGTGCGTGCGGTGCGCCGTTTATCCGCTGGTCAGGGCCGCGCCGGTCCAACCATCAATGGCGTCGATATTCACCATCGCGACGATTGCCTTCCGCATGTTGCTCGCCAAAGGCACGATTAACCCATCCGAAACACACAGCACGAGGAGTTCACATCATGATCAATACCGTCACCCTCGCCGTGAGTTTCCCGGTCTTCGGCAGCAACTACTACGATCAGCACGCCGTGTCGCGCAAGACACAAGCGCTGGTGTTCGACGAAGCCTTCGAAGATCTGTTGATGCCCGCCGCCAGCAATCATTTCAGCAATGAAGTGGTCGGCCTCAACGATCAGTTCCGTTTTCTGAGCGACATTCTCGCCACCCATTTGCTGGACATCGAGGCCTCAGTGCCTGCGCGATCCAGCGTCCGGGCGAGCGCTCATTTTTAATGCCAGAGGGCGTTCCCGCAAGGGAACGCCCTCTTCGTTTCAGTCAGTCATCATCCCGGTCGCGGTGATAACGACGCCCGTCGCGGCGGTCGTCATCGCGGTCGTCCCAGCGCCGGTCGTGATCGTAATAACGGCCATGATCGCGGTCGTAATGCCGGCCATGGCGATGGTCATCATCGAAATCCGCCACACAGCCGCCCAGCAGTACAGCGGCGGAAACGGTCAGCAGCAGGCTTGTTGCACGCATCATTCAGAATTTCCCTAAAACCAAGGTCTTGACGACGGAAACGGCAGCGCTGCCCGCACCGAAGAGGCGCGGTGTGCGCTGCCGCAGATACGACCGGGGAAAACGACGATGATTCACCGACCGCCGATGACCGTTGATCGCCTCGCCCGCCTCGCCCGAGCGGCGGCCAAATGCCACCTATACTGCTTGCAACGCGCAAAGGATCTGCCCCTCAAAAACAACAAGTAGAGGTGCGACATGGTCTGGCAACAAGTCTATGACCCGTTCGGCAATCCGGTGATTTCCACGATCATGGCCGCCGTTCCAGTGGTGGTGATGCTGGCGGCGCTGGCCTTCTTTCATGTGAAGGCGCATCTGGCCGCACTGCTGGCGCTGGCCTCGGCGCTGCTGATCTCGATCTTCGCCTTCGGCATGCCCGCCAACATGGCCGGTTCGGCGGCGCTGTTCGGGGCGGCCAACGGGCTGCTGCCGATTGGCTGGATCGTGCTCAACATCATTTTTCTGCATCGCCTGACCACCGAGAACGGCTCGTTCAAGGTGTTGCAGGATTCGCTCGCCCGCATCACCGACGACCGGCGCCTGCAATTGCTGCTGATCGCCTTCTGTTTTGGTGCCTTCTTTGAAGGTGCCGCCGGATTCGGCACGCCGGTGGCGGTGACCGGCGCCATTTTGATCGGTCTTGGTTTTTCGCCACTGGCAGCGTCCGGTCTGGCGCTGATCGCCAACACCGCGCCGGTGGCCTTCGGCGCACTGGGCACACCGATCATTACGCTGGCCAAGGTCACCGGGCTGGATGAAATGGAGCTCTCGATGATGGTGGGACGGCAGTTGCCGTTCTTTTCGGTGCTGGTGCCGTTCTGGCTGATCTGGGCCTTCGCCGGGTGGCGAAAGATGCTGGAGGTATGGCCGGCGATTCTGGTGGCGGGCGTCAGTTTCGCCATCCCGCAGTTTCTGGTTTCGAACTACCACGGGCCGATGCTGGTGGATGTGATCGCCGCGCTGATTTCCATGGCCTGCCTGACGTTGTTCCTCAAGGTCTGGAAACCGGCAACCGTCCACACCTCGGCCGCGCTGTCGGGGCGGCATGACGACTCGAAGGTCGAAGAAGAAAAGGTCACGGCCAGCGCCGCATTCAGCGATCAGGCGCGCCCGGCAGTGATGCGCGCGTGGATGCCGTGGATCATCCTCACGGTGTTCGTGTTTGCCTGGGGCACCCAGGGTTTCAAGAGCATGTTCGACACTCGTCCGGCGATTGATCCCGTTACCCAATCGGCCAGGCTTGATCCGCAGGGCAAACCGCTGCGCGAGGCCAATCCGGTGTTCGCCCCGGCCGTGACTTTCAGCTCCCTGCATCTGCAGATCGAAAAAGTCCCACCGGTGGTCGCTGCGCCGAAAGCTGAAGAGGCGGTGTACAAGTTCACCTGGTTCACTGCCACCGGCAGCGGCATCCTGCTCGCGGCGATTGTCGGTGGATTGCTGATGGGCTACTCGATCCCGCAACTGATCAAACAGTACCTTCGCACACTGTGGGTGGTGCGCTTCTCGCTGATTACGATTGCCGCGATGCTGGCGCTGGGATTCCTGACCCGCTACTCGGGGCTGGACGCGACCATGGGCCTGGCATTTGCTGCCACGGGGATTTTCTACCCGATGTTCGGCACCTTGCTCGGCTGGCTTGGCGTAGCGCTGACCGGGTCGGATACCGCGTCCAACGTGCTGTTCGGCGGCCTGCAACGGGTGACGTCGGAGCAGCTGGGCATCAGCCCGGTCCTGATGGCGGCGGCCAACAGCTCCGGCGGAGTGATGGGCAAAATGGTCGACGCGCAGTCGATCGTGGTCGCCTCGACCGCGACTCGCTGGTACGGGCATGAAGGGGAAATCCTGCGTTACGTGTTCTTCCATTCCATCGTGCTGGCAATCCTGGTCGGCGGTCTGGTGACGTTGCAGGCGTATGTGGCGCCGTTTACGTCCATGGTGGTCGGCGCACATTGAGAATCGCGGGTGTCTCGGTTGTGAGAGCGATCTGACTCACAGGCAAGGCACCCGCGTTCCTTCTGTCGATTCATGAACCGCGCGCATGAAGCCATGCGCAAATCAAAGAAAACCTTTTCCTCTCCAGCGTGGTCACTCCTAGAACAGAGCGAGACTGGCAACCACGCCAGCGTACCCGTGCGGGTCTTTCACACCCTGCCGACCTGATAGAGGAAGCCAAGCCAATGAACGACCATCCGCCAATGGCGATCTCCCGACGCCGTTTCCTGATTCTCGGTGCCGTGACCGCAACCGCGTTCGCGATGCCCCCTTTCATCAGCCTCAAGGCCTACGCGGCCAGCCTGGAGCAACCGGCCATGGCCAAAGTAACCATCGAAGTCAACGGCAAGCCACAGGCGCTGGAGGTTGATACTCGCACCACCCTGCTCGACGCCCTGCGCGAACACCTGCAGCTGACTGGCAGCAAAAAGGGCTGCGACCACGGCCAGTGCGGCGCCTGCACGGTGATCGTCGATGGCCGGCGAATCAATTCCTGCCTGACCCTGGCGGTAATGCAGGACGGCGCCAAAGTCACCACCATCGAAGGCCTCGGCATGCCGGACCACCTGCACCCGATGCAGGCCGCGTTCATCAAGCATGACGGCTATCAATGCGGCTACTGCACGCCGGGGCAGATCTGCTCGGCGGTCGCCGTGCTCCAGGAAATCCGTGACGGCATCCCCAGCCACGCCAGCGCCAGCCTCACCGAAGCGCCGCAACTGATCGCCAGCGAATTGCAGGAACGCATGAGCGGCAACATCTGCCGATGCGGCGCCTATTCGAACATCATCGAAGCCATCAGCGAAGTCGCGGAGGTGCCAGCATGAGAGCGTTCAATTACAGCCGCGCCGACTCCCCTGCCGCAGCCGCCGCTCAAGCGGCGAAAATCGAAGGTGCGCGTTTCATCGCCGGCGGCACCAACCTGCTGGACCTGATGAAGCTCGACATCGAAACGCCGCAGCAGCTGATTGACGTCAATCACCTGGGCCTCGACCAGATCGAAGCCACCGACGACGGCGGCTTGCGCATCGGCGCACTGGTGCGCAATACCGATCTGGCCGCCGACAGCCGCGTCCGGAAAGACTACGCGCTGCTGTCCCGCGCCTTGCTCGCCGGCGCATCGGGCCAGTTGCGCAACATGGCGACTACCGCCGGCAATCTGCTCCAGCGCACGCGCTGCCCGTATTTCTACGACACCAATCAGGCCTGCAACAAACGCAATCCCGGCAGCGGTTGCGCGGCGATTGGTGGTGTCAGTCGACAACTCGGCATTATCGGCGTCAGCGACGCCTGCATTGCGACCCATCCGAGTGACATGGCGATTGCGATGCGGGCGCTGGATGCCCAGGTCGAAACGCTCAAGGCCGACGGCAGCACGCGGCGCATCGCCATCGCGGACTTCCACCAACTGCCCGGCACCACGCCGAATGTCGAAACCAGTCTGACGCCGGGCGAGCTGATTACCGCCGTCACCCTGCCCGCGCCGGTGGGCGGCACCCATGTCTATCACAAGGTGCGCGACCGCTCGTCGTACGCCTTCGCCCTGGTTTCCGTCGGCCTGATCCTGCAGAAGGATGGCAGCGGCCGCATCGCCGTCGGTGGCATCGCGCCGAAACCCTGGCGAGTCGAAGCGGCGGAAGCGCTGCTGCCGCAAGGCGCGAAAGCCGTCAGCGCGCGCCTGCTCGCCGGCGCCACGCCTACTTCTGACAACCAGTTCAAAGTGACATTGGTCGAGCGCACGATTGCCTCGGTGCTGGCCCAAGCGAGGGACGAAGCATGAAATTCGACACGCCCGCCACGACCAACCCGATTGATCAGTTGAACGTCATCGGCAAACCCACCGACCGCATCGAAGGCCCGCTGAAGACCAGCGGCCAGGCGCCTTACGCCTACGAGCAACATGAGGCGGTCAAGAATCAGGCCTATGGCGTGATGGTCGGTTCGGCCATTGCCAAGGGTCGCATCACCCGCATCGATCTGGAGGCCGCCCGCGCCGCGCCGGGCGTGCTGACCATCGTCACCGCCGCCAATGCCGGCAAGCTCGGAAAAGGCCAATACAACGCCGCGCACCTGCTGGCCGGGCCGCAAGTGCAGCACTATCACCAGGCAGTAGCGTTGGTGGTCGCCGAAACCTTCGAACAGGCGCGGGCTGCCGCGCAGTTGGTCAACGTCGAGTACGCGGCCGACAAAGGTCAATTTGATCTGGCCAGCGTGCGCGATCAGGGCGTGGAGCCGAAAGACGAATTGCCGGACGTCACACACGGCGATTTCGCCAGCGCTTTTGCCGCCGCGCCCGTGCAGTTCGACCAGACCTACACCACGCCGGATCAGTCCCACGCGATGATGGAGCCCCACGCGACACTCGCCGCCTGGAAAGGCGATCACGTGACGCTCTGGACCTCCAACCAGATGATCGCCTGGAGCGTCGGCGACATCGCCACCACCCTCGGCCTGCCCGAGGAAAACGTGCGGCTGATCTCGCCGTACATTGGCGGCGGTTTCGGCGGCAAGCTGTTCATTCGTGCCGACGCGATCCTCGCCGCCCTTGGCGCACGTCTGGCGAACCGGCCCGTGAAGGTCGCCCTCGCCCGCCCGCAGATCGCCAACAACACCACCCACCGTCCGGCTACCATTCAGCGGATTCGCATGGGCACCACGGCTGACGGCAAACTCACCGCCATCGCCCATGAAGGCTGGTCGGGCAACCTCGCCGACGGCAAGGTCGAAGTCGCGGCGCAGCCGAGTCAGTTGCTCTACGCTGCAGAAAATCGCCTGGTGACCATGCGCCTGGCGCCGCTGGATCTGCCGGAAGGCAACGCCATGCGTGCACCGGGTGAAACGCCGGGGCTGATGGCGCTGGAGATCGCCATGGACGAGATGGCGGAACAGCTCAAACTCGATCCGATCCAGTTCCGCATCCTCAACGACACGCAGGTCGATCCGGTGAAAACCGAGCGGCCGTTCTCCCAGCGGCGTCTGATCGAATGCCTGCAAACCGGCGCCGAGCATTTTGGCTGGGATAAGCGCAATGCGGCGCCTGGCACCCGTCGCGAAGGTCGCTGGCTGATCGGCATGGGCGTTGCGGCGGCGATTCGCAACAACCTGCTGGTGAAGTCCGGCGCACGGGTACGACTGGAGCGCGACGGCAAGATCACCGTTGAAACCGACATGACCGACATTGGCACCGGCAGCTATACGATCATTGGTCAGACTGCAGCGGAAATGATGGGGGTCAGCCTGGACGATGTGGTGGTGCGACTCGGCGATTCGAATTTCCCGGTGTCGGCGGGCTCCGGCGGCCAGTTCGGCGCCAACTGCTCGACCGCCGGGGTTTACGCGGCGTGCATGAAGCTGCGCGGAGCGATCGCGACCAAACTGGGCATGAACGCGGGTGAAGCGCAGTTTGTCGACGGCCACGTGCGGCTGGGCAACCAGAACGTGCCGTTACGTGAGGCCGCGCAACACACCGCGATCGAAGTCGAGGACAGCATCGAATTCGCCGACCTCGCCAAGCAATATCAGCAATCGACCTTCGGCGCGCACTTTGTCGAAGTCGCGGTCGATTCCGCCACCGGCGAAGTTCGCGTGCGGCGCATGCTCGCGGTCTGCGCCGCCGGGCGGATTCTCAATCCGAAATCGGCCCGCAGCCAGGTGATCGGCGCCATGACCATGGGCGTCGGGGCCGCGTTGATGGAAGAGCTCGCGGTGGACCAGCGCCACGGCTTTTTCGTCAACCATGACCTGGCCGGTTACGAAGTGCCGGTGCACGCCGACATCCCGCATCAGGAGGTGATTTTCCTCGATGAAACCGACCCGATTTCATCGCCGATGAAAGCCAAGGGGGTGGGTGAACTGGGGATTTGCGGCGTGAGTGCGGCGGTGGCGAATGCGATCTATAACGCCACGGGCGCGCGGGTGCGGGAATACCCGATTACCTTGGACAAGATTCTCGCGTCACTGCCGGAGATGATTTGATTTGTGGACTGGCCCCACGGTGAAGACGTTCGGTCTCACCGTGGGCGACTTGTTGATTATCGGACGTCGGGATACTCCGACTCTCCCACCTGCTCCATCCAGTCCACCACTTTGCCATCCAGCATTTCAGCAATGGCGATATGCGTCATGGCCGTGGTCGGCGCCGCACCGTGCCAATGCTTCACGTCGGGCGCGATCCACACGGTGTCGCCTGGCCGAATCACCCGCACCGGCTGCCCCCATTCCTGCACGAAGCCTGACCCAGCGGTAACAATCAGCGTTTGCCCCAACGGATGGGTGTGCCACGCCGTACGCGCTCCCGGCTCAAAGGTCACGGTGGCGCCGCTGATCCGCGCCGCATCGCTGCCCTTGAACGGCGCATCGACCCGTACCGTCCCGGTAAACCAGTCGCTCGGGCCTTTGGCCGACGGTTGTGAGCCGTTGGGAGTAACGGTCACGCGAGATGTTTCGCTGGCCTGGACTTCGCCCGCCAGCAGGGAAAGGGTCAGCGCCGAAGCGGCGATCGGATTCATGTTGAGGCTCTCCAGAAAAGGGACAGCCTCCACTTTAACCAGCCCGACTCTTCAGATAATCGACTAGAATTCAAAAAAACTTATGCAGGGCACTCATTAATGCTTCGGGAAAATGCCAGTGATCTGCTCGCTTTCCTCGCCGTGGCGCGTGAGCGCAGTTTCACCAAAGCAGCTGCCAAACTTGGCGTTTCGCAGTCGGCGCTCAGTCATACGATCCGCAGCCTTGAAACCCGGCTGGGCCTGCGCCTGCTGATCCGCACCACCCGTAGTGTCTCTCCCACCGAGGCTGGTGAGCACTTGCTGCAAACCATCGGCCCGCGCTTCGAAGAGATCGAATCGGAACTGGCCGCCCTCAGCAACCTGCGGGAAACGCCCGCCGGCAAGATCCGTCTCAGCGCCACCGATCACTCGCTGAACTGGCTGTTGCGACCGGTCCTCAAAGAATTTCTTATGCAATACCCGGACATCTCCGTCGAAGTCAGCTGCGACTACAGTTTCGTCGACATCGCAGGTCAGGGTTTCGATGCCGGCGTACGGCTGGGCGAGGATGTCGCACAAGGCATGATCGCCACTCGTATCGGCCCGGACATGCGCATGGCGGTGGTCGGCTCGCCCGCCTATTTCGCCAGACGCGCCGTACCGAAAACCCCGCGTGATCTGACCGACCACGCTTGCAATAACTTGCGCCTGCCTACCAACGGCGGTCTATACGCCTGGGAGTTCGAGAAGGATGGCGAACGCCTGAAGGTGCGAGTCTGCGGACAGGTCACCCTCAACGGCGTCTATCCATTACTGGACGCCGCACTCGACGGTTTCGGCCTGAGTTACATCCCGGAGAACATCGTCGCCCCCTGTCTGGCTGAAGGTCGCCTGATACAAGTACTGGAGGATTGGTGCCCGGTGTTTTCCGGATATCACCTCTACTACCCGAGCCGGCGCCAGACAGCGCCGGCTTTTGCATTGTTGCTGGCGGCGCTGCGCTATCAAGGCTGAAACCGTCTAGTCCACCAGCGCAATCAACTGCTGACGCTGCGCATCGGTCAGCATCAGCCCGAACCCGGCGCCGGCGTTGTCGGCCATGTACAGCGGGTTGCTGGTGCCGGGAATCACGCAGGTCACCGCCGGATGCGCCAGCAGAAATTTCAGTGCCAGTTGCGGCCAGCTCTTCGCCCCCACCTGAGCTGCCCAACCCGGCAGCGGTTTGCCCTTGAGCCGCGCGAGCAGGTCGCCGCCGCCGAACGGCCGGTTGCAGATCACCGCCACCCCGCGTTCGCGGCACAGCGGCAGGATGCGCTTCTCGACCCCGCGATCATCGAGCGCGTAGTTGATTTGCAGGAAATCCAGCGACTCGGCCTTGAGCACCGCTTCCACCTCCTCATACGCCGACGGCGTGTAGTGGGTGATGCCGATGTAGCGGATGCGGCCCTGCTCTTTCCATTCGCGCAGGGTCGGCAGGTGGGTTTGCCAGTCGAGCAGGTTGTGGATCTGCATCAGGTCGATGCGCTCGGTGCGCAGCAGGCTGAACGACTGCTCCATCTGCGCGATGCCCTCCTCGCGACCACGGGTCCAGACCTTGGTCGCCAGAAATGCCGGCGAGCGCGGTTCGTGGATCGACAGTAATTCACCGGTGGTTTCCTCGGCGCGGCCATACATGGGCGAGCTGTCGATCACCGTGCCGCCCTTTTTGAACAGCTCGCCGAGCACCGCCGGCAATTGCTTGTAGACCGGATCGCCAGGGGCGACGTCGAAACCACGATAAGTGCCCAACCCCACCAGCGGCAGTGGCTCGGAGCTCGAAGGGATGGCGCGGGTCTGCATGGTCTGGGCTCCTGTGGCGTTCGGCGACGTAATGGCGGCCAGCGCCCGGTCAAAGGTGAAAACCGCTGACACCCCGGCTGCCAGCGTCAGCAACCGGCGGCGGGAATATCCCTCAGTGTGGTTCATACTGGCGCCCTTGCCCCGTGGATCTGTTGCACCTTGTGTTTTGATGCAGCCCGCAAAACCGTTGGACTACACTGCGACAGCCAACCTGCGCGCCCGGTTAACGTTAGTCGAATGTCCAGAACCCTGTTGTCACTCGTCGCATTGATCCTCGCCGTGTACCTGATCCTGTGCGCGGCGCTGTTCGTGTTTCAGCGGGCGCTGATTTATTTTCCGCAGCCCGCCAGCCTCGATTCACCGGAGTCACGGTTGACGCTGGCCATGCCCGACGCCGAGATCCGCGTGACTGCGCGCGAGCGCGTCGGGGCCAGAGCACTGATCTATTTCGGCGGCAATGCCGAGGACGTTTCGCGCAATCTGCCGGAGTTTTCCGAGGCATTTCCTGACTATTCATTGTATTTGCTGCATTACCGGGGATTTGGCGGCAGCGGCGGTTCGCCCTCAGAAGAAGCGATCGCCGAGGATGCGCTGGCGTTGTTCGATCAGGTGTATGCCAGTCACCCGCAGGTCGCGCTGCTGGGGCGCAGCCTCGGTTCCGGCGTCGCGGTGCGGCTGGCCAGCCAGCGGCCGGTGGAACGGCTGATTCTGGTCACGCCCTATAACAGCCTCGAGGAAATCGCCGCCCGTCAATACCCGTGGGTGCCGGTGCAGTGGTTGCTCAAGGATCGTTTCCGGTCGGGCCAGTACGCGGCGCATATCCGCGTGCCGACGCTGCTGCTGGCGGCGAGCGATGACGAGGTGATTCCACGGGCCAGCACCGAGCGCTTGCTGCACAGTTTTCCCGACGGTGTGGCCACGCTCAAAGTGGTGGCGGACGCGGCGCACAATTCGATTTCCGAACGGCCGCAATATCTGCAATGGATGCAGGATGTGTTGAATCGCTGAGCACTTCGTCGGCAGCCGTAGAAACCCGGCGTCGCCTCGTGAACCAAGTGCAAAAACGCCAGTCCTACCCGCGCCGCGTTCTGCGGTTCACTTTCCTTCAGCCTTGTCTTTGTTCAGAGCTTTGCGTCCCATGCGCCACGCCGTTCGTTCGTCTCGCTTCGTTTCGCTGTGCCTGTTGATCCTTTCTCCCCTGCTCGCCCCCTCTGCCCACGCCGGCGCCGAGCGACAACTGGTGGCCGCCATCAACGACTACCGCGCCCATCCGCAACGATGTGACCGACGCCCGGCCCAACGGCTGGCGCCGCTGACACTGAAGTCGAACCTGGCGTTGCCGGTCGGCTATGGCTACGGCTACGGCGGTGGATTGCGCGAACGATTGAAAGATTCCGGCTACGCAGCCGTGGCGGTGCGCAGCATCCGGATTGTCGGCGCGCAGGACGCCGAAGAGGCGTTCGAAATGCTGCAAGACGATTACTGCGGCGCGTTGCTCGACGGTCAATACGCCGACATCGGCATCAGCCGCGCCCGCAGCGAATGGCAAGTGGTGCTGGCCCGGCCAGTGCTCGACAGCCGCGTCGGCGACACCCGCAGCGTCGGCAAGGCCCTGCTGGCAGAGGTCAACGCCGCCCGTGCCCGACCGCGCATGTGCGGTCGCCAGCGCTTCGCCGCCGCCCGGCCCTTGAGCTGGAATCCGGCGCTCGGCGCCGCCGCCCAGGGGCACAGCAAGGCCATGGCCTACGGCAACTACTTCGCTCACCGCGACCCGGACGGCGACGGCCCGGCAGATCGCGCCCGTGCGGCCGGCTACCGTGGCCGGCAGATCGGCGAAAACATCGCCGCCGGGCAAAGCTCACCGGGCAAGGCCATGGCCGGCTGGCTGGCCAGCCCCGGGCACTGCGCCAACCTGATGAACCCGATGTTCACCCAGGTCGGCGCCGGGTTTGCCAGTGAGGCGCGCAGTGATGAAGGGGTTTACTGGACGATGTTGTTCGGGGCGCCTTGATCAGGTTCCACCCGAAAACGTCGAAAAGCGCTGTATGCCGCAACTCGACGTCGGATAGTCAGACCGGAGAAATCGTGGCAAGAACGCCAATCATGATGGTCAACACAAGAAAGCCGCCGAGGAAAATCGCCATCTTAGCCATGAAGGCCTCCTGAATACTCAATGTCCGGCGCACCGAGCGCTTCGGAATGAAGCGCGTCGCGTATGGCCGAACGGCAGGGCCATTTTGGGCCTGTGGCTGAGATGGTTACAGATGCAGATTCGACAGGAAAAAGCGGATCAGATGGATCGGGCTGACGCATGTGTCGATATTCAGATCGGGACCGAGGGTTTCCATTGCGCCGCTTTGATCTAGAGTCATGGGCGCCGCGCCAAAAACAACAAAAAATACAGGAGTGAAACCATGTCCGACCTGAACCTGCACCCCAAAGCCGCCGAATCCCTGAACCGCTGGCACGAGATGATCCGCACCGGCAACCTCAAGGCCCTGCCAGAACTGCTCGATCCCAAAGCGGTTTTCCGCTCGCCCATGGCCCACACGCCTTACCCGGGTGCGCCGGTGGTCGCGATGATCCTCAATACCGTGTTCGAAGTGTTTGAAGACTTCAAATACCACCGTGAACTGGCGACGGCCGACGGTTTGAATGTGGTGCTGGAATTCAGCGCCAAAGTCGGAGCGAAAGAGCTCAAGGGCATCGACATGATTCGTTTCGATGAACAGGGCAAGATCGTCGAGTTCGAGGTGATGGTGCGGCCGTTGAGTGGGTTGCAGGCGTTGGGCGAAGAGATGGGACGGCGGTTGGGAGCTTATCTGGCGGCAGCCAAGGCCTGAAACCCGGACACAAAAAAGCCCACTGACCGTCACCGGTTCAGTGGGCTTCGTGTGTCAGGCGTCTAGTTACAGAGCCATGTCACGTGCAGCGCTTTCTTTCGGAGCCGGGGCTTTTTCAGCCGAGGCGTCCGCCGCTGGAGCTGCAACCTGGCCAATCACCGGAGGGGTTGGCAGTTGCAGGATCTTGGCGGTGTAAGCCCACTCTTCAGCCACTTTGGCTGGATCGTTGTTCAGCTGGGTGCCGTAGCTTGGAACGATCTGGTGCAGCTTGGCTTGCCACTCAGGGCTGGCGACTTTGTCTTTGAAGACTTTCTGCAGCACGCTCAGCATGATCGGTGCAGCGGTCGATGCGCCTGGGGATGCGCCCAGCAGACCGGCGATGGAGCCGTCTTTGGAAGCAACGATTTCGGTGCCCAGTTTCAGCACGCCGCCAGCGGCTTCATCACGCTTGATGATTTGCACGCGTTGGCCGGCTTGCCACAGGCGCCAGTCTTCGGCTTTGGCGTTCGGGAAGTATTCCTTCAGCGCGTTCAGACGGTCTTCATCCGACAGCATCAGTTGACCGGCCAGGTACTCGACCAGCGGGTATTCCTTGATGCCGACCCGGGTCATAGGCCAGATGTTGTGGGTGGTGGTGCTGGTCAGCAGGTCCAGGTACGAACCTTCTTTCAGGAACTTGGTGCTGAAGGTCGCGAACGGGCCAAACAGGATGACGCGCTTGCCGTCCAGGACACGGGTGTCCAGGTGCGGAACGGACATCGGAGGCGCGCCAACCGAAGCTTTACCGTAGGCCTTGGCCAGGTGCTGTTCGGCGATGGCCGGGTTATCGGTCACCAGGAACGAGCCGCCTACCGGGAAGCCAGCGTATTCCTTGGCTTCTTCAATACCGGACTTCTGCAGCAGGTGCAGGGCACCGCCGCCGGCACCGATGAACACGAACTTGGCGTCGGTTTCAGTCTTGGTGCCGTCTTTCAGATTCTTGTAGCTGACGCGCCAGGTGCCATCTGCATTCTTGGTGATGTCTTGCACTTCGCTCGACAGCTTCAAGTTGAAGTTAGGCTTGGTCTGCAGGTAACCGGCGAACTGGCGGGTGATTTCGCCGAAGTTCATGTCGGTACCCAGCGGGCTCCAGGTGGCCGCGATTTTCTGGTTCGGGTCACGCCCTTCCATCATCAGCGGAACCCACTTCTTGATCACAGCCGGATCTTCGGAGTACTGCATGCCGGCGAACAGCGGGCTCGCTTGCAGGGCTTCATAGCGCTTTTTCAGGAACTTGATGTTGTCATCGCCCCACACGAAGCTCATGTGCGGAGTGGTGTTGATGAACGAACGAGGGTCCTTCAGGACGCCTTGACGAACCTGCCAGGCCCAGAACTGACGGGAGACCTGGAACGCTTCGTTGATCTCGACGGCTTTGGGGATGGTGACATTGCCCTTGTCGTCTTCCGGGGTGTAGTTCAGCTCGGCGAGCGCCGAGTGACCGGTACCGGCGTTGTTCCAGCCGTTGGAGCTTTCCAGGGCGACGCCATCGAGGCGCTCGACCATTTCCATCGACCAGGTCGGTTCCAGCTCATTGATCCACACACCCAGGGTGGTGCTCATGATGCCGCCGCCGATCAGCAGGACGTCGACTTTCTTTGCTTCCTCGGCATTGGCGGAAGACATCCCCATCGCCAAAGCCAGCCCCAGCAAGGCTGTGTTCACTTTTTTAAACATCCGTTGCACCTATGATAAAACGCCTTCCGCCCGCCGCTGTTGTACGTATGAGGTCCCCTCTTTCGCGACACTCAGGCCAGCGTCGCGGGTTCCGGCACACTTCAATTTTGACGGGTGGGCACACAAGACCGACAGGCAGTGTCGACCTCAGTTATATGTCCCTTCTGAACTGACTTCTTATCATTATTGGCTTCAGCTACTTGAGCGACAGGGGTTCTGCCTGGCCCGCCGAAAAGCACACCAGACTGAATTGGGTCAAAACAAGTGGCGCGAAGAATATCACGTCATGGCAAACCCGCGCGTCTGTTCGCGACCGGATAGTTTTCGATTGGTTCCTCAAGCGCTTTCAAACGCGGTCCTCTTCCTGATAAGTTGTACGACGACTGACAAATGATCCAGTCGTTCCGAAACCTACAACAACAAGGAATTCTCATGAACAAAAGCAAAGTGCTGCTCGGTCTTTTCTGTGTTTTCAGCGGCTACGTCGCCGCCGCCCCGGCGGAACAGGACGTCGCCCAGGCCGTCGATCACCTGACCCAGGCGATGCTGCACAAGGACATCGCCGAACTGAACGCCCTGACCGCCGACAACCTCACCTACGGCCACTCCAGCGGCAAGATCCAGGACAAGAAAGCCTTCATCGCCGATATCGAAACCGGCAAGAGCGCGTTCAAGACCCTGGAGATGCAAAATCAGACCATCACGCTTTCCGGAGATACTGCGCTGGTACGCCATCACTTTTCGGCGCAGGCCCTCAAAGGCACCGAAGTCGTGCCGACGGAAATCGAGAACTTCCAGATCTGGCAGAAGCAGGCTGGCAAGTGGTTGCTGGTGGGGCGTCAGGCGTACAAGTTCTGATGCATGAGCTCTGCCGTCGAAGAGGCGGCAGAGTCCGCTCCTATAACCTGAACCGATCCACCGACTGCGCCAGCCGCCCCGCCAGACTCGACAGTTCGTCCGTGGTATTGGCCGTCTCGCCGATGACCTTGCTGTTGCCCTCCGACATGCCCGCGATCATCTCCACCTGATGGGCAATTTCGTTGCTGGCCTGGCTCTGTTCGCCGATGGTGCGGGTGATGTCGTTGACCAGTTGCGTGGTGCTCAGGGTGGCGTCGAGGATTTCGCGGATGGCGCGCTCGACGTCGGCGGTGACCGCCATGCCTTTGTCGACCTGGGCGACGCCCGCCTCCATGCTGCTGACGGCCTCGCGGGTGCTGTTCTGGATGCGCGCGACCATCGCGGCGATTTCCTGAGTTGACGCACTGGTGCGCGCAGCCAGACTGCGCACCTCATCGGCCACCACCGCAAAGCCCCTGCCCTGCTCGCCCGCCCGGGCTGCCTCGATGGCTGCGTTGAGCGCCAGCAGGTTGGTCTGGTCGGCGATGCTCTTGATCACCTGGATGATGTTGAAAATGCCTTCGGACTCCTGATCCAGGGTGCGGATCACCTGCGCCGATTGCTGGGCGGAACGGGCGATGTCGTCCATGTCGCTGACCACCTGATGGATCACCTGTCCGCCGTTCTTCGCCAGTGACTCGGCCTGGCTGGCCATGTCCAGTGCACGCTCGGCGTGCCGGGTGATTTCCTCGATGCTGGCGGTCATCTGGCTCGCGGCGGCGGCCATGGTGCCGGCGGCGGTGCTTTGCTGCTGACTGCTGTCGGCCACCTGATGGCAGCCGTGGCTCAGTTGCTCACTCATGCCGCTGACGCCGTGGGCGTTGCGTCGCACCACGTCGATCATGTCCCGCAGGTCGCGCTGCATCGTGGCCAGCGTGCGGATCAGCGCACTGGCTTCGTCCTTGCCGGACGGTTCGGCGATCGGCTCGCTGAGGTTGCCGTGAGCAATGCTTTCGGCGATGCGGCTGGCGGATTTCAGCGGACCCATGATGCTCAGGATCACCCACCGGCCCTGGGCCAACAGCAGCAACAGACTGGCGACCAGGACAATGCCGAGGGCGATATTGGCATTGTGGATCGCCGCCTCGGTGCCTTCGCTGGTGTGTCGGGTATTGGTTTCGATCAGCTCGCTGAGAGCAGCCATCTGTTCTTCGAGCTGGCTGAACGCGGTATTGAAGGTCCCCAGTTGCTGCTGGGCGCTGTCCGGATTTTCCAGTGCAAGACCGACGATCTGCTCGCCGGCGCTGATGTAGGTGTCGAGGCTGGGCTTGATCTGTTCCAGCGCGGACTTGATCGTCGGATTGACCGGCAGCTTGAGGTTTTCACCCAGCACTTCGCGAAAATGCGTCGCATGCTCTTCGACCGAACTGCGCACCTCGTCCGCCGAACTGGTGCTTTTGCCCAGCCCCACCAGCATCGCCGAATACACGTCCGCGCGCAGGGCGTCGTGCATCATGTCGGCTTCCATGTGGTTGCGCAGCGCGCTCATGCTGACCGCGTTGTCACTGACCGCCGAAGCCATCCGCTGATTGCCGACGTAACTGACCAGGCTCACGATCAGCGCCGTCAGCAGGCCGGTCGCAATCAGCAACACCAAACGCAGTTTGATCGACACCGTGATTTCCTCCCAGGTCGCGCCACGCGGCGCCGTTCAACGCTTCAGTTAAGCCTATTTCCATGAACCCGCTGCGTTAGAGCGTCTCAGCGTGTGTCGTTACATCCGGTAAAAATGCCGCACTGTGCGACGGTTCTCATTCCGCCCCCTACCGCCTGAGCCGACTTACGGAACTCCCGTGCCCGCCGACACCTCTCACATTATGTGGTACTTCCTTTTCGCTTTACGCTGCTGGAGGAACACCGTCATGCGTCGTTTACTACTGGTTTCGTCTCTTATGCTGTGCCTGCCTTTCGGTTCGGCTTTCGCCCGCGTGGATGCGGGGGATGTCGCCACTTCGGCCGGCGTTTCCGCCTCGCTGTATTCCACGTTCAAGGATCACAAAATGGTGATTCCGGCCCGTGACGACTTGTCGGCATTCGTCGCCAGCGGCGGAACGATCCGTGGCGTGTACCTGGAATCGGTACTGCAGCAGGTGCGTCAGGACAATCCTGGCCTGAACGCCAGCGATGAAGAGCTGGCCAACGCCATCCTGGTTCAGTACGAAGGTCTGTCGCAGTAACCACGGCACGTTCGATGATGATGGTGGCTGACGGACTTGCCACCGTTACGCCCTGCCGATGGACGGCTGGCGAACGACCATGGGCAAAACCGTCGAACGGCCTCTATGATGGAGGCCATGACGATTTCCGCCTCACTCCGCTCCCCTTGCCCGCCGGGTCTGTGCATCTGCGGGCGTGATCCGCTGCTGGAAACGCCCGGCGCGGATGTGCGCATCCTGTTGCTGACCCGCGAGGAAGAAAAGCGTCTGCTCGAGCGACTGGAAAACCTCAAAGACCTCGCCGACCTCCAGCGGCTGCAAGGCAAGATGTTCGATCAGCTAGGTATTCGTGTGCTGATCGCGCCGAAGTTCGGTGAAGTGCGGACTGTGCGAGGCGGCATCGAAATCGAGGTCGAAGAGCTTCCAGGGCTCTGCCGCAAAACCCGAAAAACCATCCCGGCCGCCATCCGCCGTGGCCTGGAAAACAATCCGCAAGTCGCGTTCGATCTGCTCAACGCCCACGACTTGCTGCGCGACACCTGATCATTTCTTCATGCCCACCCGCTTGCGCATCTCCGCTGTGATGCTCTGCCGGGTTTTCTTCAGATCCGCCCAAGGTTCATCGCCCACGTCCGCCAGCCGTTCGTGAACGTTGTGCACGGTCCATTGATCGGCACCTTTGATCTCGCCGACCTCCTCCCGAAACAGCGGCACCGACACCGGCAACCCTTCACGGGTACGCGCCGCGTAGGCGCAAATGGTGGTGGCGCCCAAGCCGTTGCGCAGGTAATCGATGAAGATCCGCCCTACGCGATTTTTCGGCCCGGACACCGCAGAAAAACGCTCCGGCAACAATTTCGCCATGTGCGTGACGATGGCGTGGCTGAAATCCTTGACCTCGTCCCAGCCATGCTTGCGGGTCAGCGGCACCACCAGATGAATGCCCTTGCCGCCGCTGGTCTTGAGAAACGCCTTGAGGCCCAGCTCATCCAGCACGGTCAGGGTCAGTGCTGTGGCTTCGACCATGCTTTTCCACGGCAGCGCCGGGTCCGGGTCGAGGTCGAGGACAAAGCGGTCGGGCTTGTCCAGATCGGTGGTGGTAGCGTTCCAGGTGTGCAGTTCGACCGTGCTCATCTGCACCGCGCCGATCAAGGCTTCGGCGTTGTTGATCAGCATCACCGGCTGGCCGGTCAGTTCCTTGTCGAGCGTGCGGATGCCGGGGATCGCCAGGTTCTCGGCGTTTTTCTGGAAGAACAGCTCACCGGCGATACCATCCGGGGCGCGCACCAGCGCCACCGGGCGATCCTTGAGCTGCGGCAGAATCCATTCGGCGACGCTGGCGTAATACTCGGCCAGCTGCATTTTGGTGGTGCCACTGCTGGCATCGATCACCCGATCGGGATGAGTGATCCGCACCTTGCCGTCGGCCAGGCCGGATTGCGACGGCGCGGTAGATTCAGTCTTTGAAGTCTTCATAGGTTTGGCGCGCTCCTCGGTGATGTCCTTGGCCGGTTTGTCGTCGCGCAAGCCATGGAACACGGCGTGACGCACCGAGCCGTCCTGGGTCATTTCGGCGAAGGCCACTTCCGCCAGCAGACTCGGCTTGAGCCAGTGCACACCCTTGGCTTCGAACCCTGTGGGCGGGTTGGCCACTGCCGGTTTTTTCACTCGCAACGGTTTCAACTGCGCGAGGATGCTCTTGAGGGTGGTTTCATTGAATCCGGTGCCGACCTTGCCGGCGTACCGCAACTCGCCGCTGTCACGATCATGCAGACCCAGCAGCAACGCGCCGAACGAACTGCGCGCGCCTTTCGGATCGGTATAGCCGACGATCACGAATTCCTGGCGATGCTTGCACTTGAGCTTGATCCAGTCGCTACTGCGGCGCGACACGTAAGACGAGCCGAGGCGTTTACCGATCAGGCCTTCCATGCGCATCTGGCAGGCGCTGTTGAGCAAGGCCTGCGGGGTTTCGTCGAACGCTTCGGAGAAACGCAGCAGCGGGTCTTGATGGGTTTTCAGAACAGTGGCCAGCGCTGCGCGCCGTTCCTCCACCGGCACCTCGCGCAGGTCGACGCCGTTCAGATACGGCAGATCAAACAGGTAATAGACGATGTTTTCGCTGCGTCCCGAATCGAACGCGTTTTGCAGGGCCTGAAAGTCCGGCACGCCGTCCGCGTCGGCGACCACCATCTCACCATCCAGCCACGCCGACTCCAGGCCCAGCGCCGCCAGGGCTTGCGCCTGTTTCGGCAATTTGTGCGTCCAGTCATGGCCATTGCGGGTGAACAACTGCACCTCGTCCTGATCGATACGCGCCATGATCCGATAGCCGTCGAACTTGATTTCGTATTGCCAATCCCCTTCCGGCGCGCTCTCCACCAGAGTCGCCAGTTGAGGTTTCAACTGCGCCGGGATACTCGCCTTGTGGGCGCCAGTGAGTTTGCCGGAAGCTGGCTTGCGCGGTGCTTTCGCCGGGCCTTTAAGTGGTTTGACCTGCTTCGCACTGAGCCGGGGTTTGTCGACGATCGTGCGCTCGCTGAGCACACTGTCGGGCTCGGCGACCAGCACGTCGTAATCGCTTTGCGGGCGTGCGGCGCTGTCCTGATGCTTGATCAGAAACCACTGCTCTTTCTTGCCCGGCATGTGGGTGCGCACCAAGTTCCAAACCCCGGCGAGCTTCTCGCCGCGCAGTTCGAATTTGAGCTTGCCCTTGGCGTAGGCTTTCTCCGGGTCTTCCAGCGGAATCCACACGCCGCGATCCCAGACGATCACATCGCCGGCACCGTAATGCCCTTCGGGAATGCTGCCCTCGAACGTCGCGTAGTCCAGCGGGTGATCTTCGACATGCACCGCCAACCGCTTGACCTTGGGATCCAGCGACGGCCCCTTGGGCACCGCCCAGCTCTTGAGCGCGCCGTCGAGTTCCAGGCGAAAGTCATAATGCAGGTGCGAAGCGTCATGCTTCTGGATGCAGAATTGCAAAGCCTGCTCACCGCCGGGCTTCTTGCCCCGCCGGTGGTCGGCTGCCGGTTCCGAGGTCGCCGAGAAGTCACGCATCCGGTTGTAGTCGTCGAGATTCCTGCTCATCCTGCACCTGCCTTGTTTCAACCTGTTCGAGTCACCGTCAGCGCGACCACGGCAATCCGGTCGACGCGCTGATAGCCGGGATTGAGCAACTCTTCGCCGAATACATCGGGATCGAGTTCACGGTAGGTCCAGCCGAACCGTTTTTCATCCAGCCGTGGCAATACCGTGTCGAGGAAAGGGTCGCGGCCATCGACCATCGCCACGCCGGTGTA
>Ga0079984_1017948_pt1 | contig 26530 bp, 29 predicted proteins | sample Hof3ISUMetaT_18_FD_73498 | JGI IMG/M metagenome (GOLD analysis project Ga0079984, IMG submission 73498) | Enriched soil aggregate microbial communities from Iowa State university to study microbial drivers of carbon cycling -... | ecosystem: Environmental > Terrestrial > Soil > Agricultural land... | reverse complement strand
GGTCGAGAAGAAAGGCTCCCGCGCCGCTGCCGAGGAATACCTGAAGTTCCTGTGGTCGCCGCAAGGTCAGGAAATCGCCGCCGCCAACTACCTGCGTCCACGTGACCCGGCGGTACTGGCCAAATACACCGATCGCTTCCCGAAAGTCGACTTCCTGTCGGTCGAGAAGACCTTCGGCGACTGGCGCACCGTGCAGAAGACCCACTTCAACGATGGCGGAGTCTTCGACCAGATCTACAACGGCCAATAAGGCTTGAGCTGACATGAAAAAGGCGACCTGCAGAGGTCGCCTTTTTTGTGGGCGTTTACATCGGCGGCTTGACGCCATCCTTGCCCGCCGAGATCGATTGCGCGGTCAGCGTGCCGTCCGCGCTCTGGGTCACGAAGGTGACGATCTTCACCCCGACCTTGAGCAGGCTGCGATCACCCGGCGTCAGGTTGACGATCGGCACGTCCTCCGGCACCAGGATCTTCTGCTGGCCGCCCTTGTAGTTGACGGTCAGCACCCGGCCGTTGCTAACCACCAGATCGCCGACGCTGCCATTGGTCATGCTGCTGCCCTTGGCCAGGTCGAACGGCCGATGACCATCGCCGCTGCCGGCCAGCTCCGGCGGGAACACGTGAACCTCCAGCGCCTTGAGCGTGCCATCCTCCTGGGGAATGGCGGCCGAGCCGATGTAGCTGCCGGGCTTGATGTCTTCGATGTTGGCCAGGGTGACCGCACGGACCTTGGTGTCCGGGGTCAACTGGACCACCACGTTTTCACCGCTGTTGACGTGAACCTTGAGCGAGTCGGGACTGACCCCGGTGATCTCGCCGCGCACGCCCATGCGCATGCCGGGCGCTTCGGCGGCCTGCACGGCCGTGGCGCCGAGCAGACTGATCAGGGCAATCGTTGTGGTGTGGCGAAGCAACTGACGAAACATCGCAATCCTCCGTTGATGAACGCTGAAAACCGGTCACAACATAAGCACGCTATCGAACAAGATGTAAGTGAATGTATCATCGACGCTCAACGGCGGACGCAAGGTTCGCCGATGAACAATGGATTGTTCGGCGCCACCTGTTCCGCAACGGAATAACTGATATCGATCAGAAGCCTCTACTGCCGGCTCGGCCCGTCCCTTAGCCTCACCGCATTCCTTTTCGCTGGATCGAGAAACCCTATGACCGCCACAACTCACGCAATGACCCGAGGCATGGTGCTGCTGTTCGCTTTCTGCTGCGGCGCCATCGTTGCCAACATCTACTACGCCCAGCCGATCATCGGTCTGATCGCGCCGGACATCGGCCTGAGCGACACCATGGCCAGTTTCATCGTGTCGCTGACCCAGATCGGCTATGCGCTGGGCCTGTTCTTCCTGGTGCCACTGGCGGATCTGCTGGAAAACCGCCGGTTGATGATCATCACCACCGTGGTGGCGATTGCCAGCCTGCTCGGCGCGGCGTTTACCGATCAACCGAATGTGTTCCTGCTGATCTCGTTGCTGGTGGGGTTCAGCTCGGTGTCGGTGCAGGTGTTGATTCCATTGGCGGCGCACTTGGCGCCGGAGGAATCCCGTGGCCGGGTGGTCGGCGGGATCATGGGCGGTCTGCTGCTGGGGATTCTGCTGGCGCGGCCAGTGTCGAGCGTGGTCGCCGACCATCTGGGCTGGCGGGCGATGTTCATGATCGCAGCCGCCTTGATGGCGGCGATCAGCGTGGTGCTGGCGCTGACCGTGCCCAAGCGCCAACCGGATCACAGCGCGTCCTACGGCCAGTTGCTGGGTTCGTTGTGGACGCTGCTGCGCAAACAACCGGTGCTGCGTCAGCGGGCGTTTTACCAGGCCTGCATGTTCGCCACGTTCAGCCTGTTCTGGACCGCCGTGCCGCTGGAACTGGCGCGCAACCATGGCCTGTCCCAGAGTGAAATTGCGATCTTCGCCCTGGTCGGCGCGATCGGTGCCATCGCCGCGCCGATCAGCGGACGCCTGGCCGATGCCGGCCACACCCGCATCGCCTCGCTGCTGGCCATGCTGTTCGCCAGCCTGAGCTTCCTGCCCGCCTTCATCCACCCGGCCTACAGCGTGATCGGCCTGGCCGTGACCGGCGTGGTACTCGACTTCTGCGTACAGATGAACATGGTGCTCGGCCAGCGCGCGGTCTACTCTCTCGACGCCAAAAGCCGCGGCCGCCTGAACGCGCTGTACATGACCAGCATCTTCGTCGGCGGCGCCTTCGGCTCGTCGGTGGCGAGTGCGGTGTACGAACATGGCGGCTGGTTGTGGATCGTGATTGTCGGCAGCGCGTTCCCGCTGCTGGCGCTGGTGCGGTTTTTGAGTGCTTCGAAAAAGCCTGTTCTGGCAACGGCCTAGCATCTGAAAAGCCCTGTCGGATCGCTGATCCGACAGGGCTCGAGGTTCAATGCCGGACCAGTTTTTCCATGGCGGCATCCGCCAGAAAAGAGGAGCGGCTTTTGACATTGTGTTCACGCACATAGCGGTCAATGCGCTGGATGACATAGCCCGGCAACGTCACGTTGACCTTTTCGGTCTTGCCCATGTACGGCGAGATGTCCAGCTCGAGCATGCCCCAGCCCATGTCGGCAAACTCCGGGTTGTTGCGATGGGTGGCCGCCGAAGTCGGCATCGGAATCAAATCACCATCCGCCGCGATCTCCTGCAGCATGATGTGGGCAATCTCGACGGCCGCGTTGTAGGCATCCTCAAACGTATCTCCGGCAGTAATCGCGCCGGGAATATCGGGGATCTGAATCCCGATGGCGGTGTTCTCGTCACCCCACTCGATGCAGATTGGGTATTGCATTGTGAAGTAGCCTCGACCATTAAAGTAACTCTAGAGATACCTTTAGTAGCCTGCGGAAGGTTGTGACACAACGTTGGTTGTTTTGCAGGATGTTTTGACTATCTGTCGGCGGTGTTTCCGACGGGTAGGCTGGCCAGTGTCAAGGCGCGGGCGTTCATTGAATATGTGCAGGGGGTTATTGACGAAAAAACCATAAAACCCACACTTGTTTCGTTTATTGCGATTTTCGCTTATTTCGAATAACGTTCCGGCATTCCTCATTTCCAAAGCCGGACTCGCCATGTCGACCGTTATTCATCCCTCCATCAGCCTCCCCGTAGAACGCGAAGTCAAAGCCGCCATTGAAGGACAGCGTGCCCTGGCCGCTTACCTTGCGACCCATTTCGAGACTCAGCACATCCAGATTTTCGACGAGCAGAACGAAGCTCATCGCGTCGAACTGCCCACCTCGGCCCTGCGCTTGCTGATCGACATTCTGGCGGAGCTGGCAGCAGGCAACGCGGTTCAGGTCGTACCGGTGCATGCCGAATTGACGACCCAGGAAGCCGCGGACCTGCTCAACGTCTCACGTCCACACCTCATAAAACTGCTGGAAAGCGGCGAGTTGTCCTACCACAAAACAGGCAAGCACCGACGTGTGCGCTTTGCCGATCTGATGGACTATAAGAACCGGCGCACCATCGCCAGCGAGCAGGCAATGGCGCTTCTCGCAGAGCAAGCTCAGGCGTTAAGGACAGGATACGAGTGAGGCATTCCTCTTTTACTGCTTTGTACGATGCATGCGTCTTGTACCCCGCCCCCTTGAGAGACTTCCTCATGTGGCTTGCCCTCTCGGGGCGATTTCGGGCGAGATGGACCCAGGAGATTCACTGCGAATGGAAACGCAATCTGCTGAAGAACCGCCCTGACCTGACGATGGAACAGCTGGATCGTACGTCAGGCCTGATGGATCAAGCGATACCCGACGCCTGTGTCCATGACTATGAAGACCTGATTGCCGGCCTCACCTTGCCCGACTGCGATGATCGTCATGTTCTAGCGGCGGCAATCCGTTGCGGCGCAAGCGTGATAGTGACGTTCAACCAGAAAGACTTTCCCTGCAAAGCGCTGGAGCCTTTCGGCATCGAAGCGCAACATCCGGACGAGTTCGTCGACAACCTCTTGGGGCTTGATCCGGCAGCAGTGGTTGCAGCGGCCCAAAAGCAGCGTCGGCAGCTGAAAATGCCTGCCATGGACGTCGAACCTTTTCTTGATCTACTGCAACGACAAGGCTTGGTTAAGTCGGTCCAGGCACTCAGCGGCTATCACGCGATTCTTTGAAAGCTCATTACTCCACACAGCAAAACGGCGATCCTGAGATCGCCGTTTTTCATTACTCCCCGAACTGCTTGCCCAGTCCCGCCGGTACGCCGTGGATGTTGGTTTCTTCCCACGGGCCGTTGGGGCTGATCGAGCGGCTCCAGCCGTTGTTCCAGCGGTAGTAGGTGCGCTGACGGTAGAAGGTGTTGGTCTGGTCGTCGAGCACGTAAACGCCCAGTTTCTGGTCCCAGTGGCTGTTGCCGCCCGGTGGCGGGGCGAAGCTGGCGGAGGTGCGCGGGATGGGTTTGGCGGGTTTGGCCGGGATGCCCGGTTTGCTCGGCGTCGGGCTGGTCGACGGGGTCGGGCTGGGTTGTGACGGCGGGATCGGCGGCAGCCTGGTGGTCGGCTCCGGTCGTTGCACCGCACATGCGCTCAAGCCCAGGGCCAGTGTGAGGACTGTGATTCGGGCGATGGCGTTCATGGCGGTGCTTTCCTGTTGGTTCCGGCTATTTGTCCGGGCTGTCGATGGTCAGTGTCTGCGGCGCGGTGGTGCTGCTGGCCAGAGGCCCGCTGCGACCGACCCACTCACCGGCGGTCGGTTGACCGGCACGGGAGATGCGCGCAACCAGTTGGACTTCGGGGAAGTTCGACAGTTTCAATTGCGGCATCATCGCGTCGGCATCGCCCAGTTCCACGGTGACCGGCAGATCGGCGACGGTCAGGCGCTTGGCTGCCAGCGGCGCTGGAGGGCCGGAAACCGCACGGGCAAAAATGAACACGCTGTCGCCCGGTTGCACCTTGGCTTTGAGCTCGCTGGCCAGATCCACACGCACTTTCAACAGCGCCGCCGCTTTTGCCGCCGGTACCTGGGCGACCTTGCCGCCGCTGGCCTGCAGTTTCTCGGTGGCGCGGGTGATGCCGCCCTGCAGGGCCTCGCGGGATTTGTCCTGTGGCGGCAGTTGCGCCAGCAGACGGTTCCAGTAGTCGATGGCTTCCTGATAACGCTCGCCTTCGAACGCGGCGATACCCAACAGGCCAAGACTGGTGACTTCTTTCGGATCGGCTTTCAGCGCTTCATCGGTCAGGGCCTGTACCTTGTCCGACCATTTCTTGTTGTCGGCGAAATATTGGGCCTGCGCCCACTGACCGAGCAGCTCCGGCTGACGACCAGCGAGATTGACCGCGCGTTCGAACATCTTCGCCGCGTCTGCCGGACGATCCTGGGCCATGTAGGTGCGACCGAGGAAATACACGCCTTCAGCCGAATCCGGCTGCGCAGCAACTGCGCGCTCCAGACGCTGAGTCATCTCTTCCATCGACTGCGGCGCCTGGGCGAATTCCCGGGTCAGTTCGACCTTGTCGCTCGCCCCAAAGTGCAGGTACAGGCCGAGGCCCAACACCGGCACCAGTACGGCTGCCAGCAATGGAAGTGGTTTACCCAAACGCGAAACCCGCGCCGGCGCCACACCTTCGGTGTCGGCCAGCAGTTCCCGGGCCGCTTCGGCACGGCCGCTGTCCATTTGCGCAGCATCGAGAATGCCTTCGGCCTGCTGCGATTGCAGTTCGGCGACGCGTTCCTGATACAGCGCGACGTTGAGGGCGGTTCGATCCTCTTCACGCTGGGCGCGACGTTCACGCAGGACGGGGATCAGCAGAAAACTCAGGGCGACCAGAAGCAACAGCCCTGCGGCAAGCCAGAAATCAATCATTCTTGGTTTTTATCCAACAGTTGGTCGAGGCGCTGACGCTCTTCAGGGGACAGCGATTGCGGCGTCTCGGCGCGCTGCCCGCGACGGCGGCGGACGATCACGGCAATCACCACGAACCCACCCAGCAACAGGCCGGCCGGGCCGAACCAGAGCAAAGCGGTCTTGGCATTGAGCGCCGGTTTGTAGCGGACGAAATCACCGTAGCGGTCGACCATGAAGTCGATGATCTGCTGATTGTCCTTGCCTTCGCCGAGCATGCGGAAAATCTCTTTGCGCAGGTCAGCGGCAATCGGCGCGTTGGAGTCGGCGATGTCCTGGTTCTGGCACTTGGGGCAGCGCAGTTCCTTGGTCAGTTCGCGAAAACGCTCGCGATCGCCTTCTTTGGCAAACTCGTAAGTGTCGATGGCCGCGTGGGCCACCCCGGCCAGGCTCAAGCCCAGCACCATGGCAGCTAAGAAGCGCTTCATGGCTTGGCCTCGTCGACCAGCGCCTGATACTTGGCCGCCAGTTTTTCCCGCCAGACCTGCTCGTCGATCACCCCGACGTACTTGTCGCGGATGATGCCCTTGGCGTCGATGAAGAAGGTTTCCGGCGCACCGTAGACACCGAGGTTCAGGCCCAGCGAGCCTTCGTCGTCGCGGATGTCCAGTTGATACGGATTGTGGAATTCGGCCAGCCACTTCAACGCATCGGCGTTGGTGTCCTTGTAGTTGATGCCGTAGATCACCACGCCGCGCTCGGCGAGCTTGTTCAGCACCGGGTGCTCGACCCGGCAGGAAATGCACCAGGTGCCCCAGACGTTAACCAGTGCCGGTTTGCCGAGAATGTCGGACTTGGTCAGGGTCTTGTCGCCCTGCACTGCCGGCAGCGAAAACTCCGGGAACGGCTTGCCGATCATCGCCGACGGCAGCTCCGCCGGATCCAGGTACAGACCGCGATAAAGGAATACGGCCACCAGCAGGAAAATCGCCAATGGCACCAGCATCAACCAACGTCTCATGCAGCGGCTCCTTCCATGCCCAGCGCTTCACGCACGCGGGCTTTGACCTTCACTCGATAACGCCGATCCAGCGCCGCCAGCAGACCACCGAAACCGGTCAGCAGACCGCCGAACCAGATCCAGCGCACGAACGGTTTGACATGCACCCGCACCGCCCAGGCGCCATCGCCCAGCGGTTCGCCCAGGGCGACGTAGAGGTCGCGGGTGAAACCGGCGTCGATCCCGGCCTCGGTCATCACCGAGTTCTGCACGGTGTACAGGCGTTTTTCCGGGTGCAGCACGCTGATTTCCTGACCGTTGCGGATCACCCGGACGGTGCCCTTGTCGGAGGTAAAGTTCGGGCCTTCGAAGTGCTTGGCCCCTTCGAACACGAACTGATAACCGGCCAGGTCCATCGACTCGCCCGGCGCCAGGCGCAGGTCACGCTCGGCACTGTTCTGGCTCGACAACACCACGCCCAGCGCGCAGACGGCGATCCCGAGGTGGGCGATCTGCATGCCCCAGTAGCTGCGGGTCAGGGTCGGCAGGCCTTTGATCAGGCCTTTGTGACGAGTCTTGTCGAAGATATCGCGCACACCGGCCAGCAACACCCAGGCCGCGAGCAGGAACGTCGCGATGACGGCCCAGTTGAAATCGCCGTAGGCGACACCGGCCACCACCGCCAGCGCAACACTGCCCAGCAGCACCGGGGTCAGCATGCTGACCAGCCATTTCACCGGGGTGTCTTTCCAGCGCACGATCACACCGACCGCCATCACCAACATCAACAGCGCCATCAACGGAATGAACAACGCGTTGAAGTACGGCGGGCCGACCGACAGCTTGGCGCCGCTGATCGCATCGAGAATCAGCGGATACAGGGTGCCGAGCAGGATCATCGACGCGGCCACGACCAGCACGAGGTTGTTACCCAGCAGCAGGGTTTCCCGCGACCACAGGTTGAAGCCGACCTGGCTCTTGACCACTGGCGCACGCAGCGCGAACAGGGTCAGCGAACCGCCGACCACAAACAGCAGGAAGATCAGGATGAACACGCCGCGCTCAGGATCCGAAGCAAACGCGTGTACCGAGGTCAGCACGCCGGAACGCACAAGGAAAGTACCGAGCAGGCTCAGGGAGAACGCGGCAATCGCCAGCAACACCGTCCAGCTCTTGAACACGCCACGTTTCTCGGTGACCGCCAGCGAGTGAATCAGCGCCGTGCCCACCAGCCATGGCATGAACGAGGCGTTTTCCACCGGGTCCCAGAACCACCAGCCGCCCCAGCCGAGTTCGTAATAGGCCCACCACGAACCGAGGGTGATGCCGATGCCGAGGAAGGCCCACGCGACGATGGTCCACGGACGCGACCAGCGTGCCCAGGCAGCATCGAGACGACCGCCGAGCAATGCGGCGATGGCGAAAGCAAACGCAACCGAGAAACCGACGTAACCCATGTAGAGCATCGGCGGATGCACGATCAAACCGATGTCCTGCAGCAATGGATTGAGGTCACGACCATCGGCCGGGATCTGCGGCAGGATCCGCGAGAAGGGGTTGGAGGTGAGGATCAGGAACAGCAGAAAACCGGTGCTGATCATGCCCATCACCGCCAGCACACGAGCGAGCATGACTTGCGGCAGTTGCCGCGAGAACACCGACACCGCGAAGGTCCAGCCGCCGAGGATCAACGCCCACAGCAGCAGCGACCCTTCGTGGGCGCCCCACACGGCGCTGAACTTGTAGTACCACGGCAGCGCGCTGTTGGAGTTCATCGCGACGTAGGCCACGGAGAAGTCGTCGGTCATGAACGCATAGGTCAGGCAACCGAAGGCGAACAGCAGGAACGCGAACTGCCCCCACGCGGCCGGTTGGGCGAGGCCCATCCACAGACGGTCGCCGCGCCAGGCACCGAGCAACGGCACCACCGCCTGCACCAGCGCGAAACACAGCGCCAGGATCATGGCCAGATGGCCGAGTTCGGGAATGAAAATGCTGGATGTCATCGATCAACCCTCCTTCGCAGGGGTTGGCGCGGATTGACCGCTGTCCTTCAGGGCTTTGGTCACTTCCGGCGGCATGTATTTCTCGTCGTGCTTGGCCAGCACTTCATCGGCAACCACCACGCCGTCGGCGTTGAGCTTGCCCAGCGCGACGATGCCCTGCCCTTCGCGGAACAGGTCCGGCAGGATCCCGCGATAGGTGATGGTCACGGACTTGTTGAAGTCGGTGACCACGAATTTGACGTCCAGGGAATCCGTGGAGCGTTGCAGCGAGCCCTTCTCGACCATGCCGCCGGCGCGGATGCGGGTGTCCTGCGGCGCTTCGCCGTTGGCGATCTGGGTCGGCGTGTAAAACAGGTTGATGTTCTGCTGCAGGGCGCTCAGGGCCAGGCCGACGGCAGCGCCGACCCCGACCAGAATTGCCAGGATGATGATCAGACGCTTTTTACGCAGCGGATTCACTTGCCGTTCTCCCGGCGCAGACGACGCGCCTCTTGTTGCAGATAACGCTTGCGGGCCGCGATCGGCGCCGCCACGTTGAGGATCAGTACCGCCAGACAGATGCCGTAGGCCGACCAGACATACAGGCCGTGATGGCCCATGGCGAGGAAGTCGCCGAATGACGCGAAACTCATCGAGCGGCCTCCAGGCTGTTCTGCACTTCTTCTTTGACCCAACTGGCGCGGGCTTCGCGCTTGAGCACTTCAAGGCGCATGCGCAACAACAGCACCGCGCCGAAGAAACAGTAGAAACCCAGCACCGTCAGCAGCAGCGGCAGCCACATCTCGACGGGCATCGCCGGTTTTTCGGTGAGGGTAAAGGTCGCGCCCTGGTGCAGGGTGTTCCACCACTCCACCGAGTATTTGATGATCGGAATGTTGATCACGCCGACGATGGCCAGCACCGCGCAGGCCTTGGCGGCGCTGTCGCGATTGCTGATGGCGTTGCCCAGGGCAATCACGCCGAAGTACAGGAACAGCAGAATCAGCATTGAGGTCAGGCGCGCGTCCCAGACCCACCACGCCCCCCAGGTCGGCTTGCCCCAGATCGCCCCGGTGACCAGCGCCACGGCGGTCATCCAGGCACCGATCGGCGCGGCGCATTGCAGGGCGACGTCGGCCAGTTTCATCTTCCACACCAGCCCGACCACGCCGCACACCGCCAGCATCACGTAGATCGACTGAGCAAGCATCGCGGCGGGAACGTGGATATAGATGATGCGAAAGCTGTTGCCTTGCTGATAGTCCGGCGGCGCGAAGGCCAGGCCCCAGATGACGCCAACGCAGATCAGCAACAACGCGGCGAGGCTCAACCACGGCAAAAACTTGCTGCTGATGCCGTAGAACCACTTGGGCGAGCCGAGCTTGTGAAACCAGGTCCAGTTCATACTGTTTCCATCACGGGTGCCGCTCATCGGTGTGAGCAGTCTTAGGGTCTTTGCTGGTTAAATTTTAACCAGACCTCATTATTCGCCGACGCTGATCTTCAGGCCAGCCGCTATTGCAAAAGGTGTCAGGGTTATCGCCAGGGCGGTCAGGCTGCCAAGCCACAACAGATAACCAAGCGCCGGCATGCCCTGCAACGCCGCCTGCAAGGCGCCACTGCCGAGGATCAACACCGGGATGTACAACGGCAGAATCAGCAGCGCCAGCAACAGGCCTCCGCGTTTCAGACCGACCGTCAGCGCCGCGCCCACCGCACCGAGCAAGCTCAGCACCGGTGTTCCCAGCAGCAACGAAAGCAGCAAAACCGGCAGACACGCAGCCGGCAACCCGAGCATCAACGCCAGTAATGGCGAGAGCAAAACCAGTGCCAGCCCGGAAAAAAGCCAGTGTGCCAGCACCTTGGCCAATACCAGAAGTGGCAGGGGGTGCGGCGAAAGGACCCACTGTTCAAGGGAGCCATCTTCGAAATCACTGCGGAACAGCCCGTCCAGCGAGAGCAGGACCGACAAAAGTGCCGCCACCCAGACTAACCCCGGGGACAAGTTTTGCAATACTTGAGTTTCCGGGCCGACGGCCAGCGGGAACAGCGCGATGACGATGGCGAAGAAAATCAGCGGATTGGCCAGCTCCGCCGGGCGGCGGAACAGCAGTCGGGATTCACGGGCAACCAGCAGGCCGAACACACTCATACCGCCCAATTCCCCAGATCGATGTCGCGATAACCGGCTGGCATCCGGCTCAGCGTGTGGTGCGTGGTGAGCACCACCAGGCCGCCCCGTTCGCAGTGCCCGGCCAGGTGTTCTTCAAGCTGCGCCACGCCCTGCTTGTCCAGCGCAGTGAACGGTTCGTCGAGAATCCACAACGGCGGGCTGTCCAGATACAACCGCGCCAGCGCCACGCGGCGCTGCTGGCCGGCGGACAGACTGTGGCAGGGAACATCCTCGAAACCGCGCAATCCAACCGCCGCCAGGGCCTGCCAGATCGCGTCGCGTTCGGCGGGTTGATGCAGGGCGCAGAGCCAGGCGAGGTTTTCTTCCGGGGTGAGCAAGTCCTTGATCCCGGCGGCATGGCCGATCCACAACAGGTTGCGCGCCAGCTCGCTGCGTTGCTCGCCCAGCGGCTTGCCGTTGAGCAGCACCTGACCGTCGGTCGGCTGCATCAGACCGGCCAGCAAACGCAGCAGGCTGGTCTTGCCGCTGCCGTTGGGACCGCTGATCTGCACCATATCGCCACTGGCCAGTCTCAATTCGAGATTGTCGAAGAGCAGTCTGAGATCACGTTCACACGCGAGGGCAACGGTTTGCAGGACAGGACTGGTCAAGGGTTCACGGGCCTTATACGGTTCAAGTCGGCTCTGGCGCGGCCGTTAAAGAGTTGCAGCATAAATGCAATGACGGCTCAATCCAGAGAGCTGCGTCAAACAATTGCTATGTTTTTTGAACGAATGGAAGGACGGGCGGCATTATACATGGCGTCCCCCGCTCTCCCGAGTGCATTTTCCTCAGGTTGTGTCCGCGTATGACAGGCGAAATGAACATCCTCCCGCTCCCGCCCACCACCCCGGCGACCGTTCGCCCGCAGGTGGGTGAGCTGCTGAAGTTGCTGACGCCGGTCGACGGGCTGATTGCCGCCGGCCAGAGCGCCAAAGCCGAGGTGTTGTCGCTCAAGCAGGCGGATCAGACCTTTCAGTTGTTGCTCAAGGTGACGCTGGACAGCGGCCGTCAGACCACCGTGCAGGCGACCAGCAATCTGCCGCTGCCCCAGGGCACCAGTCTGGCGATCACCCAGCCGTCGGCGGGCAATCTGGCGATCACCGTGCAACAGGCCATCGCCAGCAGCGTCGCCACCCTCACCCGCATCGACACTGCGCAACTGCCGGTCGGCACGCTGCTGCAAGGCAAGGTGCTGACGGCTCAGGCCTTGCCGCAGGTGCCGGGGCAGCCGACCGTGTACCGCTCGATGGTCAGCCTGCTCAACACCGCGTTGAGCGGAAGCACCCTGAGCATCGACAGCCCGCAACCGCTGCGCATCGGCACCCTGCTCTCGGCGCTGGTGCAGGACTCGCAAACCCTGAAGTTTCTGCCGCTGAGCAATCGCCAGGAACAACTGGCGGTCAGCCAGCAGCTGGTCAGCCAGCAAAGCCGTCAGGGCTCCCTCGACGGCTTGCTGAAAATGCTCCAGAGCCTGCCCCCCGCCACCGATCAGACGTCCCAGGATTTGCGTGCGGCCGTGGACAAACTGCTCGCCAACCTGCCGGACGTGCAGCAACTGAGCACGCCGAAAGGTCTGGCCCAGGCGCTGGCCAACAGCGGCGTGTTCCTCGAAACCAAACTGCTGACCGGGCAGAACCCGACGCTGGCCCCGGACATGAAAGCCGATCTGCTCAAGCTGATCGCCCAACTCACCCCCGGCCTGCCCGGCAACACCAACCTGAATGCGATCATCGCCGCCAACACGCTGGCTCAAGCATTGCCGAGCTTCGTACGCAACGCCCTCGGCATGCTCGGTCAGGTCAGCGCGAAACCGGTGCCGAGCAGTTTCCCGCTGCCCGAGCGACTGCTGCAAAGCCTGGAAGGTGAAGGCGATCTGGAACATTTGCTGCGCCTCGCCGCCGCTGCCGTGTCGCGCCTGCAAAGCCATCAGCTGTCGAGCCTGGAACAGACCGGCGTGACCGACGACGGCCGCCTGCTCAGCACCTGGCAACTGGAAATCCCGATGCGCAATCTGCAGGACATCGTGCCGTTGCAGGTCAAGTTCCAGCGCGAAGAAGCGCCGGAGAAACAGGATGCGAACGAGCAGCGCCGCGATGAGCGCGAGCCGAAACAACAACTGTGGCGCGTCGATCTGGCGTTTGACATGGAACCGCTGGGGCCGATGCAGATTCAGGCACAGTTGATCAGCGGCAGCCTGTCCAGCCAGTTGTGGGCCGAGCGGCCTTACACCGCCAGCCTGATCGAAAGCAACCTGACCGCACTGCGCCAGCGCCTGCTGGATTCCGGGCTGAACGTCGGCGATCTCGACTGCCACCTCGGCACCCCGCCGCAAGGCATCCAAACCCGCCTCGAACACCGCTGGGTCGACGAAACCGCATGAATGACACCACCGCTCCACGCCAGGCCATCGCCCTCAAATACGACGGCAGCCACGCCCCGACCCTTACCGCCAAGGGCGACGAAGCACTGGCCGAAGAAATCCTGCGGATCGCCCGCGACTGTGAAGTGCCGATCTACGAAAACGCCGAGCTGGTGAAGTTGCTGGCGCGGATGGAACTGGGCGACAGCATCCCCGAAGAGCTGTACCGCACGATCGCGGAGATCATCGCGTTCGCCTGGAACCTCAAGGGCAAGTTCCCGGCGGGACAGGACCCGGATGCGCCGATGGTCGAGAAAGACGTCACCGAACGCGGCGACGATTACTGAAAGCCGATCCTGACTTCTTCGTTTCCTAGAACATACCGATTCTTGCAATTCATCAAAACCGGCATATGTGAGGCTTACAAGCCTCACTATCACTCGAGCTCAACATCCTCCGCGATGTAGCCCTGAGTTCCGCGTGTTGCGAAAAAACTGACACGTTTGCCAAGAAGTGGTCGCCCTGAATACCACTCTGTAAAAGTTTTTTCAGTGAATTTGTAAACAGTGCCATCCCGATCATCTTTGATCGTTCCTTTCACGCGTGAAAGTGGCCAGGTTTCATCTTCCGCTTCAAATGACACTATCGGCCCGGCTGTTTTGTTCGAATCAGTATTCATTTCGAATCCTCACTCTGAAGCTCATGGAGTGCGCAGTCAAAACACGCTGCAATCCAAACACTTTAAAACTATCGGCGCTACTGTCAGATTTGACAGTGGACATCAGGAAGGAAAAGTAAACCGAAAAAACAACCAAGGAATCAAATAGGTCAGGTGAAACTCGCTTCCCAAAAAACAAAAAATCACAGGCTTCTGGAACATCTACACCGGTTACGTTCACCGATAGTAGCTGCCGAGGTCTGTGATCTTTCGGTTTTACTGACGTTTGAAACTTTTAACTGCTTCTGTGCAACTTGCGCATCAACTCCGCCTCAGCCTGGGTCAACCCGCAGGACTGAGTCAGCTCATCGACACTCGCGCCCATCCCCACCAGTTTCGCCGCCTGGGCGAATGACAGGCTGGAAGGATCGCGCTGTTCGAGCTGGGCAAGTTTGTCCGGGATCGGGCCGACCACCGAGCGCAGCTCGTGCAGGGCTTCGCCCATGCGCACGTTGCCGTTCTGGTAATCGTCGACACGCTTGGCCAGGTCCTTGATGCGCTGATCACGCAGCGCATCGCCCTGGGCCTGTTGCGCAGCGATCACGCGCTGCGCCTTGATGTACGCCAGAAACATCGCCAGCGTGCCTGCCCAGAACAGGAACAGGACAATGACCGCTACCTCGAGAATCAATCAGATGTTCTCCAGTTCCGACCACTCTTCTTCGCTCATCATCTTGTCCAGCTCGACCAGGATCAGCAACTCGTTGTTCTTGTTGCACACGCCCTGGATGAACTTGGCCGACTCTTCGTTACCGACGTTCGGTGCGGTCTCGATTTCCGACTGACGCAGGTAAACCACTTCAGCCACGCTGTCGACCATGATGCCCACGACCTGCTTGTCGGCTTCGATGATGACGATACGGGTGTTGTCGCTGATCTCACCGCTCATCAGGCCGAAGCGCTGACGGGTGTCGATCACGGTCACCACGTTGCCGCGCAGGTTGATGATGCCCAGCACGTAGCTTGGCGCACCCGGAACCGGAGCGATCTCGGTGTAGCGCAGGACTTCCTGAACGCGCATCACGTTGATGCCGTAGGTTTCGTTATCCAGCTTGAAGGTCACCCATTGCAGGATCGGATCTTCGGAACCCTTTGCCGCCGTAGCCTTGTCGTTCATACCCTAGCCCCTCGAAAAACCGCGCCTGGCGGTGTGTGTTTCGTTCGCCGGCATTTGAATGCCGGTACTGTCTTTATGTCGGTTTGTGGTTCGGCTTACTGCCGGACATGTGCTTTGCCCCACCGCTGGCGATCAACTCGGCCAGAGCGGAAACATCGAGCAAGGCGCACATGTGTTCAATCACCGTGCCGGCGAGCCATGGCCGCTGACCTCGGTGACTTCTCCATTTGATTTCATTCGGGTCCAGACGCAACGAGCGGCTGACCTGATGCACCGCCAGTCCCCACTCGTAACCCTGCACCGAAATTACGTATTGCAGGCCCTGACGGAAATCGTCGCGGTAGCGATCCGGCATGACCCAGCGTGCGGTGTCCAGCACCTTCAGGTTGCCGGCCTGGCTCGGCAGAATCCCGAGGAACCATTCCGGCTGACCGAACAGCGGCGTCAGCTCGTGGCCGGCCAGCGAGTAGATTGAGCCGAGGCACACCAGTGGCACGGCCAGCGTCAGGCCGGCCACGTCGAACAACAGGCATTCGAACGCTTCCGAAGCCCAGGCCGGACGGCCGTCGGTTTCCACCGGTGGCGGCGTGTTGCTGGGTGGCAGATGCACTTCCACCAGTGGCGCAACCAGGGTCGGTTCGACCGGGGCTGGCGCAGGCGCTTCAGGCTCGGGCTCTGGCGCCGCCGAAACCGGCGGCGTTTGCAGAAGTTGGGTTTGCAGCAACGGCGCCAGCGTCGATACCACGCGCACCGGCTCAGGCTCTTTGATCAACGTCGCAGGTGCCTTCGCTACCACAGCGGCAGGCGCTGCAACCGGGGCGACCGGCCTAGCGGCTTTTTGCGCATCCCGGGCCTGCTCTTCAAGCACGGCGGCCTGGAATTCATCGAGCGCCGCAGCGCTCTCGACCACCTCGACCGGGGCTGCGATTTGCTGCTCGACCTCGTCCGTCACTTCCTGCAGCAAGCCGTCCAGATAGGACTGCAGCGCCAGTTGCGGCTTCGACGTCAGCTTGATCGGCCGATTCATGCTCAAGCCACCTGCGGAACGAGTTGCTGCGCCAGCAGATGCTTGAGCAGCGCGCGGTAAGCCAGCACGCCACGGCTCTTGCCGTCGAACTGTGAAGGGGTGACACCGGCACGACTGGCGTCACGCAGACGGGTATCGACCGGGATGTAACCCTGCCAGATCTCGTCGGGGAATTTGTCGCGCAGCACGCGCAAGGTGCCCATCGACGCCTGGGTGCGGCGGTCGAACAGGGTCGGCACGATGCTGAACGGCAGCGCCTGTTTGCGTGAGCGGTTGATCATCGCCAGCGTGTTGACCATGCGCTCCAGGCCTTTGACGGCCAGGTGCTCAGTCTGCACCGGGATCACCAGTTGTTGACTGGCGGCCAGGGCGTTGACCATCAGAACGCCGAGCAACGGCGGGCTGTCGATGATCGCGTAATCGAAGTCCTGCCACAGCTGCGCCAGACTCTTGGCGATCACCAGACCCAGGCCACTCTGCCCTGGCGACTGGCGCTCGAGGGTGGCCAGCGCGGTGCTCGACGGCAACAGGGAAATGCGTTCATCGCTGGTCGACAGCAGCAGTTGGCCCGGCAGGCCTTGCGGCACGCTGCCCTTGTGCAGAAACAGGTCGTAGTTGCTGTGTTCCAGGCTGTCGGGGTCGTAACCGAAATAGCTGGTCATCGAGCCGTGCGGGTCGAGATCGACCACGACCACGCGCTTGCCCGCCTCGGCCAGCAAACCGGCTAAAGCGATGGAAGAAGTGGTTTTACCAACACCACCCTTTTGATTGGCGACTGCCCAGACTCTCATTCGGATCGTTCCTCCCGGCCGGGATACTCGGCCGAGACATGGTTCAGCGTATTAATGCGGGCGACGGAGAATTGACGGCACTCTCGCGTCCCGGCGTCTTGACCGGGGTCGGTGCAGTTTGTGTGCCAGCACGCTTCAACGCGGCGTCCGGTTGCGCATGAGCGGTTCCGGTGCCGGTCAGGCTGCGGCGCACATCGAGATTGCGCGACACCACCAGCACCACACGACGGTTTTTCGCCCGGCCTTCAGCGGTGGCGTTGTTGGCCACCGGCTGGAATTCGCCGTAGCCCACCGACGCCAGGCGGCCAGGGTTCACGCCCTGCATCGCCAGCATGCGCACGATGCTCGCCGAACGCGCCGAGGACAGTTCCCAGTTGGTCGGGTACTGCGCAGTGCGGATCGGTTGATCGTCGGTGAAGCCTTCGACGTGGATCGGGTTGTCGAACGGTTTGAGGATCGCCGCGACCTTGTCGATGATGTTGAACGCGATGTCACTCGGCATCGCATCACCGCTGCCGAACAACAGGCTGGAGTTGAGTTCGATCTCGACCCACAGCTCGTTGCCGCGCACGGTCATCTGGTTCGAGGAGATCAGGTCGCCGAACGCAGCGCTGATGTCATCGGCGATGCTTTTCAGCGGATCGCTGGCCCCGGCGATGCCGGCATCGACCTGCTCGGCGTCCTTGACCAGCGGCTTGGCCGGGGTCACGGTCTTCGGTCGTTCTTCGCCGATCGGGATCGGCTTGAGCGCGCGGTCGGAGTCGGTGAAGACCCCGATCAGCGCTTCGGAGATGATCTTGTATTTGCCTTCGTTGATCGACGAGATGGAGTACATCACCACGAAAAAGGCAAAGAGCAAGGTAATGAAGTCGGCGTAGGAAACCAGCCAGCGTTCATGGTTTACGTGCTCTTCATGCTGGCGACGACGTGCCATGAGGTCAGTCCCTTAATCCATGAAGCCCTGAAGCTTCAACTCGATGGAGCGTGGGTTTTCACCTTCAGCGATCGACAAAATACCTTCCAACAACATTTCGCGATAACGCGACTGTCGCAACGCGATTGACTTGAGTTTGGCAGCCACCGGCAACAGGATCAGGTTGGCACTGGCCACACCGTAGATGGTGGCGACGAACGCCACCGCAATCCCGTTGCCCAGTTGCGACGGATCGGCCAGATTGCCCATCACGTGGATCAGGCCCATTACCGCACCGATGATGCCGATGGTCGGCGCGTAGCCGCCCATGCTTTCAAACACTTTGGCGGCCTCGATGTCGCGGGCTTCCTGGGTGTAGAAATCCACTTCGAGGATGCTGCGGATCGCTTCCGGCTCGGCGCCGTCGACCAGCAGTTGCAGGCCTTTGCGCGAGTAGGCGTCAGGCTCGGCATCCGCCACGCCTTCCAGACCCAGCAGGCCTTCCTTGCGGGCGGTGAGGCTCCAGTTGACCACGCGGTCGATGCCGCCGGCCAGGTCCACCCGCGGCGGGAAAAAGATCCAGGCCAGAATCTGCATGGCGCGCTTGAACGCGCTCATCGGCGACTGCAGCAGCGCGGCACCGATAGTGCCACCGAGCACGATCAGCGCCGCCGGGCCGTTGGCCAGCGCGCCGAGGTGACCGCCTTCAAGGTAGTTGCCGCCGATGATGGCGACGAACGCCATGATGATCCCGATAAGGCTTAGAACATCCATCAGACGCATGCCTCGACGATGTGCTTGCCGATATCGTCCAGGCTGTACACCGCGTCGGCGAGGTCAGCTTTGACGATGGCCATCGGCATGCCGTAGATCACGCAACTGGCTTCGTCCTGAGCCCAGACCGTGCTGCCGCCCTGCTTGAGCAGGCGAGCACCTTCGCGGCCGTCGGCGCCCATGCCAGTCAGTACCACCGCCAGAACTTTGTCGCTGTAGGATTTGGCTGCAGAACCGAAGGTGATGTCCACGCACGGCTTGTAGTTCAGACGCTCGTCGCCCGGCAGGATTTTCACCGCGCCACGGCCGTCGATCATCATCTGCTTGCCACCCGGTGCCAGCAGCGCCAGGCCCGGACGCAGGATGTCGCCATCCTCGGCTTCCTTGACGCTGATGCGGCACAGCTTGTCCAGGCGTTCGGCGAAGGCCTTGGTGAAGGCCGCCGGCATGTGCTGGATCAGCACGATCGGCGCCGGGAAGCTGGCCGGCAACTGGGTCAGGACCCGTTGCAGCGCTACCGGGCCGCCGGTCGATGTTCCAATCGCCACAAGCTTGTAGTTTTTGCGTTTCGGGGCCGGCGACGAGGCGCTGGCCGCTGGCGCGCGAGTCGGTGCGGGCGCGGGCGCCGGACGGGCCGGAGCGCTGTGGCTGCCAAAGCTCGACGGCGCTGCTGCCGGAGTCGGTGCAGGCGCAGGTGCAGCGGCAGGCGCCGGCGCACTGTAGGCACTGAAACGACGGTTACTGCGCGAGATGCTGTGAACCTTCTCGCACAGCAGTTGCTTGACCTTCTCCGGATTACGGGAGATGTCTTCGAAATTCTTCGGCAGGAAATCCACCGCGCCGGCATCCAGCGCATCCAGGGTGACCCGGGCGCCTTCGTGTGTCAGCGAGGAGAACATCAACACCGGTGTCGGGCAGCGCTGCATGATGTGCCGCACGGCCGTGATGCCATCCATCATCGGCATCTCGTAGTCCATGGTGATCACGTCCGGCTTGAGGGCCAGGGCCTGATCGATCGCCTCTTTACCGTTGGTTGCCGTGCCGACAACCTGGATGCTCGGATCCGCTGAAAGAATTTCCGAGACGCGGCGGCGGAAAAAACCCGAATCGTCCACCACCAGGACTTTGACTGCCATAAACACTCCATTAGGTGCGGCGGGACGTTGTCGCCCCGCCACCCCGGATTCAAATACGCCGTGCGGCGTAACGCTTGAGCATGCTCGGAACATCGAGAATCAGTGCAATGCGGCCGTCACCGGTGATGGTGGCGCCGGACATGCCCGGAGTTCCCTGGAGCATCTTGCCCAATGGCTTGATGACCACTTCTTCCTGGCCGACCAGTTGATCGACGACGAAGCCGATCCGCTGGGTGCCCACCGAAAGGATCACCACATGGCCTTCGCGCTGCTCTTCGTGAGCGGCGGAGCTGACCAGCCAGCGCTTGAGGTAGAACAATGGCAGCGCCTTGTCCCGCACGATCACCACTTCCTGGCCATCCACCACGTTGGTGGTCGACAGGTCGAGGTGGAAGATTTCGTTGACGTTCACCAGCGGGAACGCGAACGCCTGATTGCCGAGCATCACCATCAGGGTCGGCATGATCGCCAGCGTCAGCGGCACCTTGATGACGATCTTCGAGCCCTGGCCCTTGGTCGAGTAGATGTTGATCGAACCGTTGAGCTGGGAAATCTTGGTCTTCACCACGTCCATGCCGACACCGCGGCCGGACACGTCGGAGATCTCGGTCTTGGTCGAGAAACCCGGGGCGAAAATCAGGTTGTAGCACTCGGTGTCGCTCAGGCGATCGGCGGCATCCTTGTCCATCACACCGCGTTTCACGGCGATGGCGCGCAGGACGTTAGGGTCCATGCCCTTGCCGTCGTCGGAGATCGACAGCAGGATGTGGTCGCCTTCCTGCTCGGCCGCCAGGATCACCTTGCCGCCACGGGCCTTGCCCGAGGCTTCGCGTTCTTCCGGCGACTCGATGCCGTGGTCGACCGCGTTGCGCACCAAGTGGACCAGCGGGTCGGCCAGGGCCTCGACGAGGTTCTTGTCGAGGTCGGTCTCTTCGCCCACCAGTTCCAGGTTGATCTCTTTCTTGAGCTGACGAGCCAGGTCGCGAACCAGACGCGGGAAGCGGCCGAAGACTTTCTTGATCGGCTGCATCCGGGTCTTCATCACCGCGGTCTGCAAGTCGGCGGTGACCACGTCGAGGTTCGACACGGCCTTCTGCATCGACTCGTCGCCGCTGTTCAGGCCCAGGCGCACCAGACGGTTACGCACCAGCACCAGCTCGCCGACCATGTTCATGATTTCGTCGAGACGCGCGGTATCAACGCGAACGGTGGTTTCAGCTTCAGTCGTCGGTTTTTCCGGTGGCGGCGTCGCGGGGGCACGGACCGGAGCCGGTGCAGCAGCGGCAGCCGGTTTGGCCGGTTCGGCTTTTGGCTCAGGCGCTTTTGCAGCAGGTTTTGCCGCAGCGGCCGGGGCCTTGGCAGCAGGCGTTGCAACAGCAGAAGCATTGCCGGCAGTCACGACCGCACCGGTGGCGACGTCAGTGAACTTGCCTTTGCCATGCAGATCGTCGAGCAGCGATTCGAACTCGTGGTCGGTGATCAGATCGCTACCGGCCGCAGCCGCTGCCGGGGCAGCGGTCGCAGGAACCGAAGCAATCGCCGATTCCAGCGCATCGACAGCAAAGTTGCCTTTGCCGTGCAACTGATCGAGCAAGGCTTCGAATTCGTCGTCAGTGATGTCCGAGCTGTCGCCCGCCGCCGGAGCAGCAGGCGCAGCGGCCGCCGGTGCCACGGCGTCGGCCGCGAACTGGCCCTTGCCGTGCAACTGGTCGAGCAGCGACTCGAACTCGGCGTCGGTGATTTCATCGCTGGCCGCTTCGGCGGAAGCAGGCGCAGCGGCAGCCGCCGGGGCTTCGGCTTCGGCCTTGACGGCGTTCAGCGAATCCAGCAACTGTTCAAATTCGTTATCAGTGATGTCGCCCGAATCGCCTTCGACGACCAGCTCTTCGATCATCTCGGCAACCGGCGAAGCCGGGGCTTCATCCGCCGATTGCGGTTCGGCCAGACGCGCCAGGGCGGCCAGCAGTTCCGGGGTGGCGGCGGTGATCGGGCTGCGATCGCGGACTTCGCTGAACATGCTGTTCACCGCGTCCAGCGCTTCGAGCACCACGTCCATCAGTTCTGCATCGACGCGTCGTTCACCCTTGCGCAGGATGTCGAACACGTTTTCGGCGATGTGACAGCACTCCACCAGCTCGTTGAGCTGAAGGAAGCCGGCGCCCCCTTTTACAGTGTGGAAACCGCGAAAAATTGCGTTGAGCAGATCTGCGTCATCCGGGCGGCTTTCCAGCTCGACCAGTTGTTCGGACAGTTGCTCAAGAATCTCGCCGGCCTCAACCAGGAAATCCTGAAGGATCTCTTCATCGGCGCCGAAGCTCATTAATGGGGTGCTCCTACAGGTCTAAAAACCCAAAAAAACTCAAAATCCAAGGCTGGATAGCAAATCGTCCACATCGTCCTGACCGGACACAACGTCTTCTCGTTTATCGGCATGAATCTGCGGACCTTCACCCTGCGAGAGATGTTTTTGTGGATCTTTTTCAGCAAGCATCGCCGCACGGTCATGTTCGATGCCCGCAAAGCGGTCCACCTGGCTGGCCATGAGCACGAGCTTGAGCAGGTTGCTTTCGACTTCGGTGACCAATTGGGTCACGCGCTTGATCACCTGACCGGTGAGGTCCTGGTAATCCTGGGCGAGCAGAATGTCATTCAGATTGCTCGACACCGCGCGGTTGTCCGCGCTGCTGCGTGCCAGAAAACCGTCGACCCGGCGCGCCAGTTCGCGGAACTCTTCAGCCCCGACCTCACGGCGCATGAAGCGGCCCCAGTCGGCGCTCAAGGCCTGGGCTTCATCAGCCAGGCCATTGACCACAGGGGTCGCGCTTTCCACCAGATCCATGGTGCGGTTGGCGGCAGCTTCGGTCAGTTTGACCACGTAGCCCAGGCGCTCGGTAGCGTCGGTAATCTGCGACACTTCCTCAGCCTGCGGCATGTGCGGATCGATCTGAAAATTGACGATCGCACTGTGCAGTTCACGCGTGAGCTTGCCCACTTCCTGGTACAGGCCACGGTCACGGGTCTGATTGAGCTCATGGATCAGTTGCACCGCGTCGCCGAACTTGCCTTTTTCAAGGCTTTCGACCAGTTCGACCGCGTGTTTTTTCAGGGTCGACTCAAAATCGCCCTGTGAAGATTCGTTATGCTCCATAGCTCCCCCGCGCGTTCATCAGCCGATGCGTTCGAAAATCTTCTCGATTTTTTCTTTCAACGCCTGGGCCGTGAAAGGTTTGACCACATAGCCGTTCACGCCGGCCTGGGCCGCTTCGATGATCTGCTCGCGCTTGGCTTCAGCGGTCACCATCAGCACCGGCAGGTGCTTGAGCTTTTCATCGGCACGCACGTGACGCAGCAGGTCGATACCGGTCATGCCGGGCATGTTCCAGTCGGTCACCAGAAAGTCGATGCTGCCGCTGTTGAGCACCGGAATGGCAGTGGTGCCATCGTCGGCTTCAACGGTGTTGGTGAACCCCAGATCACGCAACAGGTTCTTGATGATCCGCCGCATCGTTGAGAAGTCATCAACGATGAGGATTTTCATGTCTTTGTTCAATTCGACCTCCAAGCAGTCTTAAACGCGCCCAGCACCTGGACGCGCCATTTCAATCAATCCGGCAAAACACTCGATGACTGTCTGGAGCACAACAGAGCAAGACCGGTGCCGTTCACCACCGCACCAGCCTCGTTCGCAGTGTCCCCACACTGCCTTCAGCGCGCTCGCCACTCCCCCAAACGCCCCCGCAAGCGGGCCGCGCACTGGCTGTGTAACTGGCTGACCCGCGATTCACTGACGCCAAGGACTTCACCGATCTCCTTGAGGTTCAGCTCTTCGTCGTAGTACAGCGCCAACACCAGTCGCTCACGCTCCGGCAAATTGGCAATCGCGTCCGCCAGCGCGGCCTGGAAACGTTCGTCTTCCAGATCGCGCGACGGCTCCAGATGAGCACTGGCGCCATCCTCGTGCAGCCCTTCGTGTTCGCCGTCCTGCAACAGGTCGTCGAAACTGAACAGCCGGCTGCCCAGGGTGTCGTTCAAAATCCCGTAGTAATCGTCGAGACTCAATTGGAGTTCGGCCGCAACTTCGTGATCTTTAGCGTCGCGGCCGGTTTTAGCTTCAATCGAGCGAATTGCGTCGCTGACCATACGGGTGTTGCGGTGAACCGAGCGTGGCGCCCAGTCCCCTTTTCGGACTTCATCGAGCATCGCACCGCGGATCCGGATGCCCGCGTACGTTTCAAAACTGGCGCCCTTGCTGGCGTCGTATTTGGTCGAGACTTCGAGCAGGCCGATCATCCCGGCCTGGATCAGGTCTTCGACCTGCACACTGGCCGGCAATCGCGCCAGCAAGTGGTAGGCGATGCGTTTGACCAGTGGCGCGTAACGCTCGATCAGCTCGTACTGCGCGTCACGCGCCGACTTCTTGTAGAAATTCATACCGCTGGCGGTCATAGCACAGGTCCTGCCGTTTGCTGCACGAGGCGCTCGACGAAAAATTCGAGGTGGCCGCGCGGGTTGGCGGGCAGCGGCCAGGTGTCGACCTTCTGTGCGATCGCCTTGAACGCCAGCGCGCACTTGGAACGCGGGAAGGCTTCATAGACCGCACGCTGCTTCTGCACCGCCTTGCGCACGCTTTCGTCGTAAGGCACCGCACCGACGTATTGTAGGGCGACGTCCAGGAAGCGATCCGTGACCTTGGTCAACTTGGCGAACAGATTGCGACCTTCCTGCGGGCTCTGGGCCATGTTGGCCAGGACGCGGAAGCGGTTCATGCCGTAGTCGCGGTTGAGCAGTTTGATCAGCGCGTAAGCGTCGGTGATCGAGGTCGGCTCGTCGCAGACCACCAGCAACACTTCCTGGGCTGCGCGAACGAAACTGACTACCGAGTCACCGATACCCGCAGCGGTGTCGATCACCAGCACGTCGAGGTTGTCGCCGATGTCGCTGAACGCCTGGATCAGGCCGGCATGCTGGGCCGGGCTCAGGTGAACCATGCTCTGGGTGCCGGAAGCGGCCGGCACGATGCGGATCCCGCCGGGGCCTTGCAACAGCACGTCGCGCAGCTCGCAGCGGCCTTCGATCACGTCGGCCAGGGTGCGTTTGGGGGTGAGGCCCAGCAGAACGTCGACGTTCGCCAGCCCCAGGTCGGCGTCCAGCAGCATGACCCGACGGCCAAGCTCTGCCAGCGCCAGGGACAAGTTCACTGACACATTAGTCTTGCCGACGCCACCTTTGCCGCCGGTCACCGCGATCACCTGTACGGGATGCATGCTGCCCATGTTATTTCTTTACCTTGTCTTGCATAGACGGAGGCCACATTACTGGCTGCGCGTTCACAACCGGAACAATGCATGGCAGACCATCGATGTAGGTACAAAAACGGTTCATTACCTCAGCCAACCTGCTTGGTCGGACTGTGGTAGATATCAGCGAACATGTCAGCCATGGCTTCTTCGCTGGGTTCTTCCTGCATTTGCACACTGACGGCGCGGCTGACCAGTTGATGACGGCGCGGCAGATGCAGATCATCCGGAATACGCGGCCCATCGGTCAGGTAGGCGACCGGCAGTTCGTGACTGATCGCCAGGCTCAGCACTTCGCCAAGGCTGGCCGTCTCATCCAGTTTAGTCAGGATGCAGCCGGCGAGCCCGCAACGCTTGTAACTGTGATACGCGGCGGTTAGAACCTGTTTCTGGCTGGTGGTTGCCAGCACCAGATAATTTTTCGACCGAATGCCACGACCGGCCAGACTTTCCAGCTGCATGCGCAGGGCCGGATCGCTGGCTTGCAGGCCGGCGGTATCGATCAGCACCACGCGTTTGCGCAGCAGTGGATCCAGCGCCTGCACCAGGGACTGGCCCGGATCGACGTGGGTCACCGACACATTGAGGATGCGGCCCAGAGTCTTGAGCTGCTCCTGCGCGCCGATACGGAAACTGTCCATGCTCACCAGCGCGATGTTCTGCGCGCCGTACTTGAGCACGTAGCGGGCGGCCAGCTTGGCCAGGGTGGTGGTCTTGCCCATGCCGGCCGGGCCGACCATGGCAATCACCCCACCCTCTTCCAACGGCTCGACTTCCGGTACGGCTATCATCCGCGCCAGGTGCGCCAGCAGCATGCGCCAGGCCTGACGAGGCTCGTCGATCTCGGTGATCATCGACAGCAGATCCCGGGACAGCGGGCCGGACAAACCGATGCGTTGCAGACGACGGTACAGATTGGCCTGGGCCGGACGGCTGCCTTGCAGCTGGTTCCAGGCCAGGGTGCCGAGTTGCACTTCCATCAGTTCGCGCAGGCTGTTGAGTTCGAAACGCATCGAATCCAGTGCACGCGGGTCGACGCCAGCGGCGGCCGGTGCAGGCGCCGGGGCTGGGCGGGCCGGCGCCTCGTAAGTGGGTTCAGTCAGCGGCTCGGCAGCGGTCAGCGGCAGGCCGGCCGTCAACGGCAGCCCGGCGAACAACTGGCGATTGGTGTTGCCGTCGGCTTCGCCACGCAGGCTCAGCTCGGCCTGGGCGGTAACGATGCGCGACTGAGTCTTGCGCAGCTCATCCTCGAGTTCCATGTTCGGAACGCGCGGGGCCAGCGCCGACAGTTTGTAATCGAGCGCCGCCGTCAGCTCGACGCCGCCGGCGATGCGGCGGTTGCCAATGATGGCGGCATCAGCGCCCAGCTCATCACGAACCAGCTTCATGGCCTGACGCATATCGGCGGCGAAAAAACGCTTAACTTGCATAAACCACTACCTCAG
>Ga0079984_1016781_pt1 | contig 26728 bp, 23 predicted proteins | sample Hof3ISUMetaT_18_FD_73498 | JGI IMG/M metagenome (GOLD analysis project Ga0079984, IMG submission 73498) | Enriched soil aggregate microbial communities from Iowa State university to study microbial drivers of carbon cycling -... | ecosystem: Environmental > Terrestrial > Soil > Agricultural land... | reverse complement strand
TACCGAGGCGAACTCAAGTTTGAACAGCATGGAGATCTGCTCCCTTTCCCCCTCGCCCCCCTGGGGGAGAGGGCTGGGGTGAGGGGGTGGGATCTATGCATCAACACATAAATACCGCCGAGACAACAGGCATAAAAAAGCCCCGCCTCTTTCGAGAGCGGGGCTTTTTCATTCAACGTCTACTCAAGCAAGCTCAAGCTCCGCCGTCGCCGCAGCAGGCACAACCGCCTGACCGCTCAGCGCCACGTCGTTCAGCTCACGGTTGGCCACCGCGTACATGGCGTAGTCGGTGCCGCTGGCGGCACGGATTTCCACCAGCATGGCGCGCCAGCGCTGGATCATCGCGTCGTGTTGCGCCATCCACAGCGCCAGACGCTCTTCCACGTCCAGGTTACCGCCGCCCGCTTGCAGAACGGCGATGGTGATCGCGCGTTGCTGCCAGTCGACGTCGTCGCGGAACGCTTCACGGGCCAGGGCCTGCCAGTTGTTTTCAACCGGCAAGGCGCTGATCTGCGAAATGTACCAGGTGATGTCCAGCGCGCTGCCCACGGCGAAGTACGCCTTGGCCACTTCGGCTGGATCCTGACCGGTCACGTCGGCGGCTTCGATGATCGGCAGCAGCGTGTAGAGGTGGGTAGTACCCGCCACCATACGCGCCAGCAGTTCCGGTACACCGGCGGCGACGTACGCCTGATAGCGCGCCTGCCAGTTTTCGCGGATTTCGCCGCTCAACAGTTCGTCCAGCTTCAGGCCCAGCTCTTTGAGGTGCGGACCGAAATGCGCGACGTCACGGGCAGCGTTCTGCTCGTTGCGACGGGCACGCAGGAACCAGCGCGTAGCGCGACGGCCCAGACGCATCAGCTCGTCCATCAGCTCCAGTTGCACGTCAGCGGAGACCTGATAGTCCAGGGCTTCGATCTGACGGAACCAGTGCGGGAGGTGGAAGATATCCCGAACAATCACATACGCACCGGCAACATTCGCCGGGGTCATGCCGGTGGACTCTTTGAGTCGCTGAACGAAGGTGATGCCCATGTGGTTGACCAGATCGTTGGCGATCTGGGTGCTGACGATCTCGCGCTTCAGGCGGTGACGACGCATGGCTTCAGAGAACTTGCTGACCAGAGTCGGCGGGAACGCCGTTTCCATGTCGCGGGTCAGGTAGTCGTCGTCCGGCACCAGGGAGCCCAGCAGCTGCTCCTTGAGGTCGATCTTGCTGTACGAGATCAGCACCGACAACTCTGGACGGGTCAGGCCATGGCCTTCGGCAACGCGTTCGGCCAGTTGCTCTTCGGTCGGCAGGAACTCGATGGCGCGATCCAGCTTGCCACGGCCTTCCAGGTCGCTCATCAGACGCTTGTACTCGGCGATCCGCGCGTAAGCACGGCGGGCTGCCAGGGACAGGGCCTGAGTCTGCTTGTAGTTATTGCCCAGCACCAGACCACCGACTTCGTCGGTCATGCTCGCCAGCAACTGGTTGCGTTGCTTGTCGGTCATGTCGCCGGCCTGAACCACTTCGTTCAGCAGGATCTTGATGTTCACTTCGTGGTCGGAGCAGTCCACGCCACCGGCGTTGTCGATGAAGTCGGTGTTGGAACCGCCACCATTGAGACCGAATTCCACACGACCCAGTTGGGTCATGCCGAGGTTACCGCCCTCGCCCACCACTTTGCAGCGCAGTTCGTTGCCGTTCACGCGCAGCGCATCGTTGGCCTTGTCGCCGACATCGGCGTGGCTTTCGGTGCTGGCTTTGACGTAAGTACCGATACCGCCGTTCCACAGCAGATCCACCGGTGCCTTGAGCAAGGCATTCAGCAGTTCGGTCGGGGTCAGCTTGTCGGCCTGGATGTCGAAGCGCTCTTTCATCTGTGGCGAGATGGCGATGCTCTTCGCGCTGCGCGAGAAGATGCCGCCACCTTCGGACATGATGCTGGTGTCGTAGTCGGACCAGGCCGAACGCGGCAGGTCGAACATGCGTTGACGCTCGGCGAAGCTGGTGGCCGGATCCGGGTTCGGGTCGATGAAGATGTGCATGTGGTTGAACGCGGCGACCAGTTGCAGCTTGTCGGACATCAGCAGGCCGTTACCGAACACGTCACCGGCCATGTCACCCACGCCGACCACCGTGATGCTGTCTTCCTGGACATTGATGCCGCGCTCGCGGAAGTGGCGCTGTACGCCAACCCACGCGCCCTTGGCGGTAATGCCCATTTTCTTGTGGTCGTAACCGGCCGAACCACCGGACGCGAACGCGTCACCCAGCCAGAAGCCGTAATCGATGGCAATGCCGTTGGCGATGTCGGAGAAGGTTGCAGTGCCCTTGTCCGCCGCGACCACCAGGTACGGGTCATCGTCGTCATGCCGCACGACGTTGGCCGGCGGTACCAGTTTGCCGTCCTTCAGGTTGTCGGTGATGTCCAACAGGCCCGAGATGAAGATGCGGTAGCAGGCGATGCCCTCGGCCGCAATCTCGTCACGGCTGCCGCCCAGTGGCAGGCGACGCGGCAGGAAGCCGCCCTTCGCCCCCACCGGCACGATGACCGAGTTCTTCACTTGCTGGGCTTTTACCAGGCCGAGGACTTCGGTACGGAAGTCTTCTTCGCGGTCGGACCAGCGCAGGCCACCGCGAGCGACATTGCCGAAGCGCAGGTGCACGCCTTCGACGCGTGGCGAGTAAACGAAGATTTCGAACTTCGGCACCGGTTTCGGCAGCTCAGGGATCAAGTGCGGGTTGAACTTGAAGCTGAAGTACGACTTGTTCTGGCCGTTGGCGTCGGTCTGGTAGAAGTTGGTGCGCAGGGTCGCTTTGATCAGGTCCAGGTAACGACGCAGAATGCGGTCTTCGTTGAGGACCTGAACGTCGTCCAGCGCGGTCAGGATCGCCTGTTCCAGACGTTGTTGCTTGTCGTCCAGGTCGTCGCTGCCGAGCTTGCGGGCCAGGTAGAAACGGGTCTTGAACAACCGGGTCAGTTCGCGAGCGATGTCGGTGTGGTTGTTCAGGGTGCTGGCGATGTAGCCGAGGTCGAAGCCCAGGCGGATCTGCTTCAAGTAGCGAGCGTAAGCACGCAGCAGCGCCACGTCGCGCCATGGCAGGCCGGCGGTCAGCACCAGACGGTTGAACGCATCGTTCTCGGCATCGCCACGGACGATGTGGACGAACGCGTCCTGCAGGGTGTCGTTGAGTTGCTGGATGTCCAGGTCCAGGCCTTCGGCAGCGGTGAACGCGAAGTCGTGGATCCAGAACTCGCGGCCGTTGGTGTGACGCAGACGGTACGGGAATTCACCCAACACGCGCAGGCCGAGGTTTTCCAGGATCGGCAACACGTCGGACAGGGCCAGCGGGGTATCGGCGTGATACAGCTTGCAGTGCAGCTCGCGTGGGCCGGAGGCCAGCGGCTGGTAGAAGCTCATGGCCAGCGGCTTCTTCTCGCTCAGATTGAGCAAGTGCTGCATGTCGACCACGGCCGAATGCGCAGCGAAACGCTCGCGGTAGCCGGCCGGGAAGCCTTTCGGGAAATCGGCCAGCACGTTGGTGCCGTTGGCTTCGCCGAAGGTTTCAACGGTCAGGGCGGCGTAGTCGTCCTGCCAGCTGCGGCAGGCCTGGATCACTTCGTTTTCCAGTTGCAGCGGGTCGATGTCGATGCGGTTTTTCGGGTCGACGCGCAGGATCAGTTGCACGCGGGCCAGCACGGACTCGGAGAAGAACGTCCAGAACTCGCAGTCGGAAGCTTTCAGGCGCTCCATCAGCACTTGCTGGATCTTCTGGCGAACTTCGGTGGAGTAGATGTCGCGCGGCACGTAGGCCAGGCAGTAGCAGAAACGGCCGTACGGGTCTTTGCGCAGGAACACGCGGATCTTGTTGCGTTCCTGGATCTGCACGATCGACATCACGGTGCTGAACAGTTCGTCGACCGGGGTCTGGAACAGGTCGTCACGCGGCAGCACTTCCAGAACCTGTGCCAGTTCCTTGCCCAGGTGAGCCTTGGACTGGAAGCCGGAACGGCGCTCGATTTCCTCGACCTTGCGGCGGATGAACGGAATGACACGCACGCTTTCGCCATACACCGACGAGGTGTACAGGCCCATGAAGCGGTGTTCCTTGATCACTTTGCCGTCGGCATCGATTTCGCGAATCGACACGTAGTCCGGGTAGGCCGGACGGTGCACGCGGCTCGGATGCGCGGCCTTGGCGAACGACAGCAGTGTCGGTTCGCGCAGGTAGTTCACGGCATAGTCTTCGATGTGGCGGTCTTCGTTGGTCAGACCGGTGCGCAGCATCTTGGTCAGGCCGAGGAAGGAGTTCTGGTCGTATTCGATATGGCCACCATCGGCCTGATCGACAACGGTGAACTCTTCGTAACCAAGGAAGGTGAAGTGGTTGCCCACCAGCCATTCCAGGAAGCTCTTGATTTCGTTCTTTTCGTCGGCATCGACGGCGAATGCGCTGTTATCGAGCTTGGTGAGGATTTCCTGCACCTTGGCCTTCATCGGCTCGAAATCGGCGACCGCGACGCGGACTTCACCCAGGACCTGTTCCAGTTCCTTGGACAGCACATTCAATTCGGCCGCGTTGGCGCAGCGGTCGATTTCCAGGTACATCAGCGACTCGTGCAGCACGCCTTCGCCGGTGGTGCCTTTTGGCAGGATTTCCAGCAACTCGCCCTTGCTGCCACGACGCACGCTCAGCACGGTGGTCTGCAGCGTGTGGATGCTGTAGCCGCGACGGTTCAGCTCGGTACGCACCGAGTCCACCAGGAACGGCAAGTCATGGTGCAGCACTTCGACCGCGGTGTGGGTCGACTGCCAGCCGTGACGTTCGTAATCGGGGTTGTAGACGCGCACTTGCGGTTGCGCGTGATCGAAGCGCTCAAGCAGGCGCCACGCAGAAAGAGTACAGCCAGCGAGGTCGGAGAGGCGACGTTGAGTCAGCTCGTCCAGGGAAATGATGCCGAAGAATTGTTCAGCGAACAGCGCCACTTGTGGCAGTGCCTGTTCACTGATGTGCTGCGCCAGTGCCGCTTGCAGTTGGTGCTGGAAGTCGGCTTTGCTGGCTGCGGTGAAGAACGCCATCTGTGGTACTCCGCTTGGGCTTGTTATTGATGGAAAGCGTCGCGTGCAAAACCCCTTTCGGGGCGTTCCGTCGCCCTGTTCCTGAATCTCGGGCAGAGGAAACAGGGTGACAGGTGGGTGAAGCTGGACGAGACACTCAGGTCACATTCACCTTCCATGAATGGGCATCTGCAAAAACGACTGCCCGGCGCCGCTCGCGGGGCCCTGGCAATGCCTTTACGGGTGCTCATCCGTTGCGCAGCTTAATGGGTGCGACAATGTGTCTGCTTGCGGTGCTGCGACATATTCGGTCATTGGCACGTAAACCAAGGCCTGCGCATCGGTAAACACTAGCATTCATGGGGCGGAACGCCGGTCTGAATGCCCGTTTTTACGGTACAGGCGTGCCAGGAATGACCATTGACCTGTGTCGCGTTCACGACACATCCTCTGACACTCTCACATGCAGAAATTCCCGCGGGCTGGCAGAATCGCGCCCAATTGCGACCAACACGCCCGCCGAGGCAGGAATTCCCCATGCAAATGACCACCGCCCTTTTGATCGTCAACCCGTGCGACGACGAAGAAGACAACATGGCCATGCTCTGCTGCCACAGCGACAAGGGCGACATGTTCCTGATGAGCCGTTACCCGGACGAGGATGAGCTGGAGATCACGCTGGATGGCGAGCCGTCCACGCTCGATGGCGTCAAGGTCACGCTGACCAGGACACTGCTGAAGATCGAAATCGCCGCGGCGGATGCCGATGCGCTGAACGGGGATGATGTGCTGGAAATCACCTTCAACCCGGACATGGTGGATCTGGCTGAAGTCGAGGAAACGCTGAAGAACATTCTTGATGGCACCGGGACCTTCATTAGCGAAGTTTAATGGCGTCTGCTCGCGATTGGGCCCGAAAGAACACCGCACCTACCCCGCCCTACAAAATTCCAACAAATCCCCCGGTCATTTCCCGCACTTTGCGCAAAATGCCGTTAGTCGCCACCCCCCGCGATGGATTAAAGTAACGCCCCCAGCCCCGGCGTTATCCGAACGCCTGTGGCCACCCTTTCCAGGAACAGTCATCGATGGAACATCGTGAAGCGCTGCTGGCGCTGCGAACCTTTCTTTCAACGCAGATTCTCGGCCAGGAAAAACTCATCGAGCGCTTGCTCATCGCCCTGCTCGCCGACGGCCACATGCTGGTCGAGGGCGCTCCGGGTCTGGCCAAGACCAAAGCGATCAAAGAGCTCGCCGAGGGCATCGAAGCCCAGTTCCATCGCATCCAGTTCACTCCGGACCTGCTGCCGGCCGACATCACCGGCACCGAGATCTATCGCCCGGAAACCGGCAGTTTCGTGTTCCAGCAAGGGCCGATCTTCCACAACCTGGTGCTGGCGGACGAAATCAACCGTGCCCCGGCCAAGGTGCAATCGGCGCTGCTGGAAGCCATGGCCGAACGTCAGGTCAGTGTCGGGCGCAGTACTTACGAGCTGTCGCCGCTGTTTCTGGTGATGGCCACGCAGAACCCGATCGAGCAGGAAGGCACCTATCCGTTGCCCGAAGCCCAGCTCGACCGCTTCCTGATGCACGTGAAAATGGGTTTCCCGGACGCGGCCGTCGAACGCCGGATCCTGCAACAGGCAAGGGGCGAAGCCCTCAACGGCGAGACCAAGCCCGAACGTCGAGTCAGCCAGCAGGCGATCTTCGCCGCGCGCAAGGAAATCCTCGGGCTGTACATGGCGGACGCCGTGGAGGAATACCTGGTGCAACTGGTCATGGCCACGCGCAACCCGGCCAAGTTCGACCCGGAAATGGCCGAGTGGATCGCCTACGGCGCCAGCCCGCGTGGCTCGATCGCCCTCGACCGCTGCGCCCGCGCCCACGCCTGGCTGGCCGGTCGCGACTTCGTCAGCCCGGAAGACATCCAGGCGGTGCTGTTCGACGTGTTGCGTCACCGCATCATTCTGTCGTTCGAGGCCGAAGCCGCTGGTATCGACCAGGATCGGGTGGTGCAACGGATTCTCGACGTCGTAGCCGTCGCTTGACCTCGATGAACGCCTCCCTGCCGTCCGAACCGGGCATCCGCATCAGCCTCGCCGAGCTGATCGAGATGCGTCACCGCGTGCGCGAAGTGCAGCTGTTTTCGACGCCGAGCCAGCGCAGCCCGTTGATCGGCCTGCATCACTCGAAATTCCGTGGTCGCGGCGTCGACTTCGATCAGGTGCGGGTCTATCAGGCCGGCGACGACGTGCGCACCATCGACTGGCGCGTCACCGCGCGGACGCAGGAGCCGCACACCAAACTGTTCCATGAAGAACGCGAACGGCCGATTTTCATCATGGTCGAGCAAAGCACGCGGCTGTTTTTCGGCTCCGGGCTGATGTTCAAGTCGGTGCTCGCGGCGCAGGCGGCGGCGCTGATCGGCTGGGCGGCGCTGGGCCACAACGACCGGGTTGGCGGGCTGGTGTTCGGCGACAACGAGCATTACGAAATCAAACCACGGCGCAGCAAGCAAAGCCTGCTGCAACTGCTCAACCGCTTGGTAAAGGTCAACCAGTCGCTGCACAGCGAGCGGGAGCCGGATCGCGATGCGTTTGGCGTGGCGTTGCGCCGGGCCCGTGAAGTGCTGCGACCGGGCAGTCTGGTGATCGTGATCTGCGACGAGCGCGCACTGTCCGACAGCGCCGAGCAGCAATTGAGCCTGCTGTCGCGCCATTGCGACCTGTTGATGCTGCCGCTGTCCGATCCGCTGGATCACGCCCTGCCCGCCGCCGGACTGCTGAGGTTCGCCGAGCGCGGCGCGCAGCTGGAACTCGACACCCTGAACTTCGATCTGCGCCAGACCTATCGCGCCCAGGCTGAAGCGCGGATCGCTCGCTGGGAACTGCTCGCGCAGAAGCTGCGCGTGCTGCTGATGCCGCTGAGCACCCAGAGCGAAATGGTCGAACAGATGCGCGAATTCCTTAACCCGCAACGCCCGGGGAAAGGTCGATGAACGGCCTCGAACAACTGCAGCCGCTGATCTCCCCGCCACCGATTGCCTTCTGGCCGCCGGCACCGGGCTGGTGGTTGCTGCTTTTGCTGTTGCCGGTGATTGGTTTTGCAGTCTGGCGGCTGCGGCGTTTCATTCCGATCAAGAAAAAACCGGTCGTGCGCGCCGAACTGCCACTGGACCCGGTGCGCATCGCTGCACTCGCGGAACTGGCGCAGATGCCCAAACCCTACGACGGCGCCCCGGCCGGGGCCTGGCTGCAGCAGCTCAACGGCCTGCTCAAGCGCCTGTGCCGCAACCACTATCCCTACAGCCAGAGCCATACCCTCAACGGCCGCAAATGGCTGGCGTTTCTCGACAACCGTTGCCCCGCCGCCGGCCTGACCCGCTGGATGGTGCTCGTCGAAGGCGCCTACAAACCCGAGTGCAAACTCGACGACAAAGCCATCGCCGGCCTGACCCAGGCAGTCGACACCTGGATCCGCAAACATGTTTGAGTTCGCCTGGCCGTGGATCTTTCTGCTGTTGCCGCTGCCGTGGCTGATGCGCCTGGTGCTGCCGGTGGCGGACAGCGGCGAGCCGGCGTTGAAAGTGAGTTTCCTGGGTGACCTGGAAGGCCTTGCTCGCCGTCGCGCCCGGGCCAATCTGCCGGCCTGGCGTCAGCAGGCACCATTTCTGTTGTTGTGGCTGATGTTGCTGACCGCCGCCGCACGCCCGCAATGGCTCGGCGAACCGCTGCCGATTGCCGCCAGCGGTCGTGATCTGCTGGTGGCGGTGGACGTGTCCGGCTCGATGGATTTCCCGGACATGCAATGGAACGACGAAGACGTCAGTCGCCTGTCGCTGGTCCAGCATTTGCTCGGTGATTTTCTCGAAAGCCGCGATGGCGACCGCGTCGGTCTGATCCTGTTTGGCAGCCAGGCTTATCTGCAAGCACCACTGACGTTTGACCGGCGCACCGTTCGGGTCTGGCTCGATGAAGCGCGGATCGGCATCGCCGGCAAGAACACCGCGATTGGCGACGCCATCGGCCTGGCCCTGAAGCGCCTGCGCATGCGTCCGGCCCAGAGCCGGGTGCTGATTCTGGTCACCGACGGCGCCAACAATGGCGGCGAAATCGACCCGCTGACCGCCGCAAAACTGGCCGCCAGCGAAGGCGTGAAAATCTATCCGATCGGTATCGGTGCCGATCCCGAAGAAAGCGGCGCCACGGCGTTGCTCGGCGGCAATCCGACTCTCGATCTCGACGAACCGGCGCTCAAGTCCATCGCCGAGGTCACCGGCGGGCGTTACTTCCGCGCCCGCGACGGTAAGCAGTTGCAAGCGATCAAGGACACCCTCGATCAGCTCGAACCGGTGACTCAGCAACCGACCCAGGCCCGCCCGGCGCAGGCGTTGTATCAATGGCCGCTGGCATTCGCGCTGCTGCTGAGCATTTTGCTGGTGGCCCGCGTGTTGTGGCCGGACAACCCGCTGCAACGGCTGTTCACCAAGGAGCTGTATCTGCAAAGTCCCCTGCCTGACTGGCGCGAACGCCTCAAGCGCCTGCGCTTGCGGAGGCGCCGATGATCGTCCTGTGGCCGCACTGGTTCCGTCCCTGGTGGCTGTTGCTGCTGCCGTTGCTCGGCTGGCTGATCTGGCAGCTCTGGCACCGGCAGAAACGCGCGGGTCGCTGGCAGATGATTCTGCCGCCGGCCTTCCACGCCACGCTGCTCAGTGGCGGCAGTGGTCGTGACAGCAAGTTGCCGTGGGTCGCCCTGAGCGTGGCCTGGCTGCTGACGATTCTGGCGTTGCTCGGGCCGAGCTGGGAACGGGTCGAACAGACCAGCCAGAAACCCGCCGATCCGTTGGTGGTGGTGCTGGAGCTGACCCCGGAAATGCTCGCCACCGATTCGCCGCCAACGCGACTGGAACAGGCCCGGCGCAAGCTGTTCGACCTGTTGCAGGTGCGCAGCGACGCCCAGACCGCCATCGTTGTTTACGCCGGCAGCGCCCATACGCTGGTGCCGCTGTCGGATGACCTGGCGACCAGCCGCAACCTGCTCGACGCGCTCAAGCCTTCGCTGATGCCGGAAAGCGGCCATCGCGCCGATCTGGCAGTGGGCAAGGCGCTGGCGTTGCTCAAGCAGGGTGCGTTGGGTCAGGGGCGGATTCTGCTGATTGGCTCTTCGCTGTCGGAAGAAGAACGCCAAGGCATTCGCAATGCGCTGAGCGGCCAATCGGCGCAGTTGTTGATGCTCGGTGTCGGCACCGCCGAGGGCGCGCCGATTGCTCAGGAAGACGGCAGTTTCCTCAAGGATGCCCAGGGCGCAATCCGCGTGCCGCAACTCGACAGCCCGGGCCTCGGCGCCTTCCTCAACGCGGTCGGCGGCGAGTACCGCAGCGCACGGCTGGATGAATCCGATCTGGGCGACCTCGGCCTGCTCGATGGCCCGCGCAGCCTGCGCGACGATGGCCAGACCGTGCGCCTCGACACCTGGGCCGATCAGGGTTACTGGCTGCTGTTGCCGCTGTTGTTGCTCGCCGCGTGCGCCGGGCGGCGTGGCTGGCTGTTCTGCCTGCCGCTGCTTCTGGCATTGCCGCAACCGAGCTATGCCTTCGACTTCGAGGACCTGTGGCTGCGCCCCGACCAACAAGGCCTGCACCTGCTCAAACAGAAGCGCCCGGCCGAAGCGGCGAAGCATTTCGAAGATCCGCAATGGCAAGGGGTGGCGTTGTACGAGGCCGGCGACTACAGTGGCGCCGCTCAGCGTTTCGCCGAGGGCAATGACGCCCACGCCCACTACAATCGTGGCAATGCCCTGGCCAGAAGCGGCGAGCTGGAAGCGGCGCTGGATGCCTACGAACAGGCCCTGGAACGTCAGCCGGATCTGCGTCCGGCGCTGACCAACAAGGCGCTGGTGGAAAACCTGCTGAAACAGAAAAACGCCCCGCCGCCGGCCGAACCGCAAGACAAACCGGCGCAGCCAAACCTACCGGGCGATGAACCACCGCCAACGACCGCACCACCACCAGCGGTCAAAAGCGAAACGCACAGCGAGCCGCAGACCGGCGAATCCGCCAGCGAACCGCCACCGACCACTCCGCCGCTGCCGGGTGCCAACGAGCTGCCGGACAGCGAACCGGGCGAGGAACACAACACCCCGCCGCTGCTGCGCCCCAATGAGGACACTCTCGAAGGCGAGCAACAGCAGGCGCTGGAACAATGGCTGGGCAAGATCCCGGATGATCCGGGCGAACTGCTGCGACGCAAATTCTGGTACGAACAGCAACAACATCAGGATCAGGAAAACATTCGATGACCCGTTTCACCGCTCTCTTGCTGCCCCTGCTGATCTGCACGGCCACCGCCCAGGCGGCCGAGCTGACGGCCAGTGTGGATCGCAGTCGCCTGAACTCCGGCGAGACGGTGGAACTCACCCTCGAATCCAACGATGTCACGCAGTTCGGCAAACCGGACCTGAGCCCGCTGGAGCCGCTGTTCGAAGTGCGCGGCACGCGTCAGGTCAACCAGTTGAACACGCTAAACGATGACAACCGCGCTACCACGCGCTGGATCATCACATTGCTGCCCAAGCAGAACGGCAGCGTTGAAATCCCGCCGCTGAAACTGGGCGACGTCGAGAGCCAGCCGATCACCGTGCAAGTGATCGAGAGCGACACCCGCGAAGAAAACAATGCCCGCGAACCGGTGTTCATCGAAGCCAGCCTCGACCAGACCAGCGTTTACGTGCAGGCCCAGGCAATCCTGACGTTGCGCATCTACCATTCGGTGTCGCTGTACGACGACAGCAGCCTGACGCCATTGCAGATCGCCGATGCGCGCATCGAGCAACTGGGCGACATGCGCACCTACGAAAAAGACATCAACGGTGTGCGCCATGGCGTGATCGAGATGCGCTACGCGATCTATCCGCAGCACAGCGGTCTGCTGAGCATCGCCCCGCAGACCTTCAGCGCCACACTGGTCGATACCCAACCCTCGCAGGACGCCACGGCGCAGGGGCCGAAGCCGGGCAAACTGATGCACATCAGCTCCGCCGCGACTTCGCTGACGGTCAAACCCAAACCGATGACCTACCCCAGCGATGCGCCGTGGCTGCCGGCTCGCAGCCTGAGCCTGAGCGAAAGCTGGAACCCGGAGCCGGAGCACACTCAGGTCGGCGACTCCCTGACCCGCAGCCTGACCCTCAAGGCCGAAGGCCTGGCCAGCTCGCAACTGCCCGCCCTGCCCGCCACCGAAGCCAACGGCCTGCGCCGCTACCCGGACCAACCGGTGCTGAACAACCAGAGCAGCGACCGCGGCCTGATCGGCAGCCGCGAAGAACGCGAAGCGCTGGTGCCGAGCCGCAGCGGCGCGATCGAGTTGCCAACGGTGGACGTGGTCTGGTGGAACACCTTCGAAGATCACCTAGAACACACCAGCCTGCCGGCGCGCACCCTGCAAGTGGCGAACAACCCGAGCCTGCAAGTCGACACCCCGGCAGGCAACGCGCAACCGCTCAGCGTCGCCGACAGCGAAGCCTTGTGGTGGTGGAAGCTCAGCACGTTCGTTTTCGCCTGCACCACCCTGCTCGGCTTCGGCCTCTGGTGGCGTGCCCGCTGGCAACCGGCAATCCTGCGCGCCGCCCAAACCGGCCCGAGCCCGCGCACCCTGCTCGACGACATCAAACGCGCCAGCCAGGCCAACGACCCCCACGCCACCCGCCAGGCCCTCGACGCCTGGGCCCGTCAGCAGCCGGAAACACTGGCGGACATGGCGGCGCGGTTTGTGCCGCTGTCGGATGCGCTCGATGGTTTGAACGGCGCGCTGTACAGCGAGACCGGGCAGCATTGGCAGGGTGAGGATCTGTGGCGGGCGATCCGGACGATTCCGACGGCGGAGCGGGTGCAGGATCCGGTCGGTGATAGTGGGTTGCCGCCGCTTTATCCGAAGTAGTTGCAGTCCAATAGAAGCTTTTGCCCGTAAACTCTCTTCTTTTTTCGCCGCGTTTTTTTCCTGCGGCCATCACCTCTTTATATTGCGGAGTCAAGACAAAAAGGGGACAGATTTATTTAATCAAATAAATCTGTCCCCTTTTGCTACTGGGCAAGAAATCCCATGTCACCCGAGTTAACAGTAAGCACTGCTTGCTCATACCCCTCAAGGTCATCGCCCAACCAGGGCTCATCAGGTCGGAGCACATGAACCTTGACCGTTGCACCGAATTCGTCGGTTGAAACGCTCCCCTGAAGAACACCCGGCAGACCGAATTTATTCCATTGATCAAGTACCAGGGACAACCAGGAAATAGCGGTGGCTAATAAATCATCGCTGACATAATCATCAATATGAACCGAGTTCACGAAACACTCATAACCGGTTCTATCAGGGAAGCTATCGAGGCTCATATGACTTTGAGGATTCAGAGCTGCGATAAAAATACAACCATCACGCTCCACAAAATCAGAACGTGCAATACGCTCTAGCTCACCCTCGATAACAACGAGTGGCAGGTCAGCCAGCAGCGATTCCATTGCCTTGTTAGCTTTCACAGCAATCCTCAAACATAGTAAAAAAAGGGACAGATTTATTTAATAAAAAAGCCCCCTTTCCTTTCACTTTCATGTCTTGTCGTAAACATAGTCGTCAGGTATTTCTTGCCACTCGGCTTCTCTGACCAGTGCATCGAAATCATCAAATATTCCTCTAAAAAAATTTGACAGATCCAAAAAACCCGTACGCGCCCTCCCCGCCGCCACACACAACTCAACGTCATCTTTATTTTTCAATGCTTGCGCGACTCTCGAAACATCGGACACAGCGTTACCCATCAATTCCGACAGTTCGTCATTCCAATTCAGCCTATAGTCGGCCGCCCAACTCTCAGCCTCGAAAGTTCCCCACTTTTCGGCAATCAAGTCAATCAACGTCTTTCGGAACACTTCTCCATCCTTCATCGCAACCCCTGCGGTCATTTATCGCCTTTTTCGCTTTTCGATCCTGAGCAACGAGTTTCCACTTTTATCTGGCTCATTGTCTGTTAGCACCTACTTCATAAACTCGCCAGGAACCGCCCTTCCCGTTTCGATATCAATCTCAAACATACCACCATCCCATCTATAACCTTTAAGCCCCCTCTCATTGAGGATGATATTTGTGAAGGGACCTGCATGGGCGTCAAAGTCAGAAAAAACTTGCCAAACCCTACGACCGACTTCACCCATTAAATAGATATTGCTCGCACACTCAAGTTCACCGAAAAGTGCTTCTTGCCCAAGTCGATCAATCAGCACAACACTCAAGGATTCTGCGACCTTAATTACTTTTGAAGTCTTCATCAGGCGCGATAAAGCTCTACATACACAGCCTCGACGATGGCGTCATCTTCTTCGAAGTCAGGCACGTAAAACTTCAAACCCATATCAACAACATCAAAACCCGAGTTATTGAAAACCAGCGTTTGTCCTCGGCTTTTCAGAAACCGCTGTATCACCAGAGCATCTTCACCGACCAGTTTCTGATCCCCCCAAACAAGCTCACTCCACTTTAAAAATTCAACACCAACGACAATGAAACTCTCATCAAAGTACATGTGAACGCCTAGATCATCATAAGCATCCGTCGGCACTGCCGAATCTTCAGTCTTGAAAAACTCATCAAACTTTCCACCAAGGGTCGCTCGGGACTGGTCTCGCGTCATACCAGCGCGAATCAATCCCAGATCACCGCGACCCAACAAGCTAAAAATCATAGTCATCTCAAGCAACCTGTCAGGGCTGAAGCAGCCTTTAACAGCTCGGCGTCAGCACTCAAGCGATTCACTTCGGCCACAGCTACAACAGCCTTGCGGGATGCTTCGACATTCTCGTGCCAATACACAGTTCTCAAACCCGCCAGCGCGACCAGCAATTCTCCGTCATATCTATCGCCTTCCAGGACGTCTTCGGTCAGTAAAGCGATGCCGATGGGCAACAATTCCCGCACATGCAAATCCTGCCTCAATGCACGACAGACATCTCCCACACTCAAGCAATCCAAGGGCGTATCGCGCACGGACAAATACCATTCATCCAACGACGAGAGCTTTACCGGGGGCCCGTAAACATCCGGTCCTTGCTCCAGGTCCCGAAACCTCATGCCTCGGCTCCCGGACTCAACGATCCAACCTGGTAGAAAGTAATATCCGGGCCATAGTTCTGCTCCGAGTTCGACACCTCTACACAAAACACCTTCTCTGGAAATTTTTCTTTCAGCACCATGCGCCACGCGAAACCGATCACATTGCACAATTGAAGAAACACGTCATCCGAAACACCAGCAGCAACCTGGCCAAAAACGTCATAGATCCTCACAACATTCAATAACTTTTCAGTCTTTGAAATATCACCAGAGGTAAGGCCAGAACACCTATCAAGCACTTCAGTCGAGAAATTCCGCGCTAAAAATACGCCACCCTCTTTCACCACAAAATCCGGGAAAAGCATTTTTGAAAACAACAGAATATGTTCGGGCTGGCATTGATCGAAGATGTACGAATAAACGTCCAGGCCTTCCTGATTCGACCACTGTTTTTTCCAGGAAAAATACGCTGGATTGTCAGTAACGGAAGGTATCGAATTAACCCGTTTCATTACGCTTGCTCCAGACTCTATGTCTCTGTGAGCTATCGTGGCGTGCGGGTTGAAGCACGACGAGTCGCCAGACCCCAAAAACGATATCAATATAGTGGCGCGATGGTAGGTAACCGGTGCCGAGTCGTCAATTAATGGGTTCACCGAGATCGCGGCCGCCATCTCCCGGACAAGCCTACCCGCCGCAATAATCTGTAAACTCTCCCCTCTTTCGCCGCCCTCTCATCCCGGCGGCCATCACCTTTTTATATTGCGGAGTCAGCCTTGCGTCTGTTTCACACCTCCGACTGGCACCTTGGGCAGAACCTGCACGGCCAGGAGCGCGATTTCGAGCACGCCTGTTTTCTCGAGTGGCTGCTGCGTCAATTGAGGCTGGCGCAGCCGGACGTGCTGCTGATTGCCGGCGACATCTTCGACACGGTCAATCCGCCGGTCAAAGCCCAGGAACGCCTCTACGATTTCATCGTCAGCGCCCACGAACAGCAACCGTTGCTGACCATCGTGATGATCGCCGGCAACCACGATTCCGGTTCGCGGATCGAACTGCCCGCGCCGTTGATGCGGCGTTTGCGTACCCATGCGCTGGGCCGGGTGTTATGGCTGGACGACGGGCAGCTGGATGCGGAACGCCTGCTGTTGCCGCTGCCGGACGCCACCGGTGAAATCGCTGCATGGTGCCTGGCGCTGCCGTTCCTGCGGCCTGCCGAAGTGACCGGCGCGCATCTGGGCGACAACTATTTGCGCGGCATTTGCCAGGTGCATGAATGGCTGATCGAAGCGGCGAACGCCAAGCGTCAGCCGGGTCAGGCATTGGTCGCCATCAGCCACGCGCACATGGCCGGCGGCTCGGTGTCGGAAGATTCCGAGCGCAGCCTGATCATCGGTAACGCCGAAGCTCTGCCTGCCAGCCTGTTCGGGCCGAGCATCAGCTATGTCGCGCTCGGCCATTTGCACAAGCCGCAGAAGGTCAATGGCGAAGAAAGAATTCGCTACAGCGGCTCGCCGATCCCGTTGTCGTTTTCGGAAATCAGTTATCAGCACCAGGTGCTCGACGTCGTTCTGGACGGCGAAACCCTGGTCAGCGTCGAGCCATTGCTGATCCCCCGCTCCGTAAACTTGCAGCGCCTCGGCCCAGCGCCGCTGGCCGAAATTCTGCTGCAACTGGCGGACCTGCCGAACATCGACCTGCTGGCCGAAACCCAGCGCCAGCCGTGGCTGGAAGTGCGGGTGCGTCTCGACGAACCGCAACCGGACCTGCGCCATCAGGTCGAAAGCGCCCTGCAAGGCAAGGCTGTGCGGCTGGTGCGGATCGCCGCCGAATACGCCGGCAACCGTGGCGCTGATGGTGCCGAGGACGGCAGCGCGCTGATTGAACTGGACCAGCTTACGCCGCAGGAATTGTTCAGCCGCGCCTGGCTCGACAACTACGGCAGCGAAGTCGACGAGCAAACCCTGAAGGACTTCGCCGAGCTGCTGCAAGACGTGCAAATGGAGGGCGAGCAGCCATGAAGATTCTCGCCATTCGTTTGAAAAACCTCGCGTCGCTGGCCGGCCCGTTCGAGATCGACTTCACCGCCGAACCACTGGCCAGCGCCGGTCTGTTCGCGATCACCGGCCCCACCGGCGCCGGTAAAAGCACTCTGCTCGATGCCTTGTGCCTGGCGCTGTTCGGCGCCGTGCCGCGACTGAACAACACCGGGCGTGACGCCAAGGTGCCGGACGCCGACGGCGAAATCGCCACCGGCGACCCGCGCACCCTGCTGCGTCGCGGCACCGGTGAAGGCTTTGCCGAAGTGGATTTTGTCGGCGTCGATGGCCGCAGGTATCGCGCGCGCTGGGAAGCCAACCGCGCCCGGGAAAAGGCCGGCGGCAAGTTGCAGGCCAGCCGTCAGAGCCTGCGCGACATCGATCAGGATCAACTGCTCGCCAGCCAGAAAGGCGAGTACAAGACTCAGCTCGAGGCCGCGCTGGGCTTGAACTTCGAACAGTTCACCCGCGCGGTGCTGCTGGCCCAGAGCGAGTTCAGTGCGTTCCTCAAGGCCGACGATAACGACCGCAGCGAACTGCTGGAAAAGCTCACCGACACCGCGCTCTACACACGACTCGGCCGCCGCGCGTTCGACAAGACCAAAGAGGCCCGCGAAGCCCACAAGCAGTTGCAGGATCAGGCCACCGGCGTGACTCCGCTGGCCCCCGAAGCCCGCGCCGAACTCGATGAGCGCTTCAATGCCGCCCAGCAACAACTGAAGTTGCAGCAGGCGCAGCTCAAGCAGATCGAGCAACAGCACGACTGGCTCAGGGAGCTGTTGCGGCTGCAAGACTCGCAACAAGCCGCCGCCGAGCAACTGCGCAGCGCCGAGCATGAACGCGAATCGCTGGCCGGAGAACGTCTGAAACTGACACGCCTGGAACAGCTCGCCCCGCAACGGCACCAGTTCGCCCGCAAAACCGAACTGGATGTACTGCTGACGCCACTGGCGGAACAGATCAGCGTGCACACCCGGCAACAAAGCGAACTGGCTGAGCGCCAGACGCGACTGGAACAGGATCTCGCCGCAGCGCAGATCGCCCTGACCCAGGCGCAAACGCAGCTGAGCGAAAGCGCTCCGCTGTTGCGCCAGGCTTTCGAGGAGCAAAGCACCCTCGCCCGCCTCGCCAAGGACGTTGCGTCCGGCACCGAAGCGAAGCACGCCGCAGAGCAAGCCTGCACTCAGGGCCAAAGCACGATCCAGTCCCTGCTCGATCAGCAAAAACAGGTTGCCGAGCGCCTGCAACGTATCGCCGCTGATCTTGAGCAAAGTGCTCATCTGGCACCGTTGAGCGAAGCGTGGAATGCCTACCGCGACCGCTTGCAGCAACTGATGCTGATCGGCAATCGGTTGAACAAGGGCCAAAGCGAACTCGCTTCCCTCGAAGAAAACGCCACTCGCGCCAGCGAAGCGCTCGCCACGCAGAAGCAACAGCTGGAAGTGCTGTTCAAGGAAGCCGGCGCCGAGCCGGACGCCGTCGCCGAGCAGATCGGCATCCTCGGCACTCTGTTGCAGGACAACCGCAAGCAACTGCGTGCCATCGAAGAGCTGACGCGCCTGTGGGCCAGTCAGCAGGAGCTGGACAAACGCAGTGCCGAGCTGCAACAGCGTCAGCTCGATGCGCAACAGGAACGCGAGCGCCTGACCCAGGACGGGGTGAACACCAAGTCCGAGCTGACCGTCGCCGAACAGACCCTCAACGTCACCCGTGAACTGCTCGAGCGTCAGCGTCTGGCCCGCAGTGCCAGTGTCGAAGAGCTGCGCGCGCAGTTGCAGGACGACCAGCCGTGCCCGGTCTGCGGCAGCAACGAGCATCCGTATCATCAGCCGGAAGCCCTGCTGCAAAGCCTCGGCCGTCACGATGAAAGCGAGCAGGCCAGCGCGCAGCAAGCAGTCGATCAACTGAAGGAAAAACTCACCGAGCTGCGCGCCAGTGTCGGTGGCGTGATTGCCCAACAGAAAGAGTTGCTGCAACAGCAGGAACAACTGGCTGCTCAGCAACAATCGCTGACGCCGAGCATCGAGGCGCATCCGCTGGCGGCATCGTTGCTGAATCAGGACAGTGACAAACGCGCTGCGTGGCTGACTCGCCAGAATGAACAGCTGAACCAGAGCATCACCCAGGACGAACAACGCCAGACCGCCCTGCTCACGCTGCAACAGGACGCGGCGCGCCTGACCCAGCAATTGCGTCAGGCCGAGACGGCGCACCAGCAAGCGGCGCAGCACCTGAGCAATCAGCAACGCGAACTGAGCGCTGACCGCCAGCGTCTGGACGAAGAGCTGGCGGCCTTCGCCACACTGCTGCCCAGCGACACCCTCGACGCCCTGCGCGCCGACCCGGCTGCCACCTTCATGCAGCTTGACCGGCAGATTGCCGAACGTCTGGCGCAAGTCGATCAGCAGAAGGAAGAACTGGCCGAACAGCAACAGCGCCAGCAGACGCTCGAGAAAGAACAGGACCGCCAACAGGGCCGTGTGCAGCAGCTGCAAAACGCTGAACAGCAACTCAACACGCTGACCGAACAGCAACTCGCCAGCCAGGAAAAACTGGCGCAATTGTTGGGCGATCACACCTGCGCCGAGCATTGGCAGCAGCAACTGGAACAGGCCGTGGAACAGGCGCGCAACGCCGAATCCACGACGACTCAGGCGTTGCAGGAAGCGCGTACGCAGTGGGTGCAAATCGCCGCCGAACTCAAGGCGCAGCAAGAGCGTCTGCAAGCGCTGGAAACCGAGGACCGCGAACTGGCCGGCAAGATTGCCGACTGGCGCGCCCGTCATCCGGAGCTGGATGACGGCGGCCTCGAAGACCTGCTGCGGATTGATGACGCGCAAGTTGATGAGCTGCGCCAGCGCTTGCAGCACAACGAAAAAGCCATTGAACAGGCCAAGGTGTTGTTGCAGGAACGCGATCAGCGTCTGCTCGAACATCAGGGCCAACACAACGGCAACCTGGATGCAGAACAACTCGCCAGCGCCCTCGCCGACCTGCAAAACCAGTGCACGGCCAGCGAACAGCAATGCGCCGAACTGCGCGCCGAGCAGGCCGAAGACCAGCGGCGCCAGAACGCCAATCAAGCGCTCGCGCAGCAGATCGCCGATGCCTATGCCGAATATCAGCGCTGGGCGCGGCTCAATGCGCTGATCGGCTCGGCCACTGGCGACACCTTCCGCAAGATCGCCCAGGCTTACAACCTCGACCTGCTGGTGCATCACGCCAACGTGCAGCTGCGGCAACTGGTCAAGCGCTACCGCCTCAAGCGCGGCGGCAGCATGCTCGGCCTGCTGGTGATGGACACCGAAATGGGCGACGAACTGCGCTCGGTGCATTCGCTGTCCGGCGGCGAAACGTTTCTGGTGTCGCTGGCCCTCGCCCTGGGCCTGGCTTCGATGGCGTCGAGCACGTTGAAGATCGAATCGCTGTTCATCGACGAAGGCTTCGGCAGTCTCGATCCGGAATCCCTGCAACTGGCCATGGACGCCCTCGACGGCTTGCAGGCTCAAGGGCGCAAGGTTGCGGTGATTTCCCACGTACAGGAAATGCACGAACGGATTCCGGTACAGATTCAGGTGCAGCGACAAGGCAACGGTTTGAGCACGCTGGAGGTGAAATGAACACGCTGTATTCCTTCCGCCGCTGCCCGTACGCGATGCGGGCACGGATGGCCCTGCGTTATTCGGGCGTGCCGGTGGAGATCGTCGAAGTCAGCCTCAAGGCCAAACCGGCCCAGATGCTGGCGATCTCGCCCAAGGGCACGGTGCCGGTGCTGGATGCGGGTGGTCAGGTGATCGACGAAAGCCTGGAGATCATGCACTGGGCGCTGGCGCAGAACGATCCGGATAACTGGTTGCTGGGTGGCGATTCAAGGATCGCCGAGTTGATTGAAGCCAACGATCAAGTGTTCAAGATTCACTTGAATCGCTACAAGTACGCCGAGCGTTATCCGGAACAGCCGATGGAGGTTTATCGCGCCGAAGGTGCTCTGTTCTTGCAGAAACTGGATGAGTTGTTCGAGGGTCGTGATTACTTGTTGACCGGGCACCCGAGCCTGGCCGATATCGCGCTGTTGCCGTTCGTTCGCCAGTTTGCTCACGTTGATCGTGACTGGTTTGCGCAGACGCCTTACGTGCGATTGCAGGCCTGGTTGCAGCGGTTTCTGGAATCGGAGCTGTTCACCGGCATCATGAAAAAGTAGGCGCGTTACGCCAACACTTCACACATGCCGATGGCCGAGCAATCCACTTCGAACGGGCCGAGAAAACCGCTGGCGGTTTTCGCTGGCGGATTGCCGGCCAGCAGCCCCAGCGCATTGGCCCGTTCGATGTTGTGCGCGATGTTGTGGTTGGCCTCTATGGCCCGGGCCAGCCCGCCGACCGAGCCTTGGCCGAATCCCAACAGGGAAGCGCCGTTGGTCATGAACGCCAGTCCGGCAATGACCCAGAGTCTGTAGCCTTTCATGCTCCGCCGACTCCCGTGAGTTCAGCTGAACCGACCGCTGCGTTTTGCGAGCGAAGTTCGAACTGGATGCCGGGATGTGCAACGTCGATCGGTGCTTCGAAGCTGTGTTGCGACTGCGACGCCAGACTGACAAACAGCACCATGACCAGGTACAGACCGATGGCCACGTAGGCGCCGCGTTTGGCGGAAGTGATGATTGAACTGGCCATGATGTGTGCTCCGTGGACAATGTTTCGAGGTCCACAGAATCGATCAAAAAAGCCGGGGTATCCACTCAGGGTTTTCCATAGTAACCATCAGCTTCGTTGATTATTTAGCCGATCTATCTCGTCGTTTGAAAATAGCTATCGTTGGTCGTTGCGCAGGCAAAAAACTGCCCAAGGCTGCGATCTTTTGATTTTGCTTTTTGAGAAACAAGATCAAAGGATCGCAGCCTTGGGCAGTTCCAGGGCGTAACGGAAATTTCAGTGTTGAGCTTTGTGATCCAGCGCGGCGTAGAAGTTGGCGCTTTGTTGCAGGTATTTCTGGGTGTAGCTCTGGGTGTGGGATTTTTTGTCGCTGATTTCAACGTTGGCACTGGCTGGCAGAGCCACGGTGGCGGAGATGGCGGAAGCGGCAATTACGGAGAAGAGATTGAAGTTCATGGCGGTAACCCTCGTGTTCAGTTGGCTTGCTTGCCCGGTTGGGCCGTGGAGCAAACTTAACGCTCGAGGGTTGATCGCTTGAAATGCTTTGCAACATTACCTGTTATCAGCAGGATTAATACATAGCTTCAGGCCCCGTAGAACGGGGCCTGCGGCTTATTGACGCATGAGGAACTTGATATCGCTCGGGGCGTCCATCGGCAGTTTTTGTACGGTTTTGCCCAGCAGACCGGTCTTGCTGTCGCGCTCGACCACGACAATCTGATTGCTCTTCTGATTGGCGATCAGCAGGAATTTGCCGCTTGGGTCGAGGCTGAACTCACGGGGGTGATCGCCTTCCACCGAACGTCGCTGCAACTCTTTGAGCTGACCGGACGCCGGATCAATCGCGAACACCAGCAGCTGATTGGCCGTGCCACGGTTGCTGACATAGAGGAATTTGCCGTCGGCGGACGTGTGCAACGCGGCGGCAGCCTTGTCCGAGGTCGGTTGACCGGCCGCCAAATCGACCAGTTGCGTCTGGGTCAGCACGCCGTCGTGGTAATCGAACACCGCAACCTGGGCGCTCATTTCCATGGTCAGCCAGGCGTGTTTGCCGTCGGCGCTGAACAACAGATGACGCGGGCCGCTGCCCGCGGGCAAAGGCACAGAAGCGGTCATCGCCGGCGTCAATGGCAAGTCCGGGTTGGCCTTGGGATCGAACAGGTAGACAAAGACCTTGTCCGCGCCCAGGTCATTGGAGAACACATAACGACCGTCCGGCGAGGAAACCGTCGAGTGCACGTGGTTCGAGGCCTGACGCTCGAGATTGATCCGGCTTGCCGGGTGCGCGCTCATCTGCACCACCGGTTTGAGCTTGCCGTCGCTGCCCACCGGCAATACCGCGAGGGTGCCGCCCGGATCTTCCATCACCGAATAGTTGCTGACAAACAGATGGCTGGCGTCGCCGCTGAGGCTGGAATGGGTCGGCTCGTTGCCCAGGCTCTGGACCTGATTGATCAGGGTCAGGGCATGGGTCTTCGGATCGATGGAATAACTGCTGACGCGACCGACCGGGTCTTTCTGGCCAGGACCGTTTTCGTTGACCACGAACAGCCGGCGCTGATCCTTCGACAGGGTCAGCCATGACGGGTTTTCGCTCTTGATCACTTGCAGTGGTTTGGTGTCGATCTGGCCGGTGGCGCTGTCGAAGCTCATCCGGTAGATGCCTTCGCTGGTATCGGCGGTGTAGGAGCCCACCAAAAACTGGAAGCTCTCGGCCGAGGCGCTGGAAAGGCCCATCGCGCCGACGCTGCCGGCCATCAGCAATGGCCAGAATTTACGCATGTTCATTCGGTTTCTTCCTCGTCGTCGGCGCTGCTCAGTACATCACCGAGGCACACCAAGCGGTGCTCGCCAACGGTTTTGGTGTCGCTGGCAAAACCGACGATCAGCCAACTCTGCAAATCTTGATCAAACGTCGCCGCTGCCACCTGCGCCGGGGTGAACTCCCAATGCTTGGCTGCCCGGCCATCGATGCATTCGATGTGCAGGTTGTCGTCTTCGTCGAGGGCGAATTCGAAAGCGTGCAGGCCGTCGATTTCGACCATACCGCAGTGTTCGAGGGCGTTGAGAAGGGTGTCGGTTACGGCAGTCATGGCAATCATGTCTTTCAGGGGGAAAGGGGCAATGATAGCTCAAAGCAGCTGCTGAGCCTGCCTGTGGGAGCGAGCCTGCTCGCGATAGCGGTGCATCAGTCGACATACATGTCGCCTGACGATCGCGAGCAGGCTCGCTCCCCCCATTGACTGGGTTCGGCGGTTAGAGGGCATCGCGCGATGGCTTGCCATCGACCAGCCGCTGTATGCGCAACGGGTTGGCGTTTTTCAGCGGTTCCGGCAGCAGACTGTCGGGGTAGTTCTGGAAGCACACCGGACGCAGGAATCGATCGATCGCCAGCGTGCCCACCGAAGTGCCGCGGGCATCGGAGGTCGCCGGATAAGGCCCGCCGTGCACCATCGAATCGCACACTTCGACACCGGTCGGATAACCATTGAGCAGGATCCGTCCGACCTTCTGTTCCAGCAACGGCGTCAGCTCCGGGAAGCGCTCGAAATCCGTCTGCTCGCCGATGATGGTCGCCGTCAGTTGCCCGTGCAGGCCCTGCAACGCCGCGCTCAACTGCGCCTTGTCGGCCACTTCAACGATCACCGTGGTCGGGCCGAACACTTCTTCCTGCAGCACTTCATCGCCATCGACCAGCAGGCTGACATCGGCCTTGAACAACTGCGGCTGCGCCTGATTGCCCTGCTGCGGATTGCCCGCCAGATGCTCGATGCCGGCGTGCGCCAGGAGTTTTTCCAGGCCTTTGCCGTAGCTGCCGAGGGTGCCGGCATTGAGCATGGTTTGCGCCGGTTGATCACCGATCAGCGCCGCGACTTGCTCAACGAATGCGGTGAACTGTGGCGAACGGATGCCGATCACCAGGCCCGGGTTGGTACAGAACTGACCGCAGCCCTGCACCACCGACGCGGTGAGATCGCGAGCAACGGTTTCCGAGCGCACGGCCAGGGCCTCGGGCAACACGATCACCGGGTTGATGCTCGACATCTCGGCGAACACCGGAATCGGTTGAGGGCGCGCGGCGGCCATGTCACACAGCGCCCGTCCACCGCGCAGCGAGCCGGTGAAACCCACGGCCAGAATCGCAGGATGCTTGACCAGCCATTCGCCGACGCCACCGCCGTAGATCATGTTGAACACGCCGGCCGGCATAGCGGTTTTTTCTGCTGCACGGATCAACGCGTCGGCAACCAATTCGGCCGTGGCCATATGACCGCTGTGAGCCTTGAACACCACCGGGCAACCGGCCGCCAGCGCCGACGCGGTATCGCCGCCAGCAGTGGAGAACGCCAGCGGAAAATTGCTGGCGCCGAACACCGCCACCGGCCCCAGGCCGATACGGTACTGACGCAGATCCGGACGCGGCAACGGCTGACGATCCGGCAATGGCAGGTCGATGCGTGCACCGTAGAAATCACCGCGCCGCAGGACTTTGGCGAACAAGCGCATCTGGCCGCTGGTGCGCCCTCTTTCGCCTTGAATCCGCCCGGCCGGCAGCGCGGTTTCGCGACAGACCACGGCGACGAAATCATCACCCAGTGCGTCCAGCTCATCGGCAATCGCATCGAGAAACTGCGCACGGCGTTCGGCGCTGAGGCTGCGATACGCCGGATACGCCGCCGCAGCGGCCTTGGCGGCGGCGTCGACTTCCGCTTCCGTGGCCTGAATGAAATCGTGGGGCAGTGCTTCGCCCGTGGTGGCGTCGACGCTTTGCAGCTTGACGTTGCCCGCCGCGCTGCGACGACCGCCGATGTAGTTGTGACCGAGAATCTGAGTCATGGGATCTCCTTAAAGGGTGCCGATGCTGTCCGGTTCGAATGCCGCTGCAACCGGGGCGATGCCGTTGACCAGCGGTGCGCCGAATTCAGCCTGGCTGATCTCGAAGACGTCGCCGGGCTGAGTGCGGATGCCATCGGCGAACGACAGGGTCGCGGTGCCGAAAAAGTGAATGTGCACGTCGCCAGGACGCAGGAACTGGCGGTACTTGAAGTGGTGGTATTCGAGGTTCGCCAGACTGTGGCACATGTTGGCCTCGCCGCTGAGGAACTCGTTCTGCCACAGCACTTCGCCGTCGCGCAGGATGCGACTGGTGCCCGCCAGGTGTTGAGGCAATTCACCCGTGCGAAGTTCCGGGCCGTAGCTGCAACTGCGCAGCTTGGAGTGGGCCAGGTACAGGTAATTCTTGCGTTCCATGACGTGATCGGAGAACTCGTTGCCCACCGCAAACCCGAGGCGATACGGCCTGCCGTCGTGGCCGATGATGTAGAGGCCGGCCATCTCCGGCTCCTCGCCGGCGTCTTCGGCAAACGGCGGCAGCGGGAACGGCTGACCGGGACGCACAACGATGCTGCCGTCGCCCTTGTAGAACCATTCCGGCTGCACCCCGGCCTGCCCCGCCGCCGGTTTTCCACCCTCCACCCCCCACTTGAAGATGCGCATGGTGTCGGTCATCGCCGCTTCGTCGCCGGCCTGCTGGTGCATCTTGTCCCGGGCCGACGCGCTGCCGAGGTGCGTGAGGCCGGTGCCGCTGACCAGCAAGTGCGCCGGGTCCGGGTGATCCAGTGGCGGCAGGATCCGCAGTTGGGCCAGCAACTCGGCGTAATCATGGCTGATGCCCAGGCCGAGGGTCTGCACTTGCTGCGCGAGCGTGTTGCCGGCCTCGATTGCCGCCAGGGCAAGATCACGAACCGTGCGCGCATCCTGCACTTCACGCACCAGACCGTCCTCGACCACCCCGACACGGCGCTCGCCGTTACTCAATTCGAATTGAACCAGATGCATAAATCCTCTCCTATTCCCTCAAAAACACAGCGCTCCCACAGGGGCCAGTGTT
>Ga0079984_1017921_pt1 | contig 29720 bp, 30 predicted proteins | sample Hof3ISUMetaT_18_FD_73498 | JGI IMG/M metagenome (GOLD analysis project Ga0079984, IMG submission 73498) | Enriched soil aggregate microbial communities from Iowa State university to study microbial drivers of carbon cycling -... | ecosystem: Environmental > Terrestrial > Soil > Agricultural land... | reverse complement strand
GATGGGGTTCCGCACGTTGGCGCTGGAAAAGCGTTCCAGCGAAGTGTGGGAAGTGCTGGGCGCTGTGAAGACGGAATTTGGGAAATTCGGGGACGTGCTTGCCAGGACCCGCGATACGCTGGAGCGTGCGGCACGCAATATCGAACAGGCCGAGGTTCGCACGCGTCAGATGGCGCGCAAGCTGCGGACAGTCGAGGCCTTGCCTGGCGAGGCGGCACAGCAGTTGCTGGGCACCGGCGTGTCCGAAGTGCTGGGCGTGCCCGAAGTGTCGGAGGACGCGGGCGGCTGAAGTTGGCGGAGCGGGCTGGGGGCGCGGCGCGCGCCAGCTCCGCAAGCGGATCAGTTCTGCTCTTCGGGCGCCAGTTCGCGCACGTGGACTTCGATGCCGCCAAAGCGCGCGGCAACCCAGTTGTAGGCCTTGCAGGCGAGCCACAGCAGACCGAATCCGATCAGGGCGTTCAGGATCAACGCCGTGAACACGGTGATGCCGGGCAGGTCGCCGTAGCGGATGAAGGCAACAAACAGCCCCAGCGAGACGATCGGTACCGAAAAGCACAGGTAGACCAGCACTAGTGCGCGGGCGGTCTTGACCGGGTGGAGGTAGGCAATCTCCTGATTCATGACGGGGGAGAGATATGTTTCAAAATCGTGCGGCAAGTGTAGCGATTGACCGTTGCCACGCATAGCCCGGCAACGGCGTGGCGTACATTTCACCCGCTACCGCCAACAGTGGCCGTCAATATGCGGCGCAAAAACGACACATTGGCGTCGTCCGGTCGCTCGGTTTTGAGCTCAGACCAGCCCGTCGAACAGCAGCACATCGACCAGATCGCCGGCCCGGACGGAATCCTGCTCGTGCGCCAGTACGATGAAGCAATTGGCTTCGCTCATCGAGCGCAGCACGCCGGAGCCTTGTTGTCCGGTCACTCGCACCTCCCAGTCGTGATCGCCGCGCGCCAGGATGCCGCGCTGGTACTCGGTGCGGCCGGGCTTCTTGCGGATCGGCTGGGCGCTGCGCACGCGCATCAGCGGTAGCGGCGGCACGCTGGCACCCATTTGACGGTGCAGTGCGGCGCGCACGAAATGGTAGAAGGTGACCATGACGGCCACCGGATTGCCGGGCAGGCCGAACAGCAGCGCGTCGCGTCCGCCCGAGGCGATGCGCCCGAATGCCATCGGGCGCCCGGGTCGCATGGCGATTTTCCAGAAGGTGACGTCGCCCAGGCTGGCCATGATCTGCTTGGTGTAGTCGGCTTCGCCGACCGAGACGCCGCCCGAGGTGATGACCGCGTCCGCATTTTCGCAGGCCGAGCGGAACGCGGCTTCCAGTGCGGCGGGGTCATCGCGCACCACACCCATGTCGATCAGCTCGACGTTCAGGCGTCGCAGCATTCCGTGCAAGGTATAGCGGTTCGAGTCGTAGACGCAGCCGGGATCGAGCGGCTCGCCGATCGAGCGCAATTCGTCACCCGTTGAGAAAAAAGCCACGCGCAAGCGGCGGCGCACCCGCACCTCGGCAAAACCCAGCGAGGCCAGCAGACCCAGGTCCGCTGGCTGGATGATGCGCCCAGCCGGCAACGCAGCCTGGTCGCGCGCCAGGTCTTCGCCGCGCAGGCGCCGGTTGTCGCCGGCGCGCACCGCGTCCGCGGCGAAGCGGATGCGGGCGCCATCGGCCGATGCTTCCACAAACTCCTGCGGCACCACGGTGTCGCAACCTGCGGGCATGACCGCGCCCGTCATGATGCGCACGGCCTGGCCTGCGCCCGGGGCGGCGCCGGCGCCACCACCAGCGAATGCGGTCTCACGCGCGACTTCCAGTTCCACGTGCCCTGCGGCCGACTGTAGCGCGCTGCTGGCAAAGGCGTAGCCATCCATCGCCGAGTTGTCGTGCGCGGGTACGTCGATCGGCGAGATGATGTCCTCGGCCAGAACGCGATCCAGCGCGCTGCGGATGGGCACCTGCTCGATGCCGCGCACCGGCTCCACCACCTCGCCGATGATGCGGTTGGCATGCGCCACGGGCAGGGCGGTGGGGTCGTAGTCGGACAGGCAGGAAATGACGGATTGCAGGGATGGCATGGTGGGAACGGGCCTTCAGCCGGCGTCGTGCGTGCGCAGCTCGTCGAGGGTGTTGATATTGGCAAAGGCGCCGGCGTCATCGAACAGGACTTCCGCGAGCCGGTGCGAAGCCGCCCAGGTTTCGATCTTGCGTCCGCCGCCGTTCAGGTAGGCGAGCAGGTCGTCCAGCACGCCGACCGGCATCAGGCAGAAGACCGGCTGCAACTGGCGGCGGCCGTCCGCATCGACCGTGACCGGGATCGCCAGCTCGGCGCCTTCGGCTTCGATGGCGTCGGCGAGCCGTTGCACCAGATCGGGAGGCAGGAACGGTGAATCGCAGGGCGCGGTGACCATCCAGCCCGTGGGGCATTGTTCGAGCCCGGCCAGCATGCCGGCCAGCGGTCCGGCGAAGTCGGGCACCGAATCGGTCACCACCGGCACGCCGAACGATTCATAGGCCGACAGGTTGCGGTTCGCGTTGATCATCAGCGCCCCGGTCTGCGGCGTCAGCCGCATCAGCGTGTGCATGGCCATGGGCGTGCCGCGCAAGGGCTGGAGGCCCTTGTCGGTGCCGCCCATGCGGCTGCCCCTGCCGCCTGCCAGGATCAGGCCGGTAATGTCGTCGCGTGCAATCATCGGAGAGATTGGATCCAGCGGCGGGTCATCCGCCGATGTATGACATTTCGATCTTGCGTTCGGCGCGAGCCTGACGCACGGCGGGATTGCTGCGCTGCTCGGAGTAGTTGTCGGTGCGGCCCTGCCAGACCTGCGCGATGGCGTTCGACACCTGCAGATCGCTGTAACCGCCGCGCAGCAGGGCGCGCAGGTCATAGCCCTCGGTCGCGAATAGGCACAGGTAGAGGCGGCCTTCGGTCGAGAGCCGGATGCGGCTGCAGTCGCCGCAGAAGGCGTGGCTCACGCTGGAGATCACGCCGATCTCGCCGCCGCCGTCGCGGTAGCGCCAGCGCTCGGCGGTTTCGCCGGCGTAGTTGGCCTGTACCGGCTCCAGCGGGAAGGCTTCGTCGATGCGGCGGACCACTTCGGCAGATGGCAGTACTTCGTCCATCTGCCAGTGGTTGCTGGCGCCGACATCCATGAACTCGATAAAGCGCACGATGATGCCGCTGCCGCGGAAGTGGCGGGCAAGCGGCACGATCTCGGCGTCGTTGGTACCGCGCTTGACCACCATATTGACCTTGATCGGCGCCAGCCCCACGGCTTGCGCGGTCTCGATGCCGTGCAGCACGTCGGCCACAGCGAAGTCCACGTCATTCATGCGGCGGAAGGTGGCGTCGTCGATTGCGTCGAGGCTCACGCTCACGCGGCTCAGCCCGGCATCGCGCAGCGACCGCGCCTTGCGTGCCAGCAGCGATGCATTGGTCGTCAGCGTCAGGTCCAGCGGCTTGCCGGAGGCGGTTTCGATGCGCGCCAGCATCTCGACGAGCTTCTCGATGTTCTTGCGCAGCAGCGGCTCGCCGCCAGTCAGGCGGATCTTTTCGACGCCCAGGCTGGCGAACAGTCGTGCAGTACGCTCGATTTCCTCGAAGCTGAGCAGTTCGGAGTGCGGCAGGAAGGTGTAGTCCTTGTCGAAGACTTCCTTCGGCATGCAATACACGCAGCGGAAATTGCAGCGGTCCGTCACCGAGATACGCAGGTCGTGCAGCGGGCGCGCCCGGGTATCGGCGACCAGCCCGGAAGGCTCTGCCAGCGTTTCAGGGATGCTGGGCGTCATCGAGCGGTAGCGATGATCGCGCAGGTCGAAGATCGGAATGACGGTGTCGGTCATGGCCTGTGGGTGGGCGATGCGTCCGGGGAGCCAGGCTCGGGGATCGGATGCATTCTGGTGCCATTCTAGCCGAGGCGGGCTGCCGGTATCCGGATTGCCCCTGCATGAAAAAGGGGACGGCCATGCCGTCCCCTTCGATTTCCCGTGGACAGGAAATGTGGCGCTTACTGCTGCGCGCCCGATTCGACCTCGCGGCCGCCGGTCTCGACCAGGATCATCGGGCCTTGCGGCAACGGCGGCAGCGGCTTGCGCTCACGCGGCACGCGCGGCGCGGGCACGATGCGTGCGGCGGCCTCCTGGGCTGCTCGCAGCTTTTCGCTGTCCGTGCCGACCCACTCGAGGCCGGCCGTGGCCAGCATCGGCTGCAGGCCTTCCATCGGCAGCGGCGACACGGTGACCGGGCTGGCCGTCACGGCAGGAGCCGGGGTGGCCGGTGCGGCAGCCGCGGAGGCCACGGGTGCTGCCGGCGCTTGGACCACGGCGGGTGCGACAACGGGCTGCACGATGGCGGCGGCCGGCTCGGCCTGCATGGGCGCTACAGGCTCGGTAGCCACGACTACCGGCTCGACGACGACTGGCGCCGGTGCAACTTCGGCGGCTGGAGCCTGGGCAATCACCGGAGCAGGTGCCTGCGTCACAACCGGTTCGGCCCTGACTTCGGCCACCGGGGCGGCAACTGCCTCGACAGCCTGAACCGGCGCTTCCGCGACGATTGCGACGGCTTCGACTTCACGGACTTCCCCGACTTCGGCTACCGCAGCGGCCGGAGCCGGTGCGGCGACGGCTTCGGCGGCCACGGCGACGGTCGCTTCGGCCACGATCTGCGCAGGCGTATCGCCTTCGGCAGAACCCTGCACCGAATCGTCGCGTTCGCGGCGATAGCGGTTGCGGCCACGGCGGTTGCGGCGGCGACGTTCTTCGCCCTCGCTGCCTTCGGTCGCGGCTTCAGCGCCTTCCGGCAGGTCGGCACGCGGTGCCTCGGCTTGCGTATCCTCGAACGCTGCCTGCGGCAGGCTGGCAGCGGCCTGGATGGCAGCCACGGCTTCCACCGGTGCGGCTTCGCCGGCTTCTGCTTCGCGCGCATCGCCACGGTCACGCTGACGCTCGCGCTGCCGTTCGCGGCGATCCTGATTGCGGTCGCGGCGGCCTTCCTGGCGCACTTCGGCACGTTCACCCTGTGCGGCATCGGCCTGACGGGCCAGTGCGGGCGTGGCTTGGGCGTCGCCCTGGCGCGGCTGACGGCCCTGACGCTCGCCGCGCGGTTCGCGTTGTTCAGTCCGCTCGCCACCCTGGCGCTCGGTACGCTCGCCGCGCGGGCCGCGTTCGCCGCGCTGGCGCTCGGCACGTTCACCACGCTCGGTGCGTTCACCGCGTTCGCCACGCTCGCCGCGCTCCCCACGCTGGCCCTGGCCGCGGCCTTCGCCACGCTGGCCGCGTTCACGGCGCCCTTCGGGGCTGCGCGCTTCGCTGACGACCGGCTTGGCCGGCTCGACCACCACCGGCGCCGCCGGGCGCACACCAAACAGGCCCTTCAGCCAGGCGATGAAACCGCCGCCTTCGACCGGCTTGGTCGCCGGCACCGGCGGCGCAGCCGGGGCGGCCTCAGGACGCGGAGCGCGCTCGGCGCGAGGCACCGAGACAGGCGCCGGCTGTTCCGGCGTGATGCCCTTGACCGCTGCTTCCTGGCGCGGCTTGGCGTCTTCCTTCTTGCGGCTGCTGTAGCTGGTATCGGCTTCCAGTTCCTTGGCGGCGGCTTCGGCCATGCGGTAGCTGGCCGTGCCTTCTTCCAGGCGCGGATCGTCGTGGCGCAGACGCTCGAGCTTGTAGTGCGGCGTCTCCAGGTGCTTGTTCGGAATCAACAGCACATTGACCTTGAAGCGCAGTTCGATCAGGTTGATTTCCTGGCGCTTTTCGTTCAGCAGGAAGGCGGCGACCTCCACCGGCACCTGGCAGTGGATGGCGGCGGTGTTTTCCTTCATCGCCTCTTCCTGAATGATGCGCAGCACCTGCAGGGCGGACGATTCGGTATCGCGGATGTGGCCCGTGCCGTTGCAGCGCGGGCAAGTGATGTGCGAGCCCTCGGACAGCGACGGACGCAGGCGCTGGCGCGACAGCTCCATCAGGCCAAAGCGGCTGATCTTGCCCATCTGCACGCGTGCGCGATCGTGGCGCAGCGCGTCCTTCAGGCGCGTTTCGACGTCCTTCTGGGCCTTGCCCGACTCCATGTCGATGAAGTCGATCACGATCAGGCCGCCCAGGTCGCGCAGGCGCAGCTGGCGGGCGATCTCGTCGGCTGCCTCGAGGTTGGTGCGCAGCGCGGTTTCCTCGATGTCGGCGCCCTTGGTGGCGCGGGCCGAGTTGACGTCGACCGAGACCAGGGCCTCGGTGTGGTCGATCACGATGGCGCCGCCGGACGGCAGCATCACCATGCGGGAATAGGCCGACTCGATCTGGTGCTCGATCTGGAAACGCGAGAAGAGGGGCACGTCGTCCCGGTACTTCTTCACGCGGTTCATGTTGTCAGGCATGACCACGCTCATGAAGGCGCGGGCCTGTTCGTAGATCTCGTCGGTATCGATCAGGATCTCGCCGATATCCGGCTGGAAGTAATCGCGGATCGCGCGGATGACCAGGCTCGATTCCAGGTAGATCAGCAGCGGGGCCTTGTTGTCGCCGGCGGCGCCGTCGATGGCCTTCCACAGTTGCAGCAGGTAGTTCAGGTCCCACTGCAGTTCCTCGGCCGAGCGGCCGATGCCGGCGGTACGGGCGATGATGCTCATGCCGTCCGGCACGGCCAGCTGCGCCATGGTTTCGCGCAGTTCCTGGCGGTCTTCGCCTTCGATACGGCGCGACACGCCGCCGCCGCGCGGGTTGTTCGGCATCAGCACCAGGTAGCGGCCGGCCAGCGAGATGAACGTGGTCAGGGCCGCGCCCTTGTTGCCGCGCTCTTCCTTCTCGACCTGGACGATCAGTTCCTGGCCTTCATGGAGGGCGTCCTGGATGCGCGCGTTGCGCACGTCGATGCCTTCCTTGAAGAAGGCGCGGGCGACTTCCTTGAAGGGCAGGAAGCCGTGGCGTTCCTCGCCGTAGTTGACGAAGCAGGCTTCCAGCGAGGGTTCGATGCGGGTGATGACACCCTTGTAGATATTGCCCTTGCGCTGTTCGCGCCCGGCGGTTTCGATGTCGATATCGATCAGCTTCTGACCGTCGACGATGGCGACGCGCAATTCCTCCTGTTGCGTCGCGTTAAACAGCATGCGTTTCATCGCAATAACTCCAGTGTCGCGGATGGCACCGTCAAGCGGTGTCCGCGGCGAATCGATGAAGCACGCAAGGGAGCGAAGCGAGGCGCGAGAATTGCCGAAAAGCGCCAAATTGCGTCAAGACGCAACCGGCTGGGCGCGGGTGAAAGAAAGGCGACGACGTCTGCGAGAACGTCCGCGTGGCGGGAAAGAACACCGGCTGCTGCTCTTGTCGCAGAAATCCGGCGTATTCCCGGATGCCAGCGGCGATGCGGGGCCGGCGCAAACGGCGCCGGCGGCATCGCGGCCGGCCACGGAAGGCCTAGACGCGTCAAAGAGCAAGTTTTTCGGACGCGGCACGGCGACCATTTGCTACCTGACATCTCCTGGCGGGCGCACCTACTACTTCTTGGAGTTCTGCGACCGGGCGCCGGTATTTCTAGTCAGGTGGCAGGCACGCCTGCCGGCCGGCACCGTTTCCCGGTGCGGCGGGACTTTCTCTCACCGAAGCGGATGCCACCGGGCATCCGCCTTGAATTCTGTTTTACCTGAACACCTTGTTCCCACGAAATTGCCGGCCTTGCCGAAGCCACCTCTGGGCGACTTCCTGCGCGCCGGCAATTGCGCGCGTGCTGCTTTGCCGCCATTTGCCCGTCTGGCGCCTGCGGGTTACGCGAATAAGCGGGAGACGGAAGGGCTGACGGCAACCCCAAGTGTAAAATGCGATAAATCGCTTACACAGGACTTGCGCTGCCGGTCATTGGCCGGAACAGCGAGGAAATTATATTGAAAATGAATGAGTTACGCCATCAAATTGAAACAGGGGCAAAGTCCGCGCCGACTGCTCCCCAGGTGGCGTATGTCACGATTGACGAAGGCGCCGAAGGGCAGCGCATCGACAACTTCCTGCTGAAGATATCGAAGGGGGTGCCGAAGAGCCATATCTACCGGGTGCTTCGGTCGGGAGAGGTTCGAGTCAACAAGGGGCGCATCGACGCCACCTATCGTCTCCAGATTGGCGACGTGGTTCGTATTCCGCCCATGCGTGTGGCGGAATCTTCACAGGCGGGCGGCCGACAGCCCGTGCCGGCCGCCGATTTTCCCATCCTGTTCGAGGACGCGCACCTGCTCATCATCAACAAGCCGGCAGGCGTGGCCGTGCATGGCGGCTCGGGCGTGGCCTTCGGGGTGATCGAGCAGTTGCGCAAGGCGCGGCCGCAGGCCAAATTCCTGGAGCTGGTCCACCGCCTGGACCGCGAGACGTCCGGCATCCTGGTCCTGGCCAAGAAGCGGTCGGCGCTGGTTGACCTGCACGAACAGATTCGTGGCAATAGCATGGACAAGCGCTATTTCGCCTGCGTGGCCGGGGAGTTCGCGAACAGCCGCCAGCATATCCGCCTGCCTCTATATAAATACAGCACGCCGGATGGCGAGCGCCGGGTCCGCGTTCAGGAGGACGGCCTGGCCTCGCACACGGTGTTCAGCCGGATCGAGGCCTTCCCGGGCTTCACGCTGCTGGAAGCGGAATTGAAGACCGGACGCACGCACCAGATTCGCGTGCACCTGTCGCACTCCGGCTTTCCCATCGTCGGCGACGAGAAGTACGGCGACTTTGCGCTGAACAAGCAGCTGGCCCGGGCGGGCGCGCGGCCCGGCATCAAGCGCATGTTCCTGCACGCGCACAAGCTGACGTTCATCCATCCGGGTACGGGGGAACCGCTCGTGGTGTCGGCACCCCTGCCGGACGAATGCACCGGATTCCTGCAACAATTGCGTAGCCAGAAAAACCAGGGCGCCCCGGAGTCGGGCGCCTCTCACGCCAACAAGGAAAGTAATGGCCAGGCAACAATTTGACCTGATCGTGTTCGACTGGGACGGAACCCTGATGGATTCCACCCCGACCATCGCCAAATGTATCCAGCTGGCCAGCCGGGACTTGGGGCTGCCGGTTCCAGACGACAGTGCCGCGAGCCATGTCATCGGCCTGGGCCTGAAAGACGCGCTGTCATATGCCGTTCCGACCCTGGACCCGGCCGACTATCCCCGTCTGGCCGAACGGTATCGCTACCATTTCCTGACGCGTGATGCCGACCTGGTGCTATTCGACGGCGTGCGCGAAATGCTCGAGGCGCTGCACGGCGAGCACTATTTCCTTGGCGTGGCGACCGGCAAGACCCGCGTTGGCCTGCAACGCGCGCTGGCTGCTAGTGGCCTGACCCGGCTGTTCGATGCCACGCGTTGCGCGGACGAGACGTTTTCGAAGCCACATCCGGCGATGTTGCAGGAACTGACCCGTGAGCTGGGCCAGGACCTGAGCCGCACGGTGATGATCGGCGATACGACGCACGACCTGCAGATGGCGGTCAATGCCGGCGCCCATGGCATCGGCGTTTCGTATGGGGCGCATCCCGGGGATTCGCTGCGCGCCATGGCGCCTGTCCACTGCGCGAGCTCCATCGGCGACCTGACGGAATGGCTGCTGGCCAATGCCTGAGGCCAGTGTCGACGGCATGGCCGTACAGTTCCTGTGTCCAGCCGACACGCTCATCGACGGCGGAGCGGGCGTGCGTTTCACCGTGGAATTCGAGGCGCGCCCTCTGGCGGCCTTCGCTGTGCGCTTCGATGGTGCGGTGCATGGTTACCTGAACCAGTGCGCCCACGTGCCCATGGAGCTGGACTGGCAGGAAGGGCAGTTTTTCGAGTCCTCGGGCCTATACTTGATCTGTTCGACACATGGGGCCATGTACGAGCCCGACAGCGGGTTGTGTGTCGGCGGTCCTTGTCGGGGAGCTTCCCTGGCTAAATTGCGTATCGAAGAGCGCGACGGCAAGGTATTCTGGGTGCCCGAAGCGCCATACCGACCGGCGGAGTCGCCGGCGAGCACTGCGTAACCCAGAGCCCTTCCACGAGCCACTTGCATGACAGAACAGCAAAAACCGCCTTCGGGCGAATCGGGTCCGCCGGATGAACACGACGGTACCAGCCCCGCCGCGGCGCCGGGTCCGGCGAGCGGTGCGACCGGGGCGGAGCGCCTGGAGACGGCGCACAAGGCGGACTATCCGCTCGAGCGCGAGTTGCGTGCCTCCGACGATGCCGCACGGCGTGAGGCTGGCGAGCGCAAGACGCGCATAGAGGGTGGCAAGGGCAGCGGGCCGGTCGGCGGTAGTGCCGGCTGGGAGCGCGACGTCCTCGAAAAAGTGCTGATGGCGACGCTGCGCGAGCAACGTGCCGCCCGCCGCTGGCGCATTTTCTTTCGTTTCGCCGGCCTGGCTGTCTTGCTGGTCATCTTTTTCGCCGTGTTCGACTTCAAGGGCGACAGCGCCATCGGCACGGGCAAACATACTGCCATGGTGTCGCTGGACGGCGAGATTGCAGCGGGGACCCCGGCCAGCGCGGAATCGATCAACGCCTCGCTGCAGGCGGCGTTTGCCGACAGCAATGCCGCCGGGGTGATCCTGAAGATCAACTCGCCCGGCGGCTCGCCGGTGCAGGCGGGCATCATCAACGACGAGATCCACCGCCTGCGCGGGCTGTACCCGTCCAAGCCGTTCTACGTGGTCGTCGAAGAGATCTGCGCGTCCGGAGGCTATTACGTGGCGGCCGCCGCAGACAAGATCTATGTTGACAAGGCCAGCATCGTCGGCTCGATCGGCGTGCTGATGGACGGTTTCGGCTTTACGGGTTTGATGGACAAGCTGGGCGTGGAGCGCCGCCTGTACACGTCGGGTGCCAACAAGGGCATGCTGGATCCGTTCTCGCCGCAGGTGCCCCGGCAGAAGGCCTATGCGGAAACCATGCTCAAGGAAATCCACCAGCAGTTCATCGACGTGGTGAAGGAGGGGCGCGGCGATCGCCTCAAGGACGATCCCGAGCTGTTTTCGGGCCTGTTCTGGTCGGGTGAGCGCAGTGTCGAACTGGGGCTGGCGGACGGCCTGGGCGGCGCCGACTACGTGGCGCGCGACTTGTTCAAGGCCGAGGACATCGTCGACTACACCGTCAAGGAAAACATCGCCGAACGCGTGGCCAAGCGCTTTGGCGCCGCGATGGGCACGGCAGCGATGAAGACGATGCTCTGGAGTACCGGGCTGCAAGGCATGCGCTAAGCGCAGACTTCCCGGCGGATTCTGTCCGCCGGGAGACTTCCCCTCATTTGCGCCGATTCAGTCGGCGAGCAAGGAAAAGATGGCGGGGCGCTTGTGAAGGTCGATCCGGTCCGGCCGCCACTGCGCGAGCGGCAGCGTGACGATGGTCTCGGTCGGCAGCGTCAGATCCACGGCTACGGACAGCAGGGTGGTGCCGGCGCAGTGCTGGCGCAGTGCGTCGAGCAGGGCGCCATTGCGGTAGGGCGTTTCAATCCACACCTGGGTCTGGCGGAATTTGCGCGAGTGCTGTTCCAGTTCGCGCAGCCGCTTCGCGCGCTCGTCCGCGTCCACCGGCAGGTAGCCGTTGAAAGCAAAGCTCTGGCCGTTCAGCCCGGAGCCCATCACCGCCAGCAGGATCGAGCTTGGACCGACCAGCGGGCGCACGCGAATGCCGCGCGCATGGGCCAGCCGCACCAGTTCGGCGCCGGGGTCTGCCACGGCGGGCACGCCGGCTTCAGACAGCAACCCGCCGTTACGGCCCTCGCCCAGCGGCGCCAGCAGTGCAGCCAGCGCATCGGCGCGGGTGTTGACGTTCAGTTCACGAATTTCGATCTGCTGGATCGGCCGCGCCAGCGGGCACGTCTCCCCCAGCTTCTTGAGGAAAGCGCGCGCGGTCTTGGCGTTCTCCGCGACCAGGTAGTCCAGTTGCGCGGCGACTTGCTGGACGCCCGCCGGGATGACGTCCGGCAGCGGGTCCGCTTCGTCGCGCTTGCCCAGGGTGTTGGGGATCAGGTAAAGGGTGCCGCTCATCGTATGGGGGGCCGCTCATGCGGCAAAGAATGGGTAACCGGCCTGGCGCAGCATCGTCGTCAGCGCGATCAGCGGCAGGCCGACCAGCGCGGTGGGGTCATCCGATTCCACGCGAGACAGCAAAGCGATGCCGAGGCCTTCGGACTTGGCGCTGCCGGCGACATCGTACGGCTTTTCGAGGTGCAGGTAGGCATCGATCTCGACGTCGCTGAGGTCGCGCAGGGTGACGCGCGTCTGCACGTCGGCAAGCTGCGACCGGCCGGTGCGTCCATCGAGCAGGCAGAGCGCGGAATGGAAGGTCGCGGTACGTCCACGCATCAGGCGCAGTTGCTCCCGCGCCTTGTCGTGGGTGCCGGGCTTGCCCATCTGCCGGCCGTCGAGCGTCAGCACCTGATCCGAGCCGATGATCAGGGTGCCGGGGTGGCGCAGGGCGATGGCCTCAGCCTTGTTCAGCGACAGGCGCAGCGCGGTAGCCTCAGGCGTTTCCTGGTCCAGCGGGGTTTCGTCGATATCGGGCACAGCCACCTCGAAAGGCAGCCGCAGCCGTTGCAGCAACTCGCGCCGATACGGCGAACTGGAGCCCAGGATCAATCTGGGAAGGGGTGGCAAATGCATAAGTGATTGAAGCGGAACAAGAATCCAAGGGTCAATGCGTTCAAGATCTTTGACCAGGCGGCAAGTTTCATCTTATAATCCCGCGTTTCGCCGCATCCGAGCACGGCTTGCCGTGCAGCCTGAAAGGGCCCGAGAGTCCGGGAGTGGCGAACCAAGCATGAGCAGCCATATGACCGAGTCGATCGACCTGCGCGAGCTGGATCTCTTTGCTTTCTGCCGCAAAGGCGCGAGCGCAGCCGGCCAGGTGGCGGTGCGGGATTTGCCGCGCATCTTAGCTGAGACGGCCGCGCAAGCGCCAGCTTCGGCGGCAGACGAGGCATTCGCCTATACGGCCACCGGCTTTGTGCGCGAAGAGGCTTCGGCGCCCGGCGCGCCGGTGGGGCAGCGCCTGTTCCTGGATCTTTCCGTGAAAGGTCACGTCTGGCTGAGCTGCCAGCGTTGCCTTGGGGTCTATGCGGAGCCCGTTGCTACGTCCATGCGCTTTGAGGTGTTCGCCAGCGATGAGGCGGCCGACAGTGCGCCGATGGACGATGACGAGCTCGACGCGATTGCCGGCTCCAAGCGATTTTCGTTGCTTGAACTGATTGAAGACGAGGTGTTGCTGGCGCTGCCTGCGGCACCCAAGCATGCTGTCTGCCCGGCAGTGCACGAGAGTCTCGTGACCGGCGCCGATGGCGAGGTGGAGCCCGAGGCTGCACCGGAAGAAGAGGAAAAGCGACCATCGCCCTTCGCGGCGCTGGCCGGCCTGAAGACCAAGCATTGATGCCGCAGGGCGGCGCGCGCAAGGTCTTGCAGGTAGTGGTTGATGCATCCGGCCGGGCCCCGGCTACGCCTAGTGCGGGATGCGTGTGTTAATATTGAAAAATTCTCGAAGGAGTCATCATGGCTGTTCAACAGAACAAGAAGTCGCCGTCCAAGCGCGGCATGCACCGCTCGCACGACCACCTGTCGGTCGCTCCGCTGGCCGTCGAGCCGACCACCGGCGAAACCCACCTGCGCCACCACGTGAGCCCGAACGGCTACTACCGTGGTCGCAAGGTCATCAAGACCAAGAACGACTGATCGCTTCGTTCGGCGTGACGTTGCGTCTCGCTCGCGCATGCCTGTAGGTCAGAGACAAAAAAGCGGCAAGATCGTTGCCGCTTTTTTGTTGGGCGCTCGCGATGCGAACCGGCTTTCCGCCGGCGCCGATGCGTAATCCGTATCCGGAACAATGACGATCAAAATCGCTATCGACTGCATGGGCGGCGACCACGGCGTTTCCGTGACTGTCCCGGCGGCGATCAGTTTTCTTTCCAGTCATGACGATGCCGAGGTGGTGCTGGTCGGCCTGCCCGACGCCATCCAGGCGCAGCTGAAAAAGCTGCACGCGCAGAACCATGCGCGCATCACCATCGTGCCGGCGACCGAGGTCATCACCATGGATGACCCGGTGGAAGTGGCGCTTCGCAAGAAGAAGGATTCCTCGATGCGGGTCGCCGTGACGCAGGTCAAGGAAGGCCTGGCAGGCGCCTGCATTTCCGCTGGCAATACCGGCGCGCTGATGGCGGTGTCTCGCTACGTGCTCAAGACGCTTGAAGGCATCGAGCGCCCGGCCATCGCCACCACAATTCCCAACGAGAAGGGCTGGGGCACCACCGTGCTCGATCTTGGCGCCAACGCCGATTGCGAACCGGAGCACCTGCTGCAGTTCGCGCGCATGGCCGAGGCCATGGTGGCCGTGGTGGACCACAAGGAACACCCGACGGTAGGCCTGCTCAATATCGGCGAGGAAGTGATCAAGGGCAACGAGGTGGTCAAGCGCGCGGGTGAACTGCTGCGTGCCTCGGAGCTGAATTTCCACGGCAACGTGGAAGGCAACGACATCTTCAAGGGCACGACAGACATCGTCGTCTGCGATGGCTTCGTCGGCAACGTGGCGCTCAAGAGCACCGAGGGCTTGGCGAAGATGATCGGTGGCATGATCAAGGAAGAGTTCACCCGTTCCTGGTTCACCAAGCTGCTCGCGGGCATTGCCATGCCCGTGCTGTCTCGCCTGGCCAAGCGGCTGGATCCGGCGCGCTACAACGGCGCTTCGCTGCTCGGCCTGCGCGGACTGGTGATCAAGAGTCACGGGTCGGCCGATGCCCATTCCTTTGAGTGGGCGATCAAACGCGGGTATGATGCCGCCAAGAATGGCGTCATCGAACGCATAGCAAGGGCATTCGCCGACAAGACCAGCGCTGCGGGCGCTGCGCCGGGCGGCCCGGAGACAGCACCGACCCCGCACCCCAGCACCCGCGCCGCCTGATGCATCGGGCCGGCGCCTGGGCTGCCATACGGACAAATCGATCCGACACTACATGACCAAGTACGCAAAAATCATCGGTACCGGGAGCTACCTGCCCCCGCGGCGCGTGACCAACCATGATCTGGCGGCGCAGCTGGCCGAAAAGGGCATCGAGACCAGCGACGAGTGGATCTTCTCGCGCAGCGGCATCTCGGCCCGGCATTGGGCCGAGCCCGACGTGGCAAGCAGCGATCTGGCCGTCAAGGCCGCCGAGAAGGCGATCGAGGCGGCTGGCATTGATCGCCAAAGCATTGACCTGATTATCGTCGCGACGTCTACGCCGGACTTCGTGTTCCCGAGCACGGCGTGCATCGTCCAGAACAAGCTTGGCATCAACAACCAGTGCGCGGCATTCGACCTGCAGGCCGTGTGTTCGGGCTTCGTGTATGCGCTGGCCACGGCCGACAAGTTCATTCGCAGCGGCTCGCATCGCAACGTGCTGGTAATCGGTGCGGAAGTGTTCTCGCGGATTCTCGACTTCAACGACCGCACCACTTGCGTGCTGTTCGGCGATGGTGCGGGCGCAGTCGTGCTGACGGCCTCCGACGAGCCGGGCATCCTGTCGACGGCGATGCACTCGGACGGCAGTCACGTGGACATCCTGTGCGTGCCGGGCAACGTCGCCGGCGGCGCGATCATCGGGAATCCCTTGCTCCATATGGACGGCCAGGCGGTGTTCAAGCTCGCCGTGACGGTGCTGGACAAAGTGGCGCGCGAGGCGATGGCCGCAGCGGAGATCCAGCCCGAGCAGGTCGACTGGCTGATTCCCCACCAGGCCAATATCCGCATCATGCAGGGCACCGCGCGCAAGCTTGGCCTGCCTGCCGATCGCATGGTGGCTGTCGTGCACGAGCACGGCAATACCTCGGCCGCTTCGATTCCGCTGGCGCTCGACGCCGCTGTGCTCGACGGCCGAATCCGCCCGGGCCATACCGTGCTGCTGGAAGGCGTGGGTGGCGGCTTCACCTGGGGCGCTGCGCTGCTGCGCATGTAATGACAGCCGGCGCGGCAGGCAAGATCGGCCGCGCGGCTACAGGTATTCAATTTCTGGGATAGCACTCCGATGAAATTTGCTTTCGTATTTCCCGGCCAGGGTTCGCAATCGGTTGGCATGCTCAATGCGTTCGCCGACAACGCCGTGGTGCGCGCGACCCTCGAGGAAGCGTCGACGGCGCTGGGCCAGGATATCGGCCGCATGATCGCCGAAGGCCCGGCTGAAGAACTGAACCTGACCACGAACACGCAGCCGGTCATGCTGACCGCGGCCGTGGCGATCTACCGCGCTTGGCTCGACGCCGGCGGCCCGGTGCCCGCCTTGGTTGCAGGTCACAGCCTGGGCGAGTACTCGGCGCTGGTGGCAGCTGGCGTGATTCCGTTTGCCGACGCCGTGCCGCTGGTGCGCTTCCGCGCGCAAGCCATGCAAGAGGCCGTGCCGGTTGGCGCGGGTGGCATGGCCGCGATCCTGGGGCTGTCGGATGATGACGTGCGCGCGGCTTGCGCCGAAGCATCGGCCGCCGGGGTGGTGGAGGCGGTGAATTTCAACGCGCCGTTGCAAGTCGTGATCGCCGGCAGCAAGGCCGGCGTCGAGAAGGCATGCGAAGTGGCCAAGGCCAAGGGCGCCAAGCGCGCGCTGCCGTTGCCCGTGTCGGCGCCGTTCCATTCGTCGCTGCTCAAGCCGGCGTCGGACCGCCTGCGCGAACGCATGGCCGGACTGACGTTCTCGGCGCCGGCGATTCCGCTGGTCAACAACGTCGATGTCGCCATCGTCAACGATCCGGATGCGATCAAGGACGCGCTGGTGCGCCAGGCGGCTGCGCCGGTGCGCTGGGTCGAATGCGTGCAGAAGATGGCCGCGGAAGGCGTTACGCACGTGATCGAATGCGGCCCCGGCAAGGTACTGGCTGGCATGACCAAGCGCATCGACGGCAACCTGGTGGGCGGCGCGATCTTCGATCCCGCCTCGCTGCAGGACACCCTGGCGCTGCTGAAGTAAGCGCCTGCAAGAAAGGACAAATCGAATGACCAAACTCCTCGATAACCAGGTCGCGCTGGTCACTGGCGCTTCGCGTGGCATTGGCCGCGCCATTGCGCTGGAACTGGCCCGCCAGGGCGCCACCGTGATTGGTACCGCCACCAGCGAATCGGGCGCTGCCGGCATCACCGAATACCTGGGCGCGCAAGGGCTGAAGGGCAAGGGTGCGGTGCTGAACGTGAATGACGCGGGCGCCTGCGACGCCCTGATCGACGAGATCGTGAAGGGCCACGGTGGTATCGGCGTGCTGGTCAACAATGCCGGCATTACGCAGGACCAGCTCGCCATGCGCATGAAGGACGAGGACTGGCTGGCGGTCATCCAGACCAACCTGACCTCGGTTTTCCGCCTGTCTCGTGCAGTGCTGCGCCCGATGATGAAGGCCCGCCAGGGTCGCATCATCAACATCACGTCGGTGGTCGGCTCGGTGGGCAATCCGGGCCAGATGAACTACTCGGCTGCCAAGGCGGGCGTGGCAGGGATGACCCGCTCGCTGGCCGCCGAAATCGGCAGCCGCAACGTGACCGTCAATTGCGTCGCGCCGGGCTTTATCGACACCGACATGACCAGGGCGCTGTCCGAAGAGCAGCATGCTTCGCTCAAGCAGCAGATTCCGCTTGGACGTCTGGGTCAGCCGGAAGATATTGCCAATGCGGTGGCCTTCCTGGCCGGTCCGCAGGCTGCCTACATCACCGGCACGACGCTGCATGTGAACGGCGGCATGTACATGAATTAAAAGGTTTTTGGGCGGCTCTTTCGGAGAAGAAGCCGGAAGAAGCCGCGCGAAGTAGTAGTTTTCCGAACCAATCGGGTGCGATTCTTGCAAAGCTTGGCAGGCGGCATTTCTGACGCCCCAAACCTGCTAAAATGCGCCCACTTTTTGTCGAACTTCCCTGGAGGGTTACATGGACAATATCGAACAACGCGTCAAGAAAATCGTGGCAGAACAGCTTGGCGTGGCCGAGGCAGACATCAAGAACGAATCCTCGTTCGTGAACGATCTCGGTGCGGACTCGCTGGACACGGTTGAACTCGTGATGGCGTTGGAAGATGAATTCGGCATGGAAATTCCTGATGAGGAAGCCGAGAAGATCACGACCGTGCAGCAGGCAATCGACTACGCCACCGCGCACGTCAAGGCCTAAGCCAGTCGTATCTGAATTCCGAGCCACAGAAGGCGGGTGGGCGCACCGTTGCGGTAGCGCCTTGCTGTTTTCTGTGGCTTTCGTCTGTTCGAAGACGCAGAATCAAGTCTCATGCCGCGTGGACCGGCCGGGTAACCCTGCCAGTCGCGGAACGCGGTGATGTGTCCCGATCCTGCATCACGCACCCGTAGGAAATCATAGTGAGCCGTCGTCGCGTCGTTGTCACTGGGCTTGGCCTTGTGTCTCCGGTCGGAAACACGGTTGCCGAAGGCTGGGCCACCCTGGTTGCCGGCAAGTCTGGCATCGCCACCGTCACCAAATTCGATCATTCCGCGCTTTCCGTGCACTTTGCCGGGGAAGTGAAGGGCTTCAATGCCGAGGATTACATCCCCGCCAAAGAAGCCCGCAATATGGATACCTTCATCCACTTTGGCATCGCGGCCGGCGCCCAGGCGCTGAAGGACAGCGGGCTCGAAGTGACCGATGCCAATGCCGAGCGCATCGGCGTGCTGGTGGGTTCGGGCATTGGCGGCTTGCCGATGATCGAGGACACGCATGCCACGCTGACCGAGCGTGGTCCGCGCCGTATCTCGCCGTTCTTCGTGCCGGGTTCGATCATCAACATGATCTCGGGTCACCTGTCGATCATGCACGGTCTGAAGGGGCCGAACCTCGCTGCCGTGACGGCGTGCACCACTGGCCTGCACAGCATCGGCCTGGCCGCCCGCCTGATTCAGGCTGGCGACGCCGATGCGATGCTGGCCGGCGGCGCTGAATCGACCGTGTCGCCGCTGGGCATTGGCGGCTTCGCTGCCGCGCGGGCCCTGTCGACGCGCAATGATGATCCGGCGGCAGCTTCGCGCCCTTGGGACAAGGACCGCGACGGCTTCGTGCTGGGCGAGGGAGCCGGCGTCATGATGCTGGAAGAGTACGAATCGGCGAAGGCACGCGGTGCGCGCATCTATGCCGAACTCGTGGGCTTCGGCATGAGCGGCGACGCATTCCACATGACCGCGCCGAACATGGATGGTCCGCGCCGCTGCATGGTCAATGCGCTCCGCGATGCCGGCATCAATGCCGACCAGGTGCAATACCTGAACGCGCACGGCACGTCCACGCCGCTGGGCGACAAGAACGAGTCCGACGCCGTCAAGGCGGCCTTCGGCGACCATGCCTACAAGATGGTGGTGAATTCGACCAAGTCGATGACCGGCCATTTGCTGGGCGGTGCCGGTGGTCTGGAATCGGTCTTCACCGTGCTGGCGTTGCATCACCAGGTGTCGCCGCCGACCATCAACATCGATAACCAGGATCCGGAATGCGACCTGGATTACGTGGCCAACACGGCGCGTGACATGAAGATCGATGTGGCCGTGAAGAACAACTTCGGCTTCGGCGGTACCAACGGCACGCTGGTTTTCCGTCGCGCCTGATTCGGTGCCACGGAAGCGCCTCGCCGACCCTCGTCGCGGCGGGCTCACTCTATTGCAGTGGGCCCTGCTCGTGTTCTGGTCCGGCGAGGTCGTTGCCCTGGGCCTGCTGGCCCGGATGTACCTGAGCGCGGCAACGTCCCAAGGAACGGCGAGCAGCGCCTTCCCCTTCCTGATTTGTGTCGCGTGGCTTGGCATGGCCGTAATGCTGGTTTGGACATCGCGCGACTGGTGGTCATGCGCCGGCCAGTCTTGCTCCGCAGTCCTGTCTTCGCCCCAGCGCTATGGCATGCCTCGCGTCGTGCTGCGCCGCCCGGGTACCGACAGCGAAACCGCAGTAGTGACGGGCCACTGGAACGTTGGCGGCATTCTTCTATTGAGTCTGGCGCAAGGCCCCGACAGGCGCCGTGGAATGCTGGTGCTCCCGTTCCAGGCTCGTTCCCCGCGCGTGGTGCGCGCAGCAAGGCTCGCGATCGCGGTTGCACGAGAGGTGCAACCGGTGCCAGATAATGGGGAACGTTATTGTTAGGCAGCGGTCACAGAGCACCAGACTATCGGTGGTTCGTAGGTAAAATACAACGTTCGTCGTGACGACCAAACCAAGAGATACACTGCAGGTGAGCCATACGTGAGCGAACGCGAAGCCGATCAGCTCCTAGTTGAACGCGTCCAGCAGGGCGACAAGCGGGCCTTTGAGCTGCTGGTGGCGAAGTACCACCGGAAGATCATCCGTCTGATTTCGCGCCTGGTGAGAGATCCCGCCGAAGTCGAGGACGTGGCGCAGGATGCCTTTATCAAGGCATACCGCGCCTTGCCCCAGTTCCGCGGGGAGTCGGCCTTCTACACATGGCTGTACCGGATCGCCGTCAACACGGCCAAAAACTACCTGGCCACGCAGAGCAGGCGGCCCGAGGCGTCCAGCGACATCGATGCAGAAGAGGCTGAAACTTTTGCGGATGGTGAGCAACTAAGGGATATCAATACGCCGGAGTCGATGCTTCACACGCGCCAGGTTGCCGAAACGGTCAACCGTGCGATGGAGGCACTACCGGAAGAGTTGCGTACCGCCATCACCTTGCGCGAGATCGAAGGCCTCAGCTATGAGGAAATCGCCGAGGCGATGGGTTGCCCGATCGGGACGGTGCGGTCGCGCATTTTCCGTGCGCGCGAGGCGATTGCCGAGAGATTGCGCCCGCTGCTGGGAACGGCAGAGGGCAAGCGATGGTAGTGATAAGAATGTCGTGCGGCCAGCGTTGCAGCCAGTTCCTGCATCGATAAGCGACAGAAAGTGACGGGATTATCGGTGTTCAATGGAATTGGAATGTCTTGGGGTGGGAAATGGGTCAGGCTCATAAGCAGTCGGTTCATGTAGTGGAAGCGGCGGAGCAGATCTCCGTCTTGATGGATGGCGAACTGTCGCCGCATGAGGTCGATGCCGTGGTGGCGCTCGCCAAGAGCGAAGCCGGCATGGCGAACTGGTCGATGTTCCAGATGATCGGCGATACGCTGCGCTCGGAAGATCTGAGCAACGCGGGCCCGACCGGCGATTTTCTCGCCCGCTTCTCAGCGCGCCTCGAGGACGAGCCCCATGTGCTGGTGCCGGCTGTGGCCCAGGCCGCGGGCATGCGTCAGCGCTTGCTGGTACGTCCGTCCTGGGTGCGACGGGTCATGCCCGGCACGGCCATCGCCGCGGCGGTGGCGGCCGTGAGTTGGGTCGTGGTGCCGCAAATGCGCGGGCCGGCCGACCTGGGCACGCCTGACGCCGTGGTCGCGCGAGCGGGCCAGCCGGCGGCGGCCAAGCCCGGTAACCTCGTTACCGTCGCAGCCGATAGCGCCCAGATGATCCGCGATCCGCGGCTGGACGAGTACCTGCGCGCTCATCGCAGCTCGGTCGCAACGGAGGCGTTCGTGCCCACCATGCGCGCGGTCGCCAACGGCGCTAATTTCTCTCAGGACAATTCGCAGGAATAATGCCGGACATGCACAAAGGATGGTCGCCCGCCGGCGTAGCGGGCGCACCGAGAACGAGGGCCCTGCGCAGGTCCTTTTTTCTCGCCTTGTGTCTGAGCGCGGCGGCGGCAACGGCCCAGCCCTCGGACAATTCGCTGAACCGGCGTGATGCCTCCGCCTGGCTCAGCAAGATCCATCGCGCAGCACAGCGCGAAAACTATGTCGGCACGCTGATCTACCAGCGCGGCAGTGTGATGCATGCCTCGAAGATCCAGCACTACAGCGACCTGGTGCACAACGAGTATGAGCGCCTGGAAACGCTGGACGGCAAGCCACGCGAAGTGCTGCGGCAGAATGATGTCGTCCACAGCCTGATTCCCGAAGCCAAGCTCGTGGTGGTCGAGAAGCAGGAAGCCAAGGACCGCTTCCCGGCGCTGCTGGCCACCAACAAGAGCGATGTGCTCGATCTGTACGACATGCGCAAGCTGCCCGGCGAGCGCGTGGCAGGGGTGGAATGCGAGGTGTTTTCGCTCGAGCCGCACGACGCGGCGCGCTATGCCGTACGCCTCTGGGCCGAAAAGAACTCCGGCTTGCTGATGCGGGCTCAGACCATTGGCGATGGCGGCAAGGTGCTGGAGCAGGTGGCCTTTTCGCAGGTCGACATCGGCGTGCCCTCCGATAAGCAGCGCATCCTCGGGGCGATCAAGAACTCCAGTTCCTGGAATCACTACGAGGTTACCTATCAGCCGACCAACGTTGCGGATGAAGGCTGGAACATCGCCGTGCCGCTGAAGGGCTTCCAGAAGATTCGTGAAGTGCGCCGCCCGCTGGGTGAGCTGCGCGCGCCTGCTCAGGGCCGCGGGCAGGTGTTCGAGGTGCTTCAGGTGGTGTACAGCGACGGGCTGACCGGGCTGTCGGTGTTCATCGAACCCGTGTCCGAGCAGCGTGTGCGCCGTGAAGGTGTCGCTTCGCTGGGCGCCACGCAGGTTGTGGTGCGCCGCATCGCCGACTACTGGATTACAGTGGTGGGCGAAGTCCCCGCCAGCACGGTGCGGCAGTTCGCGTCGGCCGTGGAATATCGCCCTCCCAAGGCGTTACACTGAGCGCGTACAAGTGGCGGATGCGGGGTCTGCCCGGCCCCGTGTCCGCGTGCCCCCGCGGGCGGCCTCCTGCATCTTGTCCCAGCCGGTACCTCATCATTTGCTGAATCCCGGGAGTTGTCGATGACGTTCAGATCCCCAGCCCTGGCACGTGCCATGGTCATGGCTGCCATGTTGATTCTCGGTCCGGCTATTGCCGAAGTGGGTCACGCCCAGGCAGCGGCTTCCAACTACAACCTGCCCGACTTCACCGACCTGGTGGAGAAAGCCAGTCCCGCCGTCGTCAACATCCGGACCACGGAGCGCGTGCGCTCGCGCGGCGGCCCGGGCAGTGAAGACGACGACATGGCGGAGTTTTTCCGTCGCTTCTTCGGTGTGCCCATGCCGGGGGCGCCGACGCCGGGTGCGCCGGCGCCAGGCGCGCCGCGGCGCGGCCAGCCGCCACAGGGCCAGCCGCCGCAGGGCGAGGAACAGAGCCGCGGCGTCGGTTCAGGCTTCATCATCAGTCAGGATGGCTACGTGATGACCAACGCCCACGTGGTGGCCGATGCGGAAACCATCTACGTCACGCTGCCCGACAAGCGCGAGTTCAAGGCCAAGCTGATCGGCGCGGACAAGCGCACGGACGTGGCGCTCCTCAAGATCGAGGCAATGGGGCTGCCGCGACTGACACTGGGCGATTCCGACAAGGTTCGCGCGGGCGAATGGGTTCTGGCGATTGGTTCGCCGTTCGGACTCGACAACAGCGTGACGGCTGGCATTGTCTCCGCCAAGGGGCGTGATACCGGTGACTACCTCCCGTTCATCCAGACCGACGTGGCCGTGAATCCCGGCAACTCTGGCGGCCCGCTGATCAATTTGCGCGGCGAGGTCATCGGCATCAACTCGCAGATCTACAGCCGCAGCGGTGGCTACATGGGCATTTCGTTCGCGATTCCGATCGACGAAGCGATGCGCGTCACCGAGCAGTTGAAGACCGCCGGGCGCGTGACACGCGGCCGTATTGCCGTGGCGATCGGCGATGTGACGAAGGAAGTGGCGGATTCGCTCGGCCTCGGCCGTGCGCGCGGCGCGCTGGTTGGCAGCGTTGAGCCGGGTGGTCCGGCCGAGAAGGCCGGGATCGAACCGGGCGACATCATCCTGAAGTTCAACGGCCGGGAGATCGAAAAGGCATCCGACTTGCCACGCATGGTCGGCGATACCAAGCCCGGTACGAAGGTACCGTTGCAGTTGTGGCGCAAGGGTGCAACCCGCGACGTATCGATTACCGTGACGGAGTTGGAGCCCGAAACGCGAGCGAAGGCCCGCAGCACGCCGTCGGCCAAGGACGAGGCCACTGCGCAGGCCACCAAGCCCAACGCGCTTGGGCTGATCGTCAATGACATTCCGGACGCCCGCCTGAAGGAGCTGAAGGTGAAGTCGGGCGTGGAGGTCGAAGTCGCGGACGGTCCGGCCATGCGTGCCGGTATTCGTCCCGGCGACATCATCCTGCGGCTGGGCGATACCGATGTGACCGGCGCTCGCCAGTTCAACGATCTGGTCAAGGGGCTGGACAAGAACCGCATTGCCGCCGTGTTCGTGCGGCGTGGTGATGCGACCCAGGTCCTGACGCTGCGCCCTGGGGCCACTGCCGCCCGCTGACCTTACGACATGCGCCAGCTCACGTTGTACGGCAGGGCCTATTGCCATCTGTGCACGGATATGCGGGACGCGCTGGAGCCGTTCCGGCGCGAATTTCCGTTCATCCTCCACGAGGTGGACGTGGATGACGATTCGGACCTGGAGTCCCGTTTTGGCGAGCGCGTGCCCGTGCTGGTCGCAACAGGACCGGAAGGACCCCGCGAGCTTTGCCACTACTTCCTCGACGCTGCCGCCGTCCGCGCTTGGCTCGGGGCCGAGGTATAGGCTGCAATCAGCACATCCGGGCGTGCATAAGAGCCTGGCGATCCGCCCATTCGTGGCCCGGAAGTCATTGAAAATCCGGTAAAATTCCAGTTTGGCGCAAAATCAGCGCCCCAAGACCCGCGGCTCCTGACGCGCGCGTTCCCACGGGGGCGCCCGCGCTTGGCCGTTCACGAATCCGCTGCCGCCGGGGCGAAGACGCCGGCGCTTGCCTGAAGATTAGATGGACCATATTCGCAATTTCTCGATCATCGCCCATATCGACCATGGGAAATCCACCCTGGCCGACCGGATCATTCAGCTGTGTGGGGGGCTGTCCGATCGCGAAATGGAGGCCCAGGTCCTCGACTCGATGGACATCGAGAAGGAACGCGGCATCACCATCAAGGCGCAGACGGCCGCGCTGGCTTACAAGGCGCGTGACGGCAAGGTCTATAACCTGAATCTGATCGACACCCCGGGGCACGTCGACTTCAGCTACGAAGTGAGCCGTTCGCTGTCGGCATGCGAAGGCGCGCTGCTGGTGGTCGACGCTTCGCAGGGTGTCGAGGCGCAAACCGTGGCCAACTGCTACACCGCGATCGAGCTCGGCGTGGAAGTGGTGCCGGTGCTGAACAAGATCGACCTGCCGCAGGCCGACCCGGCCAACGCCATCCAGGAAATCGAAGACGTCATCGGCATCGACGCGCACGACGCCACGCCGTGCTCGGCCAAGACCGGCCAGGGCGTGCAAGACGTGATCGAGGCGCTGATCGCCAAGGTGCCGCCGCCCGAAGGCGATGGCAGCGCGCCGTTGCAAGCGCTGATCATCGACTCGTGGTTCGACAACTACGTAGGCGTGGTCATGCTGGTGCGCGTCGTCAATGGCACGTTGCGCCCGAAGGACAAGGTGCTGCTGATGGCCACCGGGGCCCAGCATCTCGTCGAGCAGGTTGGCGTGTTCTCGCCGAAGTCCGTGCAGCGTGAAGCCCTGACTGCGGGCGAAGTGGGCTTCGTCATTGCCGGCATCAAGGAGCTGAAGGCCGCCAAGGTCGGCGACACCATCACGACCGTGGCGCGCAAGGCTGCGGCGCCGCTGCCGGGCTTCAAGGAAGTCAAGCCGCAGGTGTTCGCCGGCCTGTATCCGGTCGAGGCCAACCAGTATGAGGCGCTGCGGGAATCGCTCGAGAAGCTGCGCCTGAACGACGCCTCGCTGATGTTCGAGCCGGAAGTCTCGCAGGCGCTGGGCTTCGGTTTCCGCTGCGGCTTCCTTGGCCTGCTGCACATGGAAATCGTGCAGGAGCGACTCGAGCGCGAGTTCGACATGGACCTGATTACCACGGCGCCGACCGTGGTGTACCAGGTGCAGATGCGCGACGGCACCACGGTGACGGTGGAGAACCCGGCCAAGATGCCCGACCCGAGCCGGATCGAGGCCATCCTGGAGCCGATCGTCACGGTCAATCTGTATATGCCGCAGGAGTATGTCGGCTCGGTGATCACGCTGTGCACGCAGAAGCGCGGCACGCAGATCAATATGAGCTACCACGGCAAGCAGGTGCAGCTGACCTACGAGATCCCGATGGCGGAAATCGTGATGGATTTCTTCGACCGCCTGAAGTCAGTGTCGCGCGGCTACGCCTCGATGGATTACGAGTTCAAGGAATACCGCCCGTCCGACGTGGTCAAGGTCGATATCCTGATCAACAGCGACAAGGTCGATGCGCTGTCGGTCATTGTGCACCGCTCCAATTCGCAATACCGTGGCCGCGAAGTGGCCGCGAAAATGCGCGAGATCATTCCGCGCCAGATGTACGACGTGGCGATCCAGGCCGCGATCGGCTCGAATATTATCGCGCGCGAGAACGTCAAGGCGCTGCGCAAGAACGTGCTGGCCAAGTGCTATGGCGGCGATATCTCGCGCAAGAAGAAGCTGCTCGAAAAGCAGAAGGCCGGCAAGAAGCGCATGAAGCAGGTTGGCACCGTCGAGATTCCGCAGGAGGCGTTCCTGGCCATCCTGCAGGTTGACGACAAGTAAGCGGCTGCGCACGCAGGAACGGGACCGCGGCGCAGAGGGCGCGGCGGTATAAGAAGAAGTTGTAGCAGGACATCCAAGAACCAGAAGCCGTCATGAATTTTGCACTGATCCTTTTTGTGCTGGTGGTGATCACGGGTATCGCGTGGATTGCGGACAAGCTTGTGTTTGAGCGGCAGCGGCGCGCATCGGCGCGCCTGGCGCTGGCCGAGTTCGATTCGCACCAGTCCGACCTGCAGGGCCGCTTCGGTTCTGGCGAGGTCGACTCCACGCGCAAGCGCCTGGCCGAGGAAAAGCTGCGCCAGCCATGGTGGCTCGAATATTCGGCCAGCTTCTTTCCGGTCATCCTGGCGGTGTTCGTGCTGCGTTCCTTCGTGGTGGAGCCGTTCAAGATTCCGTCCGGCTCGATGATTCCCACGCTGCTGATCGGTGATTTCATCCTGGTCAACAAGTACGACTATGGCATTCGCCTGCCGGTGGTGAACAAGAAGGTCATGGAAATTGGCGAGCCGCAGCGCGGCGATGTCATGGTGTTCCGCTATCCGAAAGACCCGTCGCTCGATTACATCAAGCGCGTGATCGGTGTGCCGGGTGATGAGGTTCAATATTCGAACAAGCACCTGACCATCAACGGCAAACCGGCCGATTACACGCCGCTGCCCGATTATCTGGACGAGGAGCGTTTGTCCTATTCCAAGCATTTCACGGAAAAGCTGCCCGGTGGCGTGGAGCATGGCATCCTGAACGATGCGGACCGCCCCGCGTTTGTTGCCGGCGCGGATCCGGATTTCCCGTTCCGGGAAAACTGCACTTACAATCAGCAGGGTGTGACCTGCAAGGTGCCTGCAGGTCACTATTTCGTCATGGGTGACAATCGCGACAACAGCCTGGATTCCCGCTATTGGGGCTTCGTGCCGGACGAGAATATTGTCGGCAAGGCATTTGTGATCTGGATGAATCTCGGTAATTTCGGACGCGTCGGGGCCTTCAAATAACACACCCGCGCGGCGCAGGAACGCTCAACCAGAAGAGGGAAGCGCAAATGGGTCAGATGGGTCAAAGAGGTCGGACCGGCAATGTTGGCCGGAAGCGGGCCAGCCTGGGCCGACGGCGGACGGAGGGGTTTTCCCTCTGGACACTGCTGGTCGTGATCTTTTTCGTGATCGGCGTCGCGTTGCCGGCACTACGGGCGATACCGAGCCTGACGGAGTATTTCTCCGTCAAGCGGGCCGCCAGTTACGCAAAGCAGAAGGCGACCAACAAGCGGGAAGTGGTCGAGTATTTTGATAAACAGGCAACCATCGACCGGATTGCCGCGGTGCGGGGGGAAGACCTCCAGATCCGCGAAGACGAGAACGGAACGATCCAGTCGGTCGATTTTGCCTACCGGACCGAAGTTCCCGTCTACGGTCCACTGAGTCTATTGATTAGCTATTCGGGAACGCAGCACTGATATGAACCTCGACGCCTTGCAGCAACGTCTCGGCTACCGATTCAGCAAGCCTGAGTTGCTGCAGCAGGCGCTGACGCACCGCAGCCACAGCGCCCAGCACAACGAACGCCTGGAATTCCTGGGGGATTCGGTGCTGAACTGCGCCGTGGCGGACATGCTGTTCGGCATGTTCAGCAAGCTGGATGAAGGCGACCTGTCGCGCGTGCGCGCCAACCTGGTCAAGCAGCAGGCGCTGTACGAGATCGCCCAGATGCTGCAGCTCTCCGACGCGCTGCGCCTGGGCGAGGGCGAGTTGAAGAGCGGCGGTTTCCGGCGTCCTTCGATCCTGGCCGATGCGCTCGAAGCCATCGTCGGCGCGGTGTTTCTCGACGCCGGTTTCGAAGCCGCGCGTGCGCTGATCCGCAAGCTGTATATCCCCATCCTGGAGCAGGTGGACCCCCGCACGCTTGGCAAGGACGCCAAGACGCTGCTCCAGGAATACCTGCAAGGCCACAAGATCGCCTTGCCGCAATATAACGTAATCGCCACGCACGGCGCCGCGCACAGCCAGCAGTTTGAAGTCGAGTGCATGGTGCCTAAACTGGAAGTCCGGGTGTTCGGCACCGGCGCCTCGCGCCGGGCGGCCGAGCAGGCGGCGGCCAAGCTGGCGCTCGATGAAGTCCAGAAGCTGGTGCCGCAGCTGCTCAAGCGCAGCCGGGCCGAGCGCACGGGCAAGACGCGCAAGCAGCCGGTGCCACCGGACCCACAGTTGTCTCTCAGGTTGAAGGAATGACCGAATCGAACCATCCGCAGCAGCCCGCCGCGGATACCCCAGCCAAGGCGTTCCGCTGCGGCACCGTGGCCATTGTCGGCCGCCCCAATGTCGGCAAGTCCACGCTGATGAATGCGCTGGTCGGCCAGAAGATCAGCATCACGTCGCGCAAGGCGCAGACCACGCGCCATCGCCTCGTCGGCATCCAGACCACCGACGACGCGCAGTACGTCTTCGTCGATACGCCAGGCTTCCAGACCCGTCACGCCAGTGCGCTGAACCGCTCGCTCAACCGCGCCGTCACTTCGACGCTGTCGTCGGTCGATCTGGTGTTATTCGTGGTCGAAGCCGGCTATTACGGCGCCGATGACGAAAAGGTGCTGGCCTTGCTGCCCAAGAACACGCCCGTGCTGCTGGTGACGAACAAGCTCGACCGTGTCACCGACGACCGCGCTGGCGTGATGATGCCCTTCCTGGAAAAGATGGGGCAGCAGTTTCCGTTCCGCGAAGTGGTGCCGATGTCGGCCAAGACGCGCGACCATATTGCGCGCCTGTTCGAGATCATCCGGCCCTACCTGCCGGAAGGCGAGCCGATGTACGACGCCGATGCGATGACCGATCGCAGCGAGCGCTTCCTCGCCTCCGAGATCATCCGCGAGAAGGTGTTCCGCTGGACCGGTGACGAACTGCCGTACACGAGCACCGTCATCATCGACAAGTTCGAAACGGAAGGGCGCCTGCGCCGCGTGTTTGCCACCATCCTGGTCGAGCGCGACGCGCACAAGGCCATGATCATCGGCAACAAGGGCAGCAAGCTCAAACAGATTTCCACCGAGGCGCGCCTCGACATGGAAAAGCTCTTCGACGGCAAGGTCTACCTGGAAATGTGGATCAAGGTGAAGAGCGGCTGGGCCGACAACGAAGCCGGACTGCGCGCCTACGGCTACGAGTGAGCAAGATGCCTGACTTCGCGCGCGGGCCTGGCAAGGTCCGCCGCGCCGATCCGGTCGTGGACGAAGCC